>Ga0302178_10001554_pt1 | contig 19242 bp, 20 predicted proteins | sample I_Palsa_E1_3_FD_198790 | JGI IMG/M metagenome (GOLD analysis project Ga0302178, IMG submission 198790) | Peat permafrost microbial communities from Stordalen Mire near Abisko, Sweden - I_Palsa_E1_3 | ecosystem: Environmental > Terrestrial > Soil > Palsa > Peat permafrost | place: Sweden... | reverse complement strand
CTCCTTGGGCGTTTGATTCTCCGTTCCCTATCCCTCATGCACCGCCGCCACTTCGGGGTTGAAGTGCCGGTGATTGCGTTTGTGATGCTCCTGGTCGTGAGAGCTCGCGGACCTGGGCCAGGATCGGGGTCCAGTACTCAGCCTGCGACTGGCGGCCGATGAACAGGCCGATGTGCCCGCCCGGTGCGAGGTGCCAGCGGACCAGCGACGAGCCAACCGCGTACCGCATATTGTGGACCTGCTGCCACGGCGTGATGTCGTCCTGTTCGCCGCCGAGCAGGAACACCGGGCAGGTAATACTGCGCAGGCTCACCGTCTTTCCCGCGACCTCCAGCTTGCCCGTGAACAGCTCGTTCTTGACGAACAGGTGCTCCACGGCCCACAGGTACAGCTTGCCCGGCAGGTCGATCGGGTGGAGGTACCAGTCGTAGAAGTCACTGAAGTGGTCGAGATACTCGCGGTCGTGCACGTGCGCGTAGACCTTGAGGTGCTCGCGCGCGTGGGTGGCCGGGTGCATCGCGATGTACCCCATGACGCTGTTGATGCCGGGCCAGATGCCGCCGTAGGCCTTGACCACGGCCTTGTACAGCGCCATGTTGCCGCGCGGGATCACGATGGGCATCAGCTTCTTGGCCGGGCCATTCCCGGCGCTGGTGTCGATCGGCGCGCCGGCCACGGTGAGCGTGTTGACGCGGCCGGGGTGCAGGGTCGCCCACAGCGTGGCTTCCCAGCCACCCTGGCAGTCGCCGACGATGTTGACCTTGCCGTCGGACCCGGCGATGAGATCCACCGCGCGGGTGATGAAGTCGAGGCGGTCAGCCTCGGTGGTGTCCTTGGTAGCGCTGGTGGCGCTCAGCCAGTCGAACGAGTAGAGCCTGGCCAGGCCCATCGTGAGGAAGAGCTGGACCTGGCTCTGGCCCTTCTTGTCGATGATGCACGAGGCGTGCCCGGCCAGCGGCGGGAACAGCAGCGTGGGAACGACATCGCCGTCACCGGCGCTGAAGTCACGTAGCAGCGCGAACGGCGCGGCGAGCACGACCTCATTGCGGGTGTTCCACGTCGGGGGCTTACGGTTGGTGGTCTCGCGGGCCCACAGCGCCGTGTCCACGGGCATCGGTATGGACCTGGCCATGACACGCGCACTTAGCGCGGTCGCGCCGAACATCGCCTGGGTCAACTGCCTGAGCATTCGCTTCTTCCCCGAATCGCTGGTGATCCCGCTTGCTGCCGCTTCCCCATCAGGCATCCATGTCGCCAGCAAGCAGTCAACCATGAACACCTACTAATGAGTAGGTGAATTGTCAATACCCGCGGATCAAGATCTTTAGACCCACTGCGACACCCTCAGCCCGTCGCCGCCCGGTACGGGCGGAAGAGAACGCGCAGCGCCGGGCAAGGAGATCGCCACCATCGCGATCGCCCGCAAGCTGCTGACCCGCGCCTGGTTCAGCACCCCACCGCAGCCAGGCCGAGCCCTGCTTGGAGTCCGGCGGGACGCGCGACATCCTCGCCCAGCTCGGCAGCTTGAACAAAGGATCGCCACACGGGCGCAACAGACGTCCGGTTATGCGCTTCGCGCGTGAGGCGCCGGCCCTCGCCATTCACGACGCAGATCGGATGGGCGCGCGGCCTGTCAAGGTGTTGCGATCACATTTTGTGGTCGGCCTGCTTGGGTCTGGTTCCGGCGGGGCGGCATACCGCGCGGGGGCAGGCAGCCAGCGTTGGCGCTGAGACGAATGCCATTGCGGCGCGGCAGGGTGCTGGCGCGGAGCAGCGGTCTGCGGTCATGGCTGGGTAGGGCGAGCTCACGCGATGGCTTCGGTGAACTCCCCGATCGCGTCGAGGTACGCCGCCACGTCCTGTGGCGTGTGCGCGACCGACACCGTCGGCCCGAGCCACCAGCCCGACTCCCATACGCCGCGGTTGGCGAGGAACAGCCGGATGAGCGCGCGCAGGCCGGGGTCGTCGGTGTCCCGGGCGCCGCGGGCGTCGCGCGGAGGTTGCGGGCTGAAGAAGTAGTAGGCGTGTGAGCCGTGGACGTTGACCGACCAGGGCAGGCCGGCCCTGTCGATGTGGGCCCGCAGCCCTGCCGCGAGCTGGTGGCCCAGCCTCGCCGTGGTGCTGAACGCCTCGGGTGTCAGCACCTCGGTGAGGGCGGCGCGGGCGGCGGCCATGGACAGCGGGTTGGCGAATAGCGTGCCCCCGGTGGCCACCTCGTCGTAGGCGATCCCGGATACGGCCGCCCCGCCTGCGGGCGGACGCAGCACCTCAGCCACCTCCTCCGTCATCCCGTACGCGCCCAGCGGCACCCCGCCGGCGATCGACTTGCCGACCGTCAGCAAGTCCGGTTCCAGGCCCCACTCCGAACACAGCCCGCCGTGCGCGGTGACCAGCGTGTGAGTCTCGTCAATGCCCAGCAGCGTCCCGTGGCGGCGGGTCAGCTCGCGCAACCCGTCGTGGAACCCCGGGCCAGGCAGGAGGAACCCGGCGTTGGTCATCGCCGGCTCGGTCAGCAGCAGCGCCACGTCGCCGGGCGCCAGCGCACGCTCGACCGCGTCCAGATCATTGAACGGCACGATCCGAAGATTGGCCGTGACCTCGGCCGGCAGGCCGGTGTACTCCGGCAGGACCCTGCCGTCTTCGATGATGCCTAGCGTCGGCTCGAGGTGGCCGTGGTACTTGCCGTCAAACACGACGACCTTCTCACGGCCGGTCCGGACCCGCGCGATCCGCACAACCTCAGCGTTGGCTTGCGTCGCCGACAACGTGAACTGCCACTTGGCCATCTCGTACCGCCGCGCCAGCGCCTCAGCCACGACCAGCGCGTCTTCGGAGGGCAGCAGGAACTGGCTCCCTGCCGCGGCCCGCTCGCAGACGGCACGCACGACCGGCGCGGCGGCGTGCCCGCAGAAGGCACTCATGTCCGCGACGTACATATCCACGTACTCGTGGCCGTCAAGGTCCCAGAACCGGGACCCTGCCCCGTGCGACACCCACAGCGGCGGATGATCGTACAGCTCATCCATCCACGACATCGGAACACCACGCGGCATCGTCCCGGTGGCGCGAGAGGTCGCTTCCATCGAACGAGGGCGGCCGTCCCGGAACCATTTCCTCTCGGCGGCGGCAAGCGCCTCGACCCTGGCCTGATCCATCCCGGCACCCCCTGCCACGCTGCCTTGATCGTCGGTGGCAGTCTGGACCCCCGCCCGGCTCCCGTCAACAACGACGACCGCGCCAAGACATGGCATCAAGGCCCGGGGCGGCTCTCATCGCCTACCACCAAACCGCCCGTCCGCTCATCAGCCCGGCCAGCGGCCAAGCGTTACGCACGCCGCCGGTGCCGAGGATGCCGCCGCGGACGACGCCCGTCTTGTCCTTGGCCCGCCGCATCCGGTCCCCGAGGGTGGGCCGACCGTGACGGGATGACCAGCCGGGCAAGGCGTGCGTGGGCGCGCATCGGAAGCAGGAGCCAGCGTGCCCGTTGCGTGCCCGATCGGCCGGTCAACGGCGGGGAATCACGGACACTTCCGGGTATCTCCACACGTCGGTTCACCAGCGCGCATGCAGGCAGGTACGTCCCGGCAACCGATCTTCTAAGCAGCGGATCGTGCAGCCAAGAGTGCAGCCCTTGTCAGCTGTGTGCTGGTGAGCTATGCGCCGTGCGCGGAAAGGCGCCGCTTTTGATCTGCTCTGGCGCGGCTAGCCGCCGGGGACTGCCTATGGGGGTTCAACTCGGTTTTACGGGGGGTTCAACTCGGTGGCAAGGTCATCTGGGCCGGTTTACTGGGCCGCGGCTGCGGTGCGGGGACTGGCGAGCAGCAGCGGGAGGCTGTCACTGGCCAGGGCATGTTCACCCGGGAGCACCAGCACGCCGGGCGCGTGCGCCGCCTAGTCATAGTGACGCGCCGCCGGCCAGACCTTCGCCCAGCTTTCGACCTGGCCGATACAGATCCAGATGGGGGCGCCCCGCTCCTCAGTCCAGACACCACCCGGGGTAGTGACCTGGCCTGCGGCCTGAACGTGGCGGAACAGAGTCAGCAGGTAGGCGCGCGGGAGGCCGACGGCATAGTCGCCGAGTCATCCGGGGCACGGCCGGGTCCCCACCACGAGAAGCTGTTGTGGCCACTGGTCGCCTGCGGCAGACCATAGGCGGGCCCGTACAGGTCAATCGCTCCCACGGCGCCATAGTCACCGGTATAGATGACGAGGCGGCGCCGGTCGCTGCCCGGGAGCCGGGAAGCTGTCAGCGCGATCTGACGGACAAGTCCGGCCAGCCGACCGTCGCGCTCAGATCCTTGTTGACCGCCCCCTCCCACGAGCCGGTAGCCAGACCTGATTCGGGCAGCACCGGGAGGGTCAGCGGCAAGGCGAGCGCCGCGCCGGACACCACTAGCGCGATCCGGTGCCGCATCAAGGCCGGCCGCCGTCCCGCTAGGCGTTCCTCGAACCATACTCCGCCGGCGGCGAACAGGGGGTAGCACATCCCGGCCAGGTAGTAGCTCTTGGCGCCCGCGACGGCGTAGACGACCAGCAACACCGGGAACGCTATGCTTAGCGGGCGGCCAACAGAGCCGGACAACAGCCGCCTGAGTCGGGGCAACCACACCAGCGCCGTAGCCGGCCCCATCAAGATGAACTGGGCGGTGATGAACCCGAGCGAGGCGCCGACGCCCGAGTTCTCGCTATGGAGGCTGTGCAACATCGCCAGCTGCGCCCATTAGCGGGCGACGTTCCAGGCTACCTCCGGGCTCGCTATGGCCACCGCCACAGCAGCGCCGCCCAGGAGCCACCCGGACCTAAGCAGCGCCCGTTACCGGGCTGGTCACGGCGCCCTTTCGCACGGAGCCAGCGGATTGCAGACGCATTCCACGACCGTGCGGCGCGCCGCCTCGTCGTCGAAGCGAGACGCGTCACGACCCTCGAGCTGCTTCCAGGCAGATCGATCCGGCGCCGCCGGCCATGCCCGAAGTACATCGCTTCCGGCGCGGGCAAGTCGGCGGCACAGGCCCCTATCACCGACAGCACGCCGCGCAGGCGCTCGATCGTCGAATACTGCTCCGCCGCGACGGTGGCCAGCTCCCTTCCCGCATCCGGCGGATCATTGACGGCTACGGCGGCTTTCAGGACCGGCAGCCTCATCCTCACCGTTTCCTTCAGTCTGATCGGTCCCAGTCCCGAAACTGCGAGCCCCTTCGCCGTACCAGGTACCGGGTAGGCGAACGATCCCGGACCGACAGGCGGGCCTTTCAGCACCGCTGCATAGTTGCCCGCCGGGCTCGGCTGCCGTCAGTCACTGTCGTACTCGTCGTGCCGACAGTAGAAGTTGACGGGGTCGTCCTCGGCGCGCTTCGTTTCGCCCGTGCGGCGCTCGGCCGAGCCCTCCTTCTTGGATGGGCGGCCGGGCTCGCTGCCGACGAGCATCGTGGCCTCGATGCTCTTACTGCGGCCCTTATGTGATCGGGGGCAAGGCGACTCCGGTCTCGATGACGGTCTTGAGGTTGGAGAGAATGTAGGACCATCCTCGAACGCTGGCGGCGGTCTTCGGGGAGGCGTCCAGCTGGTCGTGGATGAGGGTCAGCTTGGTGAACCCACCGGGCTGTGCTTCGACCTCCCAAGTGACTCGGCTCTCCGGTTCGGCCGCCATCTCCGGCTCGTAGAGACTCTGCCAGGTATGGACCAGGCGGTGGGGCGCCTCATATTCGACGATGACGTTGTCGCCCCAGAGCTGCTGGCGGTCGGGAGACCAGCTGCGAATCCGACCGCCCACCTCGTAGGTCGCATCCCGTTGGGCGCCGTGAAAGAACCGCGCCACGACCGCAGGGTCGGTGATCGCCTTCCAGACCTCGTCCTGCGTGGCGTTGATGTAGAGCTGGTACACCTGGGTGGTTATAACGGTGTCATCGGCGGTTGTCATTTGCTGGCCTCCAGTTGGTCCTTCAGATCGAGCAGGGGGGCCGCCAGTCGATCCCGGTACTTGCCGATCCAGCGCTCGTAGATCATCCGGATCGGGACCGGGTTGAGGTAGTGGTGCTTGTGGCGGCCGTGCTTGCGGCTGACTACGAGACCGGCCTGCTCGAGAACCCCGAGGTGCTTCATCACTCCGAAGCGGGTCAGGCCCGGCACCTCGGCCTCGAGTTCGCCCAGGCTCATCCCGTCGCGCTCGAAGAGCCGGTCGAGGAGCAGCCTGCGGGTCGGATCGGCCAGTGCCTTGAAGACCAGGTCGTCGTCACCCACGGCCCCAACTTAGGTGACTTAAATGTCACGTGTCAATAGGGTCACCTATAAGCTGACCCGGCGGCGCCGCCCCCGCTCCACCCGAGCGGGACGACGCTTGTTCACAGCAGTGCAAGGTGACACCACAAGACAGCGCGAAACGGCCCGCATAGCCGAGAAATTCCAGCTAGCGGGCCGTTTTAGCAGTTAGTGGCAGGTGTTGTGTGGCAAGTGTCGGGTTCGAACAAAGTAGGCTGAGCCGACCGTTTTACGGCCGACCCCCACCACGGACAGGACGGTGGGAGCGGTTACGCCGACCCTCCCGCCGGCTTCTCGCCCCCTGAGCTGCTAGTTCACAATTCCTCCTCATCCTCGCCGTCACCCCCGTCACCGGGTCGGAGGCCGGAAGCTTGGCGGGAGACGCAGGTCACGGGACAGGCTAAGCAGGGCTCGCCGCCGGGGTCCGAGCTCGTATGACACTTCTATTTCTGCCAGGAGGCCGGCGAGCGCCTGAGCTGGGCTGGACGGCCGCAGCCGCAGTCCATCCCGGCGGCCCTGCAGGGCCGCCAACGACGCGCGTACCCGTTCGACGGCAGCGGCAGCCTCCCAGTCACGATCGCGGAGCAGTGCCTTCCGCGCGCCGATGGCGTCGCGCACCGCAGTGTCGAGGAGCCGTTCCACGTCGGGTTCGGCCCTGTTGGCTTCCCGCGCCGCGACCAGGTCCCCGTCGGTTAGCGCCGATTTTCACTCAGCGAATCGGCCCCAGTCGGGTTAGTCGTACTGGTAGCGGAGGGTGCGGCCGCCCCACCAGGGCACGGTGATGGTCTGGGGCAGGCTGGCCTGGCGGAGGACTGGTGAGTAGGTGCGCCGGGCCAGCCGGATGGTGGTCTGGCCGCGGTGGTGTTCGATGATGCCGCCGGTGTTGAGGAACCGGCGCTGGAGTGTGTCGGGGGTGGCGGCGTGGTAGCCGGCCAGGCGGCGGCGCAGCGCGGCGCAGATGGTGCTGGCCAGGACGGACAGGGTGACGTCGAGGTCGACGTTGAGCGGGACGGCGCCGGCGAGGGCGTCCAGGCTGAAGGACTGGATGGCCTCGGCGAGGCGTTGTTCGATGTTCATCCGCCGGGCGTAGGACTGGATGACCTGGCGGGCGGGCAGCTGGGCCTGGTTGGTGATCAGCAAGGTGGGCTGGTCGTGGCCCAGGCCGGTGACGGCGAGCTGGCGGATCGGGCGGGGGCAGGCCGACAGCTGCGTGCCGGGGTCGTCGTGGACTTTGACCCGGCGGGTCTTGTTCCCGGCGCGGCCCAGGGTCATGGCGGTCCAGGCGGCGGGGGGCAGGGCGGCCAGGGTCTTGGTGATGCCGGGGTGGCGGGCGCGCAGGGTGATGAATCCGATCTTGCGGTCGTCGAGCTCGGCGAGGACGGCCTGGGTGGTGAGCTTGGAGTCGAAGATCAGCAGGGCCGGGTCGTGGCCGGTGACGGTCTTCCAGTGGTCGGCGAAGGCGATGACTTCCCGGTTCTGGCTGGCCTTGGACAGGTCGGCGTTGGCGTAGACCAGGGCAGGTCCCGGCGCTCACCGAGCCGAACACGCCGCGTCTTTAGCTGACGCCGCGATTGCGCGCATTCCGTGCCGGGCCGGTGGGTGGCCGGTCGGCGGGGATGTACCGGTTACGCGGTGCCAGCGGGTGTACTACTGTCATGCCGGTGGAGGTGCCGTCGGATGAGGACGTCTCGGCCGCATTCGGTAAGGGAGACCCTGATGCGCTGAGGCTCCTCTACGTGCGTTTCGGTGCCCTGGTCTACAGCCTGGCCCGCAGGTCCCTGGGCGGGCAGGCCGATGCCGAAGACGTTACCCAGCAGGTGTTCGTATCGGCCTGGCGCGGGCGGGACACCTTCGATCCGGAGCGCGGGTCGCTGGCAGGCTGGCTGGTCACCATCACCCGCAACCGGATCTCCGACATGCTGCGGAGCAGGCAGCGCGATGACCGGGTCCTGCTGCACATGGCCGCTAACGTGACGACCGAAGATCCGGCGGTACCATCTGACCAGGTAGTGAACCGGGTAGTGGTAGCTGACGAGCTAGCCCGGCTCCCCGAGGCGCAGCGGCTTGTCATGACCTTGGCGTTCTATTCCGACCTCACGCACGAGCAGATAGCCGAAGTTCTCCAGATGCCGCTCGGTACCGTGAAGAGCCACATCCGCCGTGGCCTGCAGCGGTTGAGGTCCAGGCTGGAGGCTGACCGTGTCGCATACTGACCCGGAGTTCCTGGCGCTGAAGGCCCTCGGCGAACAGGCCGGGACCGCGCAGGACGCGGCGCACCTGGCTCAGTGCGCTGACTGCCGGCTGGAGCTTGAGCGGCTGACCCGCGTCGTCGAGCTGGCCCGCCGTGACGGGCCGACCCCCCTGGAGGAGCCGCCCGCCTCCGTTTGGGAGCGGATCGCAGCGACCGTAGGGTCGGAAGGGGCCGGGGTCGCGCGGGCCCTCGTGCCGTCCGATTCGGCGCGGGGGGCAGCAAACGGGAGTGGACGCCGCGGCCCGCTCGCGCCGCCCGGCCGAGATGTTCCTGCGCGCAGGCCGGCCGGGGTCCGCGCCGGGGATTCACCGAGGCGGGGAGGCTGGCGCCGCCGCAGGCTCGCGGTAGTCGCGGCCAGCCTGGCCGCGGGCGTCATCATCGGGATCGGCGGCAGCGTCGCGGTCACGCAGCTGAGCCGGCCATCGGCCAGCCAGGTCCTCGCTGAGATCGAGCTCCGCCCGCTGGCCCAGTTCCCGCAGTACCAGGGCGCGGCCGGGACCGCTGCACTACGGAAGACCCAGGGCGCACTCCAGCTCGCGGTCAGCGTGAGCACGCCTCCCCGGCCTGGCTTCTACGAGGTCTGGCTGCTCGGCGCGAACGGGACCAGCATGATCTCGCTGGGCGACCTGAATGCGGAACATGCCGGCACGTTCACCCTGCCGACCGGGGTCGACCTGCGGTTCTACTCCCGCGTAGATGTCTCCCTGCAGCCGTTCAACGGCAGCACCCAGCACTCAAGCACCAGCGTCGTCCGCGGCTCGCTGCCGGCCACCGCGGCCGGCGCCGCAGAACCCAGCTGACCGGCGGCCCGACCGCAGGCGGAGCCGCCTGCGCGACCGGCGGGAAATGACTGCATCTGCGGCTGGCCGCCGGACCGTATACCTGCTCGAGAGCCGCGACTGGACGCGGTGCAACGGAATGGAGCAGGGATGCGGATGTTCAAGCGCCTGGCCGTAGCGGGCGTCGTGACGGGGGCGCTCCTCGGCAGCGTGGCCGGCGTGGCCTCGGCATCGACGTCGACCGCCCGCCCGGCGTGCAGCACGGTACGCCTCACCGGCGGGGACACCTCGCTGACGACCGCCCCCGGTATCGCCGCCGCGCTGCTCAGCCACGGCATCGTGCCGCTGGCGACGCTGCCCGCGACCGAGGGGGCGTCCACCAGCAGCGGCGGTGTCGCCGTCAAGTTCGCGTTCCCGGTGACCGGCGGCAGCGTCAACCTCAGGCAGCTGACCGGCATGATCGACCACAGCGGCGGCATCCTGTTCATCGCCCCGGCGACCGGCAAGCAGATCTCCGTGTCCGGCTTCGTCATCAACCTCAAGGCGGGCGAGCTCACCGCGATCGTGAACGGTAACGCCAAGGAGCGGGTGCCGCTGCTGTCGCTGAGCCTGGCCAGCGCGAAGACCGCCGCGGGCAAGCACGCCGTGCAGATCTCCGGGATCGTCGCCCGGCTGACCAAAACCGCGGCCAGCGCGCTGGACGCAACCTTCGGCACCACCCTGTTCACCAGCGGCCTGGAGCTTGGCACCGCGAGCGCGGTCGTGAAGTTCCAGGCGACCTCCGCCTAGCGTTTCCTACCAAGAGCGTCGCACCACGCCAGCAGGGCACCGGTCCTCGCGGTCGTGTTCGGCTCGCTGGTCGCACTGACCGCGCTGCTCATCGCCGCCGTGGCGATCCCGTCGGCATTCACGCTGGTCCACGCGCTGGCCTACCTGACCACCATGTCGTTCCTTGTGCAGAACATCCTTGCGCTCGTCGGGCTCGGCGTGGCGATCGGCTACGCGCTGCTGATCGTGACCCGGTGGCGGGAGGAACGGGCAGCCTGGCGGCGCTGGCGCTCACCTCCGTGCCGTTCCTGCGCAGCATCGGCCTGGCCGGGATGCTCATCCCGTTGATCAGCCTGATCGTCTCGGCCACCCTGTTGCCGGTCATCCTGGACGCGCTCGCCCGGGCCCCGCGATCGCTCTGGCTGCCGGTCAAGGCGCCGCTCCTGAACCTCATCTCGCTGAGCGCCGCGTTCGGCGTGCTCACCTTCGTGTGGCAAGAAGGCCACGGGGTCGGCGCGCTCTTCAACAGCCCCGCGACCGGCGCCGTCACCCTATGGGTCCCGCTCGCCGTTTTCGCCCTGCTGTTCGGCTTGTCGATGGACTACGAGGTCTTCATCCTGACCAGGATCAACGAGGAGTACGCCAAGACCGGCGACACGGGCGAGGCCGTTGTCCGCGGCATCGGACGTACCGGGCGGCCGGTCACCCCCGGCGCCCTGATCTTCGCGAACGGCGGGCTGGTGGCGGCTCCAAGATGACCGGATGCGGGCCTCGTGAACCCGCGATCTCAGCGACATCCTCGTCAGTGAGGGAAGTACCAGCCGGAGCAGCAGCGGGTTCTCCCCGCTGCCTGCGGGAACATCACCACCGGATTCCTCCTCCTCAACAGCGGCGGGGAGCCGCCTCAGCGTAGCGGTGTCAAGGTGCCGCCGTTCACTTGGCGTCACCGGCTGGTTCACGGCGGGACGCTGGCGTCGCTGGTCGCCCCGGCTGGCCGGCGGCGAGAAATTCCTGACTGGTGTGCATCCGTAACGCTCCCGGCAAGCGAAGTCATTGGCAGAGAGAGCCAGGCACCGCCTGACGAACCCGCGGACTGTATCGGAGTCTAGTGATGCGAATATCGAAACTCGCTGCGGCGAGCCTGACGGCCGGTTTCTTGTTTCTGACGGCCGGGACTGCCGGAGCGACGGCGATGTCGGCCAGCGCGGCGACCGGAACCGCGACGGTCACCGTCGTTCACGGCATCCCGAACACGCCGGTGGATGTCTACGCCAACGGCAAGAAAATCTTGTCCGGCTTCACGTTCAAGACCGTGGCCGGCCCGCTGCAGCTGCCCGCGGGCAGTTACGTGATCGACGTGCGCAAGGCAGGCTCGGCGGCAGCCAGCACTCCCGTGCTCTCGGCGACCGAGCCGGTAACGGCCGGGGAGAACGCGACGATCGTAGCGGCCCTGACGGCGTCGGGCACGCCAGTGCTGACCGCGTTCGCCAACGACACCAGCGCGGCCGGGACCGGTAAGGGGCGCCTGGTCGTCCGGCACGTCGCCGCGGCCCCAGCAGTCGACGTGTACGCCGGCAGCAGCAAGGTGATCAGCGGCCTGACCAGCGGCCAGCAGCAGGCGCTCGATGTCCCCGCCGGCACCGTCGCCGCGAAAGTGACGCTGGCCGGGCAGACGGCTGCCGTGCTCGGGCCGGTTAACGTGCCGGTGACGGCGGGCATGGGAACGGTTGTCTACGCCATCGGCTCGGCCGCCGGCCACACGCTCACCGCGGTCACCCAGCAGTACCCGCTCGGCGGCGCACCGTCGTCGGCGCAGGCTGGCACCGGCGGGCTCGGCGCTGACCCGAATTCCCCCATCTGGCCGTTCGCCGCAATCGGCGGGGCGGGCCTGGCGCTGATCGCGATTGGCGCCGCCGGCGCTGCACGGCGCCGGCGGGCTTGACCGCCCGGCGCTGGCGGGTCCGCTGGCCGGCCGCCGGCCTGATCGCCGGGCTGGCGCTGGCCGGCGGCTCTGCCGCCGGATACGCGCTCACCAGGCCCCCGGGCCATGACTACGGCACGGTCCCGTCACCGGGCACGCTGGCGAGCAGTCACAGCGCACCGGCGGACCGTCCTGCTGCGACCCATCGCAGCGGGACGGCAGAGCCGCCAGCCGCTGCGCCTGCCGTGACGGCTGTCCAGGTTCCCGTCCGGTTGCTGATCCCCGCCATCGGGGTCAACGCACCGGTCCTGCCGACCGGCGTCCAGGCCGGCGGCGCGCTGGCCATCCCGCCCGACCCGTCCGACGTCGGATGGTGGGCAGGCGGCGGCTTCCCCGGCGAACCGACCGGAGCGGTCGTTCTCGTCGGCCACATCAACAGTGCCGTCAGCGGGCCCGGCGCGCTGCTGCGACTGCAGGACGCACGGCCGGGAACGACGGTAACCGTCACCGCAGCCGGGCACGCCTACCGCTACCGGGTCGTCGCACTGCGCGCCTACGCCAAGACCAGCCTTCCGGTCACGGCCATCTTCGGCCAGCAGGTAACGGCACGCCTTGTCGTCGTCTCCTGCGGGGGTCCCTTTGACCCGACGACCGGCCATTACCTGGACAACATCGTTGCCTACGCGGTGCCGGCCGGCACAACACACTGAATACCGCACCCGTGAACTCAGCATTTCCGGGTCAGATCAAATACCCCGACCTGCGCTCAAGACCGGATGGCTAGCCGAGCGAGCAGGGCGGCGGGCTGGTAGAAGCCCGGTCCTGCCCTGTCCCACTGGCTCAGCGATTTTCGCCGCTACTGCAGCACCTTCTGTTCTAGTTGGTGGCGATCTTACTGGCCCGGCTCAGGCTCAAGCGCCTGGTTCACTGCTCAGCGGCGACACCACCCGGCCCCGGCGTACGCGGGATGTGCGGCGCGAACGCCGCCGCGGAAGCGCTTCGCTACCTCCACCGCGAGAAAGGCTAGCGCCCGCTATGCTCGACTGGGTCGCCGAAATCAGCGGCTGAGACCCCAACCACGCACCGCTCGCCGCCAGGCCATTTCGTGGCATGAGCCTGCGACCGCCCCGCCTTCCCCGCCGCAGCTCGCCACGCCGTTGCTTGCGCGGCGCCTCAAGATCCCCGGCGAGCATCGCGTCGATCAGCGGCGCCACCGCATCCCGCCGGCGACACCCGCTCCGGCACCTTCCGCGGAGCGGGCACCGGCGACGCCAGCGCCTCCCGCGCCGGGCCGTCCAGCTCCACCCCGGCCAGCACGTGACCATACCGGGCCGTACGCCCAGCGGCCGGCAGCGCTCGCACGGCCGCCGCTGCGGTCATGACGTCACTCCCGCCTGCTCGCGGGGGCTGGGCACCGCATGAACGACGCCCGCAGCCGGCCCGAGACTTGATGCAAGTAAACCTGCGAGGAGGTCACCGAGGCATGTCCGAGCAGGTCAGCGGCCACGTCGATGTCGCACCCGGCGTCAGCAGCGTTGCTCCCGAAGGCATGCCGCAGTGTGATGCGCAAGCGGGCAAGTACCCGCGTGCCCGGCGGCAGCCGCAGTGCCGCCCCGACCGCCGCCAGCTTCCCGGGTGTAAGCGGATTGTGGATCCGGTGACTGCTCTCACGAATCGTGAACTGCCGTGGCAGGTCCTCCATGGCCGCCGAGTATCCTGCCCGGCCGCAGCCTCAGCAACTTGTTTATCCGGACGAGATCGGCGACGGGGTCAACGGCCGAGGCGGCTACCAGGCACGCGGCTGGCACGAGGCCGGACGCATCCCATCCTGCTAGGCAAAGGCGGGGTGGCCGGCGGGGCCGCCCCGCCCGGCTTGCCTGCCCTGCCTTGCCTGGTACTACGGCAGGGTCTTGAGATTTCCGGTTCGGCGGGCGTAGTGCGATTTGCGGGCTGCGGCCTGGCGGTAGCGCCTCCAGCGTGACCAGTGCTCGTGGAGTGCGTCCGGGTGGCTGGCCCTTGTGTAGAGGTTGAACAGGCGGCGGGCCCCGGCGGCGGTGAGCGGGATCAGGTCGCGCCCGGTTTCGTCCTTGATGAACGCTGGCGGGGCATACGTCCTCGGCGGCACGAAAACTTTTCCACAGGGGTCAGGTCCCCTTTTTAGCGGGGCCGCTGTCGTTCCCGCTGGCAGCGGCCGTTTCCCGCGGGGGCGCCCCGGGCCTGGCGGCCCGGGCGGTGACGGCGAGGAACGCGTGCGCGAGCATGGACAAGGTGACGTGCCGGTACCAGGCGCGGTACTTGCGGACCTGGTAGTGGTCCAGGCCGGCTTCGTTCTTCGCCTCGGCGAAGCAGTCCTCGATTCCCCACCGCGCCCCTGCCACGGCCACCAGCTCGGGCAGCGTCACCGGCAGGGGCGAATAGCAGCGGAAGCAGGCCAGCTCCAGCTCGCCCTTCTCGCCCGGGGCCAGCGACCGCCGGACCAGCAGGTGCCGCCGCGGGCTGCCGGTGCCGGTAAGCGCCCAGTCGTAAAGGCGGGGGCCCTTGAACCCGTCGGCGCAGCTCAACCGCTGCCACCCACCCTGCGGGATTAGGACCGCCAGCTCGTCCGCGCGGCGGGCGCCCGCAGGCGTGGTGGCCATCTCGCTGCAGGCCACGGCCATCACGTACGGGATCTCCTGCTCTTCCAGCCACTCGCGGAGCTTCGGGTTGCCGCCGTAGACCTCGTCGCCGGCCACCCAGGAGAACGGGACGCCCGCCTTCACCGCGCGCTCGATCATCTTCCGGGCCAGCTCCGGCTTGGTCGCGAACGCGACATCGTCGCCGATCCCGGCGGCGCGGCACCGGCCCCGGTCGGCCGTCCACTTCTCCGGCAGGTACAGCTCCCGGTCGATCAGAGCCCGGCCGCCGTCCGGCGTGACGTAGGCCGCGAACACGCCGACCTGGCAGTTCTCGATCCGCCCGGCGGCGCCCGTGTACTGCCGGGCCACGCCGGCCGACATCCGGCCCTTCTTCAGGAACCCCGTCTCATCCACCGCCAGCACCGCCGCCGGGTCGCCCATCGCCCGCGCAACGTAGCGCGCGAGGGCGTCCCGGGCGGCGTCCTCGTCCCACGGCGAGAAGTTCAGCAGCCGCTGCATCCCGTCCGGCGACGCATCCCCGGCGAGCTCCGCCAGCTGCCAGGAGTTCTTCCGCTCGGCGTGCGACAGCAGCCCCAGCAGGCACGCCCGCCCGTGCCTGCGCACCGCCGCGTTCCCGAAAACCCCCGCGGCCTGAGCGAACATCTCATTGAACGATTCCGACCACGCGGCATGCTCATCAGCAGCCTGCACCCGCGCGTCATCCACGACAGTCAGCATGCACCAAGCCTGGCCGCTCAGCAGCCCAAGATCACGCAGCCAAGTCGGACAACATCACAGCTCGCTGTTGTAGTACTAGTCGGCTGTGGCGGATCGTGGCAGGCTACCTTCAGGCACCTGCGCCACGAAGCCAGGGAGGCTACATGGGGGAATACGTGTTCGAACCGACATTCAGCGTCGTTCACCAGTTGCCGCTTGCGGGCGCCTACACCGCGACAGACTCGCTTTCTCGGGTCAGTAGGTGGTGGCGTGCCGTATCGACCGACGTGTCCACCGGCGTCTGTAGCCTTGTCGGGATTGGCGGGGGCGGCAAGACATCGACAGCTGACGAACTTCTCCGTCGGCTAGCTGTCCTCGCTCAGCGGCCAGGTGCTGGTCATGCCCCGCTCCTGACGCCGCCAGGGGCGGCGTTTGTTTTCACGTTGGCTGAGGACAGCGTTGAAAGTCTGATCCAGGAACTTCGTCGGTGGGTGCCGCCATTCGCTGGGGCTGGGGATAATGACGGATATGAAGGTCTGGTCCGCGATCTCGGCAAGGCTGGCCGCTCCGGGACACCGGGCAGTCCGATACTGCTTGTCATCGACGGCCTCGAGGTCGTGCAGTCAACTGGCGGCCCAGATGGCGTGGGCCGGATCACCGATCAGCGGCTCAGGGATCTGCTTACCCGCGCCGCTTATGGTGCCCTGCCAGGTGTTGCGCTGCTGGTAACGACGCGGCTCGCGCCCGTTGACATCGAGATTCAGCGTCTGCCCTTCTACACCCGTATCGATATGGACGCGATGGATCCAGCTGCGGCAGTTGAGCTGCTGCGTTCCCGCGGGTTGCGTGGCAGTGACCGTGAGCTGCGGCGGATCGGAGCCTCCTATGGCTATCACGCGCTCACATTGGACCTGGCAGCGCGTTCGGGACAGTTGCCCGACCTTGCTTCGAACGAGGTAGGGATTGCCGATGTCCTTAAGGCTTACGTGACGATGGCTCGATCCGCTGCCGGACCCCCAGAAAGTAACGATTTGGTCGAATTGCTATCTTTTTTCAGGCGGGGCGCAACGCCCGCGCTGCTTTCTGCGGTGGTCGATCGGCTCGGACTTATCGCACCCGATCGGATCGAGTCAGCATTGCAGTGGCTGATCGAATTGAGACTCGTGACACGCTCCAACCGCCGAGACAAAGAAGACCTGCTTGTGATGCACGAGGTCATACGCGCGTTCGTGCACAACTCGGTGTCTGCTGAACGACGCCGTGCCTGGCACTCCGAAATCGCAAGAGTGTGGGAAGACGACATCGATAGTCACTGGGCGTCCCTCGACGTCATCAGCCGGTTCGACATACTCGAGGCATGGCTGAGCCACCTTGTGCTTGGAGAACACCCGATGACGGCTTTCCTAGCGTACTGGGAGCGAATAGGAAATTTCCTCGCAATCGGCCATCAAGCGTCCAAGTTCGCTTGGGGTGAGTCAGTCTGCAGGATACTCAACCAAGACCTGCCTCCCGAACGACTGGCACCTTATCTGCAGGCAGACCCTCGCGGCGGCGGCCCAGCCCTGCTTGGTGATTGGGCGCTGTACCTGACGTTTCTCGGCGAGACGACAGCTGCTCTTAGAGCTCATCAGGCCGCCTATCAGATTGCGCTTGCGCACGACCTCGTCGTGCAACTTCCTGTCGCCGCGAGAAATGTTTCGGACATCTACGCTCAAAGCGGTGAGCTATTGCTGGCTGAACGTTGGGCAAACGAAGCTCTCCGCCACGCTAATGGCCTGGCACGGCAGTCGGAGGGAATGCCATCCGCAGAGGTGATGCATGGTTTCGACGAGAGTTTCGACCTCCTGACGTTGGTACAGCTATACACCTCAGGCGCCGATGTTGCAGGTGCCACGCTCGATGCTCTGGCCAATATACACGCCGAGGCGAAGAATGCTATTGACTCCTTCAACATTCACGCTGTGGTTCCGCTTCCCGATGCGCCAGTTTTCGACCATGAGCGTTTCTTGTGGGGTAGACCACTTACTCAGATCCTGTTGATGCGCGGGCATAATGCAGAAGCAGTGCGTGTAGCTGAACTTAACCTCGACAGGTGGTTCGCCAAAGGTTACTCCGAGGAACTTACGAGCGCGAACCTGCGTGCGCTCCTGGTACGTGCGCTGCTTAACCAGGGAGCGATTAGCGCAGCACTCACCCATCTCCAGGCTCTGGAGGGCTGGGCCCGGGCGAATGAGGCGACCACTGTGCTGTGTGAGGCCTATCTGCTCGGCGCCAAAGTAGCTGCCGCCCAAGACGACTTCGCCGCTGTGACCGAGAATGCTGAAATCGGCCTCCGCCTGGCGAGAGAAGCCGGTCTCGGCCTGCTGCACATCGAGCTCCTCACGGAGTCAGCCTGGGCGTTCCTACAGCTAGGCGAGCTCGATGGCGCAGCTTACGCCGCGGTAACTGCACTATTCGGCCAAGAACCTGTAACGGAAGGCGTCGCTCTTTATAACGCGCCAGCTCGTGACGAGCTACTCGCCTCGGGTGCTGCCCGTAGCAGCGACTGGTACGATACCTCTGGCATTTTCCCCCCCTCGGACAGCGGCCGGCCAAATTTGCTCGCCGCCACGCACCCCTCCTGTGCATACCGATGGGGCGAGGCTCATGCCCGTGCAGCTCTCGCAGAAGCTCTTCTTGCCAGCCTTGCCCGTTATTCAGGCCGAACGAGCTGGCACAAAGAAGAAGTAACCACTGATGCCATCGCGGTGATTTCGTACGCAACCGACCAGCTAAAGCGTGCCGCCGAGCTTCTCGACGAACTCACCAGCTCGCCGACATCGGGCGATAAGCTGCGGGAACGCATCGCTGAACTTGACGCTGGGCTGCTGACTAATTACCCGATTCAGGGCAATTCATCGGTCGACATAGTAAAGGCGGCCAGACCTACGCCGCGCCGGGTTCTCATCAGCTACAGCCGTTCTGATGAGGACTTCGTGGACAGGCTCGCGGACGAGTTGCGGTCGGCGGTCGACGACGTGTGGGTTGACCGGCGGAAGATCAGTATCGGCGAGTCTTTCGTGGCTGCAATCAACCGGGCGCTTGTGGATGTCACAGACTTCATAGTGGTGCTCACTGCAACCTCAGTACGATCTCGATGGGTGCAGAACGAGCTCGACGCGGCAATTGCGCAGCGAAACACCGGTCGTTCCATAACCATTTACCCCGTCCTACTTGACGGCGTGACAATACCGCCACTGATCTCCGATCTTAACGCTATCCGATCCGAAGACCGGGACGCGATGACGGTAGCAGCCGGGATAACCGTTGCACTGCAACGCCGCCAGTGACCGTACATCGAGCGCCACCAACCGAAGGACCCGAATGCCAGTAGACACGGAAAAGATGACGTGAGCATCACCGATGCAGCAGGCAAGGTGATCGCCACCGCCAGCCTGTGACGTTCCAAAACCCGGTCACCGATCCTGAGGACACTTGAGCACGGAGGCTGGCACGGGAACCACTGGCGGTCTGCTGCTGTCCTGTCCAGCTAGTTGGCTCCTTTTACTATCTCGCCGCCTTCCCCGCCGCCGCCTGCGGCCACCACGACGGTGGTGTCGTTCATCTGGATGACGCTCGCGCCCCCGCCGCCGCCGCCGTCGGTGGTCTGCGATCCGTGTCCGCGGCGGCCGCCGCCGCCCGCGTAGGGCGAGATCGACCAGCCGCCGTCACCGGGGCGCTTGTTGCCGTCGGGCGTTCCGCCCTCGCCGCCGACGGCGATGGTCAGCACGTCACCGGGCTTGACCGACAGACCGCCGGACAGCTTGACTCCGTACCCGTGCTTGCCGTCGAGCCACTTGCTGACCTGGGTGTCCCCTCCGCTGGCGCCGAGGACGGTGACCTGGGCGTAGCCGGCGTCGTCGGGCACGGTGACGGTCTGGGTGTGCCCGGTGTAGG
>Ga0302178_10001551_pt1 | contig 19270 bp, 17 predicted proteins | sample I_Palsa_E1_3_FD_198790 | JGI IMG/M metagenome (GOLD analysis project Ga0302178, IMG submission 198790) | Peat permafrost microbial communities from Stordalen Mire near Abisko, Sweden - I_Palsa_E1_3 | ecosystem: Environmental > Terrestrial > Soil > Palsa > Peat permafrost | place: Sweden... | reverse complement strand
CTGATCAGGCTCTCGCCCGCGCCACCGCACGCCGGACTGAGTGACCTGTACGCGTATCTGCCGCCACCTATAACCGTTCATCGTGCGCGCCGAATCGGCTAGGGACGTATACCGGTCCTCCAGGCAGATCACGCCACGTGATCGACGCCTGTCCTTGACGGCGTAAGGAACCGCCGGTCGGCATGGTAAACCGCGATGAGGAGGCTGGCCGCCTTGACGCATCCGGAGCCGGACGTTCTGGCTAGCGGACATGGCGTCCTGGGTCGTAGGATCGCGGCCGTGAAGCGGGTGCTGTTGACCGGGATGTCGGGCACTGGCAAGTCCAGCGTCATCCATGCGCTCTCGTCCCGCGGGTTCAAAGCCGTCGATACGGATGGCGGATGGTGCGAGCCCTTGCCGGACGGCCGCCAGCGCTGGCAGGAGGACGCGATCGACCAGCTCCTGGACACCGAGGACGTTGATGTGCTGTTCGTCGCCGGCTGCGAGGAGAACCAGGTTTCGTTCCATCCGCGCTTTGATCTGATCATCTTGCTCAGCGCCCCGGTTGAGGTCCTGATGAAGCGGCTCGCCTCGCGGACGACTAACTCTTTCGGCAGGGCGCCCGGCGAGCTGGAGCGCGTCCTTCATGACCTGCAGGCCGTCGAGCCGCTGCTGCGCAAGGCGGCCACTCATGAAATCCGGACCACTATGCCGCTCGGCGATGTGGTCGCGGAAGTCCTGCACCTAGCCGACGCATAAGCAATCTTAATCGCCGCTGGCAGGTCGGTTCCTACAACGCCAAGCGTCATCGTGATCTACCACGGCAACAGGGAATCGACAGGAGGAGGAACCCCCAGCTACATAAGGTGACCACCGTAGCAATATCTCGCAGCCAGAACGACCGATTCTGCGCGGCTGGCGAGCTTGCGGCGTGGGCTGCGGATGGTGGGCAGATTTCCGGTTCTGGGTTCGTCCCCTTTTAAGGGTCCGTAGCGGGCGTGGCCAGGATCCGGGCCGTTGTATTGTTGCCCGCACTGTCAGCATCTGGCCGGCGGTCACCCCCGGCGAGTCAGTGACGGCTCCGGAGCACCGCCGCGTCAGGCATCGTGCGTTGTGACGCTGGCCTGGCTGAATCGGCGGCCCCAGTCGCGGACCCGATCGAGCAGCTCAGGCGGCGAGACCACCTGGAAACCCGCGTCGACCGCGCCCAGCGCCATGACGGGCCAGTCCAGCGAGTCGGCCGTCATGCGGACCCGGCAGCTGGTGGCGTCAATGTCCTCGACGGCAGCCCACTGGCCGATCCGCTGGCGCACGGCCGCGGCCGGAGCCTGGATGAGAACCTCAACGTCGTATGCAGCGATAACGCTCTCAACGCCGGCCCGGACGAAGGCGGCGGCGTCGGCGGCGGGCAGCGTGCGGGGGCGGAATCGTGTCCCGGTGCCGCGTGGCGCGGTGAGGCGGTCGAGGCGGAAGCTGCGCCAGTCGTGCCGGCCGAGGTCGTAGCCGGCCAGGTACCAGCGGCGGCCGAGCAGGACCAGGCGGTGTGGTTCCACGTGCCGGTCGGTGTGCTGGCCGTCGGCGGCGGTGTAGGAGAAGCGGAGCCGTTCGCTGTCCCGGCAGGCAATCGCGACGGTGGTGAGGATGCCCGGGTCCACGCTCGCCTGGGCCGCGCTCCCCCAGCTCGCGGGCACCGTCATCGCGCCCAGCGCCTCGGCCCGGCGTCGTAGCCGGGCCGGCATGACCTGGACCACTTTGGCTAGCGCGCGCACCGAGGACTCCGCGATGCCCTCGACCGCGCTCTGCGCGGCCGCTTGCAGGCCGATAACCAGGGCGACGGCCTCCTCGTCCTCGACCAGCAGCGGTGGCAACGCCGTGCCGGCGGCCAGCTGGTAGCCGCCGCCGGCGCCGCGCTGGGCCTGGATCGGGTAACCCAGCTCACGCAGCCGGTCGATGTCCCGGCGCAGGGTGCGCGGCGAAACCTGCAGCCGCCCGGCCAGTTCAGCACCCGGCCAGTACCGGCGTGCTTGCAGCAGTGACAGCAACCGCAGCGTCCGCGCGCTGGTACTGGCCACGTCATCATCATCGCGGAATTCAGGTCAGGAAGTGGCCGCTATAGACCGTAGCGTGGGCTTAGCGGGAACGGAATCCCGCCACGCAACCACGAAAGGCCCAGACCATGACGATCGGCACCCCGGTCACCGGCGACCTGGCCGCTAGCGGCCAGGCCGACGCATCCACCGCCGACGGCGAGCGCGCCGACCTGCTGGCGGCCCTGGCCAAGAACCGCCACTTCCTGCGCTTCACCACCCGCGGCCTGACCGACGAGCAGGCCAGGCAGCGCACCACCGTGAGCGAGCTATGCCTGGGCGGCCTGATCAAGCACGTCACGGCCGCCGAGCAGGGCTGGGTGAACTTCATCCTGGACGGCACATCGGCGATGAAGGACGTCACCGCCATGACCGAAGACGACTATGCGCACCGAGCTGACCAGTTCCGGCTGCTGCCCGGCGAAACGCTGGCCGCCGTCCTGGCCGACTACGCTGAGGTGGCCCGCCGGACCGACGAACTGGTCGCCAGCCTGCCCAGCCTGAACGCCGGGCACCCGCTGCCGCAGGCCCCCTGGTTCGAGCCCGGCGCATCGTGGTCGGCCCGCCAGGTGCTCCTGCACATCATCACCGAAACCGCACAGCACGCCGGCCACGCCGACATCATCCGCGAATCCCTGGACGGGGCCAAGTCCATGGGCTGACCCCCCGGGGAACCGCCGGAGACCCCGGGCTCGCTGGCACCGGCAACAACCTGCCGGGCCAGCCCCCACATCCACGGGCGTGATCGTGTGAAGACCAAACGACCGCACCGGCGGCCAGGGGCCGAGCGTCGGCAGGCAGGACGCCGATCACCCTGATCTGCATATATCACGGGTGACGCCACCATCCTCCGGTCCGGCACCAGATCGGCGATTCACGTGCGTCACGTTGGGCGAGGGTGATTACGCGGCGTGGCACAGACCGTCATACCGTGGAACGACCCGCCCGCCCTGGCGGGGACAGGGGAATGAGGCCGGCGTCACGCTGGTTGCTGGCGGGCATGAGGATCGCGGTGATCGGCAAGGGCAACATCGGCGGAACGCTCGGGAGCAAGTGGCGCGCGGCCGGGCACGACGTGGTCTACGGAACCCGGGACGGGTCCGGCCAGGGCCCAGGCGGGGCGCCAGTGCGAAGCATCGGTGATGCGCTGAAAGACGCCGAGGTGGTACTGCTGGCCGTCCCGGGCCAGACCGTCCCGGACGTCGTGAGTGAGCAGGGCGCGGCGCTCGCGGGCAAGGTGGTGATTGACGCGCCGGAGTCCGACAGCCGGGCGCTGATCGCGGCCGCCGCGCCGTCGGCCCGGTATGTGCGCGCGTTCAACTCGCTGGGCTGGGAGAACTTCGCCGGCCCGCTGCCCGGTGCGAACCTGTTCTTCGCCGCCGATCCGGAGGCACGCGCGCCGGCCGAGGAACTCATCAGCGCCGTCGGGCTCGAGCCGGCCTTTGTCGGCGACGCCACCGCGACAGCGACCGTCGACGCCCTGCTGCCGCTGTGGTTCGCACTGGTCAGGCAGAACGGCGGCAACCGCAAGGTCGCGCTGCGCATAGTCCGCTAGCCTCAGCTGGAGTTACTCAACCGGCGCAGCGCCTTCTCCCAGGAGCACGCGGGATAGCCGATTTTGCGCGTCTCCAAACAATGTCGAATGGATAGTTTGGAGCGCACAGATTGACCATTATGACCTGAAGCTGACCATAAGATGCTGGCGGGATGCCACCGCAATGCGCATGGCCCTCCCGTTTCTTCGCGCCTCCGTCTGGTGCACACCTAAGTTTGGTCCTTCTTGACTACCTTTACAAAACTAGACGCTCCAAGGCGTCCTCGAGAGGGACGCTGCGTTCGCTGTGTAGATCCGGACGCCGTCAGGATCGTCGGTGGCGCGGCATTCGGCTAGTGCCCGCTTAGTATCGGCTCTGGCAGAGCGTTTATCTCCTAGGTGAGAGTGGTTCCAGCCGCGGAGCCCGTAGATCTTGCCAGCGAAGCTGGATCTGAGGTGCTCGTCGCCCTTCTCGATGATTGTCAGGGCCTGGTCGAGGATCTCGTTGCTTTCGGCGTAGTCGAAGTCGTCGCTGGCCGCTTGCGCCGATGCGATGAGGCGACGGGTTTGCAGCAGCCGGGCGCCGGCCTGGCGGTCCACTGTTGGCAGGGTCCGGCCCGGCATGATCGCGAACATCACGCCAGAACGTACAGTCTGGCGGTCCCGGCTGACCGCGTGTGGGTGCTCACCTGATTACGTGAGCACCTGCCGCTCAAACCATGAGGAATTACCTGAGCGCCGACAGGAAATGTACCAATTTGACCCGCTGTCTGCCGTCCCGGTGACCGTGGTGGTGCAGGCCATTCAGCCGCCCCGGTGCCGGTCGTCTGCATCGTCCCTTAAATCGTACCTTAGCGGGCTATCAGAAAAGGCGTAAAGAGCGCATCATAGGATCGTGGGAGGCCAGACAGGGGCGGCCGCATGCCCTCAGTGCAGCAGCAGCGCGGACGTGCGTACGATCCGCGAATTGTTCGACATAATGAATGCCGGTGGGGCGCAGGGCTTCCAGCGCCTCGTCGACCAGGCCGGCGGGCCTCGCGCCGATGACCTTAACTACAACCACTACAACGTTGAGGGCTCCAGGTCGCGGCCCCGCATGGGACGGAGCAAGAAACGGGAACGTGCCGAGTTCGCCGCGGACTTCTTGTCTGACCCTGCCGGCGCGGTCATCGGCTCGGCACTCGGGTTCGCCGGCCGGGCCATCGGCCGAGGGGCCAAGAAGGTGGTCAACGAGCAGGTTGTGCCGACTATGCAGGCTCAGGCGGCGCGGGCCCAGGCCGCGAAGGCGGAGCAGCAGTTCGCCGAGGCTCAAGCTGACCAGGACGCCATCGTGGCGCGCTACCCAGAGTTGCGCGCGTGCATGAAGGACCAGGTGGTCTACCTCGACGGCGGCTCGCATACCGTCCCCATCAGCGAGATCCCCGTGCCGCTGACGCTGTCGCAGGCGGACGCGGTGGTGGTGCGGCTCCGCTGAGCTCCGCGTTACCCCGCCAGCAGGTGACAGGCGAACGCGTCGGCGGCCACTACGTTGAGCGGATCCACCCCCGGCGGCACGGGCGGCCGGGCTCACCGGGACGCGCACCGCCGTGTCGTCCCGTGCAGCTATCTTGCGGACAACCCCGTGGGTGCCACAAATGCCTGTAGTGCTTCAAAATGCGGTCCAGCCGATCGACAGGCCTTGGGAACGTCCAGCTGGGCTGCTGCCATCTCGGATCGGTCCTGCGCGGTAAGACTCCGGTACTGGACAGCGACATGAACGGAGCACCTATGACCGGACCAGAGCATTTCCGCCGCGCTGAGGAACTTGCCGGGGAGGCGCGCAAGCTGCTCGGCCAGGCCACTGCCGGCGTCGGGCAGCCCAGCAGACGGCGGCCGGAAAGTGAGTGCCTGGGAAAGCTTCCCTGGCTCGTCAAGGCCGCGGCGCGCACCTGTGCCGATGACCACGGCGGGACGCGGTCGGTGCCGCTGCGGATGCGAGTGCTCAGCTGAAGGCGGGGATGCCGGTGATGGCCCGGCCCATGATCAAGATGTGCATCTCGTCGGTGCCCTCGTAGGTGCGGACGCCAGCACCATGTCGACCAGCTTTTCCTGGGTGAGCTGGAACGCCGCGATCGGCTTGCCGAACTGCCGGCGGGCCAGCGCGTAGGCCAGCGCTGCCTCGTAGGAGTCGCGAGCGGCGCCCATGGCGCCCCAGATGATCCCGTAGCGGGCCTCGTTCAAGCAGGCGAACGGACCGCGCAGGCCCGCGGGACCGCCGTCTCACCCTGCAGCCGGTATCGCCCAGCCTGCTCGGACTCCGAACTGGCCAGTCCCGCCCAACGATCAGCATGACCGCACCCACCCTCACCGTCCGTGCCTGCCGGTGCGCCGCCCCGCCCGGTGCCACCGCCGTAACGTCGAGCTTGCCGAGAACTCCGAGGATGCGATCGATTGGCTACTCGTTCACCAAACCGGGGCCCACTCGGCGAAGGATGCGCCGGGTCGTCGGCCGACGCGGCTCAGGGCGGGGAGGCGCTGGATGCTTCGCCGTGCCCGGCCCCCAGGGCGTTGGTCAACCCTTCTAGGTCCGCCACGGTCACGGTGAGCGCCGAGTGGCCACTTCGGCGAAGCGGCGATAGCACCTTCTCCGCGAAATGGATGCACACCCCCGCGTTGTGGTTCGTTCCAAAGCTCAAGCCGTCGTCGACCATGGATCCACGAACACCGAACGCGGTCCACCAGCGGTAGTTCCGGGTGATGTGCGCCTCAGTGACATTTGCCAGCGGCGTCTTGATCTTGAAGAAACCGAAAGTCGCCGAGAGGAAGCCGTCGTCGGTGAGCGTGACGCCGTCTTTTGAACCCCGCAGCCCGAAGGGCACCAGCAACGGCAGATATCGCTTGTCAATAGCGTAGGCAAAACGTTTGGACATGATTGGTCCGATCCCCTTTCAACGGCATGAGCGCGACTGAGCCCAGGTATTGTCCGATTTCCACGTTACATCGAAAGCTTCGCCAGAGAACTTGGAGCCAGGGGGCCGGGTCCGCGCTACCGTCAGCCGCGGCTGTGCACTATCGCAGGGTTCTATAAGCACGCGGTCGCCCGCAATGCTGACGAGCAAGTACCCGATCCACAGGCGGGCGTAGTGACACACTGGGCCGATGGTGCTGTGGCGGGTGCGCGACTTCCACGACGACGATCTCGACGCTGCGATCCGGCTGTGGGGCGATCCCGCGGCCGGGGGCGAGGCACCGGTCTTCGGCCTTTCTGACCTGATTACTGCGGTCCGCGCTGGGGAGCCCGCAGTGGTGGCGGTCGTTGGCGACCAGCTGGCCGGGACCGCCGCGGCCACGGTCAGCGGCGGCCGCGCGTGGATCGTGCGGATCAGCCTGGCCGTCGCGTGGCGGAACCGGGGCATTGGCAGCGCGATGCTGACCGAGCTCGAGCGGCGGCTCGTGGCGGTCGGCGTACACCGCATCGACTGTCTGCTGGCAACCGGCGACGAGGTCGGCGCGCTGGCCCTGGAGCACGGTGGCTACCGGGTCCGGCCGGGCATGGTCTTTTACGAGAAGCTAGAACCGGTCGGGCCGCAAGACGTCGGAATCCTGGGCAGGCTGGGGGGCCGGATGCTGCGGGCCGATACCTGGGACGAGCTCGAGGGAATGGTCAAGGAGAAGGATCTGATCGAGCGAAGGGTGATCCTCCCTCTGGCGCAGGCCCAGCTCGCCGGGCGGCTCGGCCTGGTACCGCCGCGGGCGGTCGTGCTGTTCGGCCCGCCGGGGACGGGCAAGACCACCTTCGCCAAAGGCGTCGCAGCCCGGCTTGGCTGGCCGTTCGTCGAGCTGTTCCCCTCCCGTCTGGCCGGTGACTCCCCAGCTGGCCTGGCGGCAGCGCTGCGGGACTCGTTCGCGCTGGTCGCCGAGCTGGACAAAGTGGTGCTGTTCATCGACGAGGTCGAGGAGATCGCCGGGCTGCGGCAGCCCAGGACAGCCTCGGCAGCCCAGGGAGTCACCAACGAGATGCTCAAGCTCATCCCGCCGTTCCGGGAAAAGGATGACCGGCTGCTGGTCTGCGCGACGAACTCGGTCCGCGCCCTGGATACCGCGTTCCTGCGGCACGGCCGGTTCGACTACGTCCTGCCGGTCGGCCCGCCGGACGAAGATGCGCGCCGTGCGATCTGGGACCGCTACCTGCGGGCGATCCCGCACCGCGAGCTGGACATGGCGGCGGTGGTCGCGCAATCCATGCTGTTCACCCCGGCGGACATCGAGTTCGCGGCACGCAGGACGGCGCAGCTGGTGTTCGAGCGGGTCCTGTTCGAGCACCAGGAGGAGCTAGCTGCCACGGCGGATGTCCTGCGCGGCATCTCCGAGACCAGGCGTACTCTCACCCAGCAGATGGTCGCGGACTTCGAGCAGGACATCACCGACTTCGCCAGGGTCTGAACAGCCGTTCGCCGGCAAGCCGCCCAAGCCAGCAGACCTCGTGGCGAACGCCCGCCACTTCGCCGGGCAGCTGCTGGCGGCACGGCGGAACTCCGCCGGAACGTGCTCCAGGCGACCGTGCCGGTTTTCCCGGCACGGTCGAGCATCCGGCGGCCAAGAAGGGCGGCTCGCCGTGCATGATCTGCGTGCGGTCACCCGCCTGACCGGCACGCGACCTATATCGTCGCCGCCTCTAGCTGAACGGGGCATCCTGGCCTACGATGTAGGCGGCAAGCTCGTGGATCGCGCTAGGCGCCGCACAGCGGCCACCGATGCAGGAGGCACTGTGATCGGCGTAAATGTGACATTCGGCTACGCCGGTGATTTCGATCGCGACCGGGTACTCAAGGTAGCCTCGAACGCCCGCGGGATGTTTGAGGGGATGCCGGGACTGCGTTTCAAGTTCTTCACTTTCGACGAAGAGCAGCAGCGCGCGGTGAATTTCTATGTCTGGGACTCCAAAGAGGCGGCAGAGGGTTTCTTCACCGACGAGCTGCGGGAAAGGGTGACCGGTCTTTACGGTGTGGCGCCTGTGATCGACTTCGTGGAGATCGCTGAAATCGTCGACAACTCGATTCCTTAGCGGTAGTCGCCGGAAGGCAGCATCGCTGCCGGGTCAAGCGGCTCGACAGCCGACCCCGGCGGCGAGAATCAGCACAGAACATCCGCATCTGAACGTCGCCGTTAGACAGCACTGAGCGCGCTCCGGAAATATAGAACGGCGGCAGTGTGCGCGTTTCTCCAGGCGAGGGCTGATTACGCAGTGCGACTAGGGGTCGCTCCGCCTCAGTGAGCCCTGACGAGTACGCGCCGCTGGCGAACCAGTGACGGAATCACCGACAGCGCGCAGATCAAGCTATTTCGGCGCGGTCGGGAACTCATCCAGCACGTTGATCCGGGTGCATCGGCTTGGGCATAAGCGTTCAGCAGCCCGCCGGTGGCTCCGGCCGGAGGGGTCGGCTGGCGTCAGGGATCCTGGCGTGGAGTATGGCGGTGAGTTCGTCTCCTACCGCTCGCAGGGGTTCTGGACTGCGGTAGGCGCGGGCGAGGAGGAGCCCGCCCTCGATGCCGGCCAGGACCAGGCTGGCGAGCCGGACCGCGTCTGCATCGGCGATTCCCGGTGCCGTGAGGGCCTCGGTGATGGCGGCGTGCCAGCTGCCGAGCGCGGCCTGGCATGCCCCGGCGAGGACAGTCGAGGTGTGCGCGGTCTCCAGTGTGACGGTGGCGACGGGGCAGCCGTCGGCCCAGCTGCTCGCCTCGAGTTCGGCCGCGGCGAGTTCAACCCAGCTCGCGACGGCGTCGGCGGGGTGGCTGGCGTGCAGGGCAGCGCGCAGGAGCTGCTCGTAGCGGTGGCCGGCCAGGGCGATCGCCTCGGCTGCGAGCTGTTCTTTCCCGCCCGGGAAGTGGTGGAACTGCGATCCCCACGGGGTCGCGCTGTCCGCGACGACCTGGCGCCAGCCGGTCGCGGCGTATCCCTGCCGCCTCATCAGGCGCGCTGCTGCCCGGATCATACGCGGGCGGGTGTCGGTAATCCGGGGCATGTCCCGAGCTTACGGGTTGACAAGACGATCGTCCTACTAAGAAGCTCGTCTTAGAACAAGCAGCCGGGAGGGCGCCGTGCAACGACTCATGCTCGAGGGACCAGCGACCGTCAGCTGGGCCGAGGCAGACGAGCCGGGAGCCCGCCTCACTGACTGTGCCGGGTCCGCGTTACCGGCCAACGGTCCGTGCCGACCAGCAGGGTGCCCTCTCGCCAGGCAAATTCACGGCACAGCTCCTCGAAGTGCGCACCGAGAACCTGCGCGCTGAACGTATGCCCCGCGTCATCCCACACGGATGACCTGGTCAGCTCTCAGCCGACCATGCGAATAGCCGATGGTGGGCGCCAGGTCGTTGAGCATCGCCGCCGTGGCGTTGCGAGCGTACGACGATTGCGCAGCCGACCCCGGTGAAGCGGGGCCGGCTGCGCAATCCGTAAGCGAGAGCCGTAAGCGGAAGCCGATACTCGGCCGGGCCGCTGAAGAGCCGCTACAGATCGGCCATCGCGTCGTACAGCGACTCGGCGTTGTTGCCGAAAGTAGGCGGAGAAGATGTACCCGGGCAGCGACGAGTAGATGAAGTCGTTGACCCCGTCGATGTACCCGAACTCCCCGTTGAACGACATCAGCCACGGGCCGCCGCTCGAGCCGCCGGTGAAGTTGCACGGCCCCATCGTGCTGGAGACGTCGGCCCAGTTGAACTCGGAGCCGTTGCAGTACTAGAAGGTTTAGCGCCGGCCCTGATTTCAGGCTGCCCACGATTCTCAACCCGTGCCGCTCGCCGCGTCGGATGAAGTAGTAAGCGAATATGCCTGTGTCGTAGTCGCCGCGAGCGGTCACATCGAGGTGCAGCGTTTCGCCGGCGCCGAAGATCATGCGGTAGGCGATCCAGCGAGGTCGGCCGCCGGCGCCGATGACATCCTCCACGACCTGGACCGCCTTGTAAGAGCGTCAGCCAGACCCTGGATGCACCGCCGGATCGTGTCCAGGTAGAGCGCCGCGCCTGCGTAAACGGTCCGGATGGTGTCCTCACCCCAGGTGCCGGCCGGGCCGGCCTCACAGTTCGCGCATTCCCGCGCGGCCGCTGACTGCCAGACCGGCTCCCACCGGGGTGGCGGCAGCCACCGCATGACATCGTCGCGCATGCCAGCCAGGAAGAGTCTCCTCTCTTGCACGGCAGCGTCTGTCAGGTCAGCCACATCTCTATGATCACAACAGTGACAACATGCACGAGCATGTTGGTAACTCCGCGATATTCCGGGCCTTGATCGTCGCCGCCGCCTACGGGATGCCATCCGCTTATCTGCCACTTAGCGTGATCAGGCGGGCCTAGATCAGCCTCCACAAGAGCGATAGAACGATGATTATGATCGGGGTGCCGTCTGGCAGCGTCGCGGCAGCGACCGCGTTTACCGGTCCGTTGTGCCCGGTCAGCGGGTCCCCGATCAGGGTGCCGTCGGCGAGCCGCCACACCCGTACCGCGTTGTTATCGCCGCTGATGATGACCGGGGTGCCGTCCGGCAGCGCGCCGACCGCCACCGCCTGTCCTGGATTCGGCCACGCTGCGTCACAGCTACCGATCTCCAAGCTCACCTAACGCCAAAGCCGTTTGATGGCCGGTCCGGCCGGCGTCGGCGACGGTAAATTGACTCGACGTCCCGCCTGTAGTCCGCTGCCGCCCTGCCAGCTCACCGGTTGAGTCTCGGGTCGGTCCCGGTGGGTCTGGGGGGCGGTTTAGGGGCGGCAGGAGCCGATTGCCTGGGAGTATCGGAAGAAGCCGGCAGGGTCGTACATCCGTTTCACGCGGACCAGCCGGTGGTAGTTCTCGCCGTAATAGGCCCGCCGCCAGTCCTTCAGCGTCGGATCCGGGAAGTTCTGGTAGGAATGCCCGGGGGGCGTACCGGCGAAGATGTCGCCGTAAAACTCGTCGAGCCAGTGCAGGTTCGCGGCGGCGACGTCGGGCGGGTCGCGGTCGGCCCAGCATGTTTCGGCAGCGAAGACGAACAGGCCGCCTCGGTGCACGAACGCGGTCGCTTCTGGCGGTACCTGGTTGATCTCGCCGCCAAGGGCGAACATCGCGAACCCGGCTCCGTCCTTGTTTCCGCTGCCCGGCCAGTCGAGCAGCCGCTTGGCTGCCGCGCTGACCTGCGGGCCGGTCAGGAGCGTTCGCGAGGTCAGGACCGCTGACTTGCTGGCGAACCGGTCCACGGGCGTGGTCGCGCGCAGCAGCTCGCTCGCCTGGGCGAGGGTGACCTCGCGGATAGCTGCGCTGTTGCGGGCGCGCTCGCCCGCCGTCCCGATGGCCAGCAGCGGGGCGAGGATGGCGCGCAGTTCCTCTGCGCTGCCATAGTGCTGGCCGATCACATTGACGTTGGCGTTCGCGTGGATCTGGCCGCTGGTCCGCCCTTGGGTCCCGATTCCGAGGCGGCAGTGGAAGCGCTTGTTGCCGACGGTGTCCTGGACGATCTGCTGAGTGACCGCGATCACCGGCAGTACGGAGTCCAGGCTCCAGCGGAACTGGTAGAACCCCGCTGTGCCGTGAAACTGCTCGTACCTGAACGTGAACGAAGTGTGCACACCGAAGTTGTTTCCCGCCCCGCCGCGGCAGGCCCAGAACAGGTCGGGATGAGAGTCCTCGCTGGCCTCGACCACCCGTCCGTCGGCGAGCACGAGGCTCGTGGCTGTCAGCCGGTCGCAGGTCAGGCCGAACATCTTGTCGCTGAAGCCGATGCCGCCGCCCAGCACCAGCCCGGCGACCCCCACCGAGGGACAGCGGCCCGTCGGCACGAACATGCCCCGGTCCTCCAGCAGCGGGTGCAGATCGCTGTTGGTGACCCCAGCCCCGACGGTGACGGTCCCTGCGTCATGGACGACCGTCACCGGCCCGTAGGTCCGCAGGCGGGCCGTGCCCGGCAGCGAGGTGGAGACGATGCTCTTCATCCGGGCCATGTTCAGCAGCAGGCCCGTGGTGGCGGAGTATCCGGCGTAGTTGTGGCCCAGCCCGGAGCGGGGGACGGCGGGAAGACCCACCTGCCGAGCCCAGCGGAGCGCTTCGCGGACGTCGCTGGCGGTGGTGCAGGCGACGATTCCGGCGGGCTTGATCCCGGCGTAGCGGTGGTTGAACGGGATCGCCAGCGGCGGGTAACCGGGCTCCCACGGCCGGTAGAGGGTGGAACCCGAGGACAGCGCGTCAGCCAGCCGCTTCCAGTCCCGGCGGCTGACCCGCTCCGCTGCCTCGGCTGCCGCACCGGCATCGGGGAGCGCCTGCAGGGCACCCAGCCCGGCAGCGAAGGCACTCAGGGTGCCTGCCCGCAACACGCCCCGCCTGCTGATCACTGTGGCTCGCCCCCGCAAGAAGGTAATCACGGCTGCCTCTGCGCCGATCAGTCAACCGGTCGTTGACCAGCACGGGCGCCCTGGGCGCCCTGTCCGCAGCCCCCGCCACGGCCGCGTGCGCCCGATCCTCCACACCTGCTGGGGCTCATTGTATCTGTCGGATTACTCTAGGTGTTCACCTTTCTAGCAGGAGACGCGCAGGAAGTTCGGCCAGGACTCCGAGCAGGCGCAGGTGCGGCTTGTCCCGGGAGATCACCAAGCCCACCGCGCATGTGACACCTGGGGTGCCGGAGTTATCTTGAGCTTTCTTGCAGATCATGGTGTTGACTTGCGGCCAGTCCTCCTGGCTCAACACACGCCGAACGGTCTCACCGAGGCCGGCATAACAACCAATCCTGTGCGGCACAGACGGCCAGCCTCGGATCGGAAGTAACGCACCTAAGGCGGATATCGCGTGTCAAGGGATGCCGCTTGAACTACAGAGCGTTACAGGGGAACGGTGGCTCCTCACGCCGGATCGCCGGCTCTGTACGCTTGACTGCGTCGCGGGCGCAGTCCGGCTTGGAGCACGCATTCCGGCATTGGTCATGGGTGTGCGTCGCAGCGGGGAGCGCGGCCTTCGATGGCAGCAGCGGGCGGTCAGCGGCCGCGGGCCGCCACAGCGGACCGTGGCGGATACCTGGGCCCGGGAGGCGCAGTGATCGGTACTCAGTGGCCGCCGCCAGATCCGGGTGCGTTCGGGGTTGACCCGGCGCCGCGGTCGATGAGGCGCAGGACACCGTATCCGGCCGGGTGAAAGCCGGCGTTGAGCCAGAAGGGCCGGGACAACGGGTTAGCGGTGTCGAAATCGACCGAGACCCACTGGTAGCCGTGATCATGTGCCCAGGTGAGCGCAGCGTCGACGAGCGCGTGCCCGACGCCTTGCCCGCGCGCGGCGGGCAGGGTGGCGGTGGGGCCGATGTAGGGCTGGCCATCGGGGCACAGCCGCGGTACCGGTGAGGTCAGCTCGATGGTGAGCAGGCCGACGTCGCGCCCGTCGAGGCTGGCGAGCAGGTGGACAGCGCCGTTGTCGTGCAGGGCGCGGTGCCCGGCGGCCAGGTCGGCCAGTGGCCGGTCCTGGCGGGGTGCGAACATCGGCGGCGCCGAGCGGTGCTGGATCTCGACCAGGGCGAGGCGGGCGACGGTCTCGAGGTCCTCAACTCCTGCGGCGTGAACGGCGACGGCGGAGGAACGGCGCCGGGGCGCCGCCGGCTGGATGCCGTAGGCGCCATTGCGCCCGAATCCGAGGTTCGACAGCGCTTCGGACAGGCGGGGCAACGCGGCGTGCAGAAGGTAGTAGCGCCGCACACCGCCAGCGATCAGCGGCGACGCGAGATCCCCGAAGACGGCGGCAAGGACCCCGGTCGGATCAGTCAGGTCCGGCTCCACGGCGAAACCTTCGGCCGGCAGAGGAGCATACCGGCCGACAGCAGGGTTCTCCCGCACCGTGGCGGTCATGACCGCGACGGTGCGCCCGCTGCTGCTCGCGACCAGGCCGTGATGGCCGCCGCCAGAAAGGCGCTCCAGCGCGGCCGCGCAAACCTCGGCACTGTCAAAGGCGGCCGGCAACTCCGGCCGCACCTGGCGAGCAGCGGCATGCTCGCGAGCCACCAGCGCGCCAGCGCGCTCGACGGTGGCCCCGTCCAGATTCTCGATAACCAGCATCAAGACCCCCTCAGCTGACGCGCAGGTCATTATCAGACTGTGCCACCGACACCGCACGCCCGGCCAGGCCGAGACTCCAGACGGGCCTGCTATCCGCGACCTGAACTGCGGCACAGAGCCGATCTTGTACGTGTGGATGACGAAATAGCCCGGCGCCGTCGATCACGCAGTGTGAGCCGCGTCGGGACCTGTATACCGATAGATCCCTGCCGATTCGGGCGTGGCGGGCCGACCTCGGGCGCTTGGCAGCAGGCCCGCCTCGGATTCCGCGTTCTGGCGTCGCGAGGCGTTGGTGTTCGGTGCCAGCCGTGCGGGTGGTCGGCGAGCCCAGTCAGCAGCCGGGACCATCGGGGTAGGCGGGTCTGGCGTGATGGTGGGGCCCGGCGGCAGCTGCCTCCGCCTGGCCGGCCTTCTACGCTTTAGGGGTGGAGACCCTCACGTTCTTGTTCACCGACATTGAGGGCTCGACGGCGCTGCTCGGGCGGCTAGGAGACGACGATTACGCGCGGGTGCTCGCCGGCCATCAGGCGCTGATCCGGTCGGCGCTGGCCGCGCACGACGGCCGCGAGATGGACACGCAGGGGGATGCGTTCTTCGCGGTGTTCTCCTCGCCGCGCGGGTGCGTGGCGGCGGTGCTGCAGATGCAGCAGGCCCTTGCGGCCCATGCGTGGCCGGGCGGGGACCGGGTGCGGGTGCGGATGGGCATCCATTGCGGGGAGGCGGCCCGGACGGCGACCGGCCTGGTGGGCCTGGAGGTTCACCGGGCCGCACGGGTGGCGGCGGTCGCGCACGGGGGGCAGGTGCTGGTGTCGGAGGCGGCGGCGGTGCTGGTCCGCGGCTGGCTGCCGCCGGGCGCGGCGCTGGCCGATCTGGGGGTGCACCGGCTGAAGGACCTGGGCCGCCCGGAACGGATCTTCCAGCTGCAGGCGGCGGGCTTGCAAGCTGAGTTCCCGCCGCTGCGGTCGCTGGGCAACCCGGCGCTGCCGAATAATCTGCCCGGCCAGCTGTCGGCGTTCATCGGCCGGGACCGGGAGGTCTCAGAGGTCCGGGCCCTGCTGGAATCGGCGCGGCTGGTCACCTTGACCGGGGCCGGGGGGTGCGGGAAGACCCGGCTGGGGCTGCAGGTGGCGGCCGGGCTGCTGGATGGGTTCGGGGACGGGGTGTGGCTGGTCGAGCTGGCCGCAGTCACCGACCAGGACGCGGTGCCGGCGGCCATCTCGCGGGCGCTGCGGCTTACCGGGCAGCCGGGCCGGCCGGCGCTGGAGGCGCTGCTGGATGCCCTGGCGCTGCAGGATGTGCTGATCGTGGTGGACAACTGCGAGCACCTGATCGGGGCCTGCGCGAAGACCGCGGAGGCGATCGTGCGGCGCTGCCCGCGGGTGCATCTGCTGGCCACCAGCCGGGAGCCGCTGGGCATCGGCGGGGAGACCATCTACCGGGTGCCGTCGCTTTCGCTGCCCCCACCCGACGATCATGACTCCTCGTCGTCTGGGTCCTGCGACGCGGTGGCGCTGTTCGCGGACCGGGCCCGGGCCAACGGCGTCGCCCTGGCCGTGGACGAGCAAGCCGGCCCGGTGGTGGTGTCAGTGTGCCGGCGGCTGGACGGGATGCCGCTGGCGATCGAGCTGGCCGCGGCCCGGCTGCGGTCGATGTCGCTGGCCGAGCTGGCCGACCGGCTGGATCAGCGGTTCCGGCTGCTGACCGGGGGCAGCCGCACCGCGCTGGAACGCCAGCAGACGCTGCGGGCGACAGTCGGCTGGTCCTATTCGCTGCTGACCGGCGCGGAGCGGGTGCTGCTGGGCCGCCTGTCGGTCTTCGCCGGAGGCTTCGGCCTGGACGCGGCCGAGGCGGTGTGCGGGTCCGGTGACCTGGACGCGCTGGATGTCGCCGATCTGCTCGGGTCACTGGTGGACAAGAGCCTGGTGGTGGCCGAGCCCGCCGGGGAAACCCTGCGGTACCGGCTGCTGGAGACCATCCGGCTGTTCGCCGCCGAACGGCTCGTCGAGGCCGGCGAGGATGAGGCCGCCGCAGTCGCCGCGGCCCACTGCGCGCATTTCCTGTCGGTCGCCGAGGCGGCGGCCGCTTACCTGACCGGGCCGGAGCAGGGCAGCTGGCTGGCCCGGCTGGACGCCGACCAGGCTAATCTGCGCCGCGCCGCCGGGTACGCGGCCGGCCGCCCGGACGGGACCGCGGTGGTGCTGCGCCTGGGCGTCGCGCTCGACCGCTACTGGCGAGCCCGCTCCCGGCAGCAGGAGGCCTTCGGGCTGCTCGTGCCGGCGCTCCGGCAGCCCGACGCCGGCGCCGACCCCGCCCTGTTCGCGGCGGCACTGGCCACCGCCGCGGACGTCACTGATTTCATTGATCTCGCCACCGCACGGCAGCTTGCCGAACAGGCGGCCCAGGTCGCCCGCCAGCTGGGCGACGAGCGGCTGCTCAGCAGAGCCCTTGGGGCTCTGTGCCGCGCGTGTTTCTTCGCCGGCGAGCCGGCGGCAGGACGCCCGTTCGGGCAGGAATCTGTCGAGTGTGCCCGGCGGCTCAGCGACGACGTGCAGCTGGCCTGGAGCCTGCTCGGGTATCTCCTGACCATTGACACCATCGACCCGGCCCGGTCCGGAAAGCTCTACACCGAGGCGATCGCCTGCACCGAACGATCCGGCGACCATCTCAACAACTCCATCTTGCACAATAACGCCGGCTATTGTGCCATGGTCGCCGGGGACATCCCCGCCGCCCGGGCTCACCTGGAAGCCGCCGCACAAGCCGCGCAGCAGATCGGATGGGAGACCACCAACGTGCCCACGGGCCTGGGTGACGTGCTGCGCGCGGAGACAGACCTCGACGGCGCCGTGTCCATGTTCGAGGCCGCCCTGCGGATCAGCCGCCGGAACGGCGACAACTGGCAGATGGCCTACGCCATCCTCGGCCTGGCCTACCTGGCCGGCGATGCGGGCGACTGGGACCGGGCGGCTGCGCTCCACGGTGCCGCGCAAGCCCTTCTTGACCGGACCGGCAATCCGTGGCAAGAACTCTCCGCGCGTGACCGCCGGGACAGCCTGGACCAAGCGCGTGCGCACCTAGGCGATGAGCAGCTGGAGCGGGCCTACGCCCAGGGCATGGCACTCAGCCTCGACAACGCCCTTGACCTGGCTCTCCCGAAAGCGGGTCCGGCCTGACCGCTACCGCCGTGGAACCGGGAGTCGCCATTGATCGGGCAGGCCAGGGCCGCCGCAGATACCGTACTCGCGTGCGCGTCGGACTGAGCAACCGGCTGCCTGGCCGCGCAGAATAAGGCGGATATCGTGCTATCGCCGTGACCGGCAGTCGTCACGCTCCGCGACTTGCGATCCAGAACCGTGAGCGATCCTCCCTGCCGGATGTTTACGTCCCGGGTTGCTGTGCACCGCGGCGGCGCACCGAACCTGGCCGGTCCGGCCGCCGCCCGGGCCCGTACGCGGCCCGGGCGGTCAGCGTTGACTGCGCGGTCACAGGATCGTGATCTTGAGCGTGGCTTCGGTGATCCACTGCGGGCACATGCTGCCCCGGGCGCAGCGGGGCCGCACTGTGGCCATCAGCTCGGCGGTGCCGGGACGCTGCGCGGTGTAGTAGAAGACGCCGGACGTGCAGCGCATGGTCAGCATGCCGCCGTCGATCCGGGCGGTGGTGCCCGGGCACGAGCCGGGCACGTCGGGGCCGCTGGCCTTGACCGAGGAGTCCACGGTCACGACGAAGTGCTGGCCGGGTGATATCCGCAGCGTGCCGGGCTGGAAGCCGGGGCCGAGCCGGACCGCGAAGATGACCGGCGCTGCGGAGACCGGCGCCGGGGACCTGCTCCGGCCCGGCGAGGACGGCCCGGCGGCCGCGGTCGCAGATGACGGCGTGCCCGCGCCTGCTCCCGCGGGCCCGCCGTGCGGGGTGGCGCTGCCGCAGGCGCACAGCGCCCCGGTGAGCGCGAGTCCGGTCAGCGCCGCGCTGACCGCGGTCCGGTTCAGCATGACTGCTCCTGCGGGGCCGGGGAAAATTTGATGTCCCTTGGACGCGGCATCTCCCGTGTATGGTTCCCCTTCGGTTGCCGCCAGGCCGCGGACAGCACGGTTCCCGCGGACGCTGGCGCCCTTCCCGGCAGCCGGGCCGGGCAGGGCCTGGGCTGGCGCCACCGCCGGACCCCGCCAGCAACCCGGCGAGCCGCCGGGGCGGTGAGGTGATCCTGCCAGGCACACACTGGACAGCCGCCAGACAACCTCGGTCAGGGCAGGACAGACCCAGCGGCACATAACACCCAGATCTGTACTCGTCGTCGGCGGGCACAGCGGGAATCCGGTGACAACACCTACCGGCGGTGCCGGCCAGCGTTGGCGGGCGTCGGCGCCACCGTGATCAGCAGCTGACAGGAACAAGTAACGGCTACGCTCGTCCGCGTGGCCTACGACACTGAGCTCGCCGACCGGATCCGGTTCCTGATCGGCACCGGGCCCGGCGTAACCGAGAGGAAGATGTTCGGCGGCCTGGCATTCCTGGTAGGCGGCAACATGGCGATCAGCGCCAGCGGTCAAGGCGGTGCCCTGGTCCGGGTTGACCCCGCCGAAACCGGTACCTTGGCTGGCATGCCACCGAGAGGACCGCGGCGACGGCGC
>Ga0302178_10001548_pt1 | contig 19313 bp, 25 predicted proteins | sample I_Palsa_E1_3_FD_198790 | JGI IMG/M metagenome (GOLD analysis project Ga0302178, IMG submission 198790) | Peat permafrost microbial communities from Stordalen Mire near Abisko, Sweden - I_Palsa_E1_3 | ecosystem: Environmental > Terrestrial > Soil > Palsa > Peat permafrost | place: Sweden... | reverse complement strand
GGCATCATGCGACGCACCAGCGCTTCTTTTCTTTCTGCTGAGTAGGCTTTCATTCACCCTGATTTTACCGCCCCCGGACCATGTCTATAAGAATCAGATAACACGACAAGTAGTCTGACGCCGGGGGCCACTGACCAACGTTTCTGGCAAATCTGAAACAAGATGGAACAGAAGAACCAGTACGCACGTGACACCTGAGCAGTCATATTCTGTGCATTCAGACACCAACTATACGAGGATGCACTGTCTCCAAGAGATTTTTTTTGATGGTCCTAAGCACGAGTAGACTCGAACAGAAACCATATGCGCTGTTCTGTCTGGTCAATCCAGTTTTCGAGGAGGCTGGCGGTTGCTACATCCATCTTCTCATCGCAGACGTCGTGGAGCTGTCGCATGTAACCTACTAGCGACTCGTTGTCAGCCCTCAGCTCGTTAAGCATCATTTCAGGCTTAACAAATTCTTCGTCGTTGTCTAACAGGCGTTTCAATACAGCAACCTGTCCGACCGATCGAAGTGTTTTGCCGCCCAGCTTGCGTGCCCGTTCGGCGATTGGGTCGATCATTTCGAAGACGAAGGTCGCCTGATCGTCAAGCAGTAGGTGATAGTCTCGAAAATGCGGTCCGCTGATGTGCCAATGGAAATTCTTTGTTTTGACGTACAGGGTGAAAACATCGGCGAGCAGCCTCGTAAGGCCGTCCGAGATCGCTTTCCTTGTGTCGTTACCAAGGTCCGTGGGTGTGGCCAAATCGTCGGATGCACTGGCCCGGGTATTCGTGTTTGCCATGATTCACCTCTCTATGGTGGTATTGAAATGCTACGTGAGAAACGCGAAACGACCGACCTTAAGGCCCATCCTTTAATATCAATAAAGTTCTCTACTGTTCCGAACGATCGCGACTCTGGCGGGATCAGCGTGGCCTCGCGGACCACTTGTCCAAAGCACTCATGTGGTCAGGACCTGCGCGGTGGGAGCACGCTCCACTCCCAATTCCGATGACGAAAGAAGATGACTTAGACGATTCCGTGCTCGCTGCGAGCCTCGACGCAGACGTAGCGTTCCCCTGATGGTTGCACACGGCCCGTCCTCTTAGGATGAACGCTACCAAACTGACTGGGAGCGAACCATTTTTCCACGACCCAGTGAAGGTGCTGTTCAGTCGATCGCCCACGCGGATGCTTGCCAATAACCGTATTCTCAGATCCTTTTCTGCTTGACAGCTCAATGGATGTCCCGCCGGTGCGCGTACCGCGGCGAACGGCGGACGCGGTTGGTCGTGGTGGGGTTTCAACGGTATTCATAGAAAGTGCCTTTTCAAGTTAAGCAATTGCCAATTCACGTACGTCGCAACAACCGCCAGCTTAGTGATGCATTCAAACAGCGACAGCCAGAAGATAGGAGGCGACACCGCAAGCTCAGACGGAAGGGCCGACGCAACGGCCAATACGCTCACGCCCGACACGAAGACGAACCATACGCGCAACGACGTTGGACCAGCGATGGAGGTATAAGCCAACGCCATAAGGACGAGCTTGCTTGAGCCAAGCGCTAGTAGTTGGGAAGACGTATCCATTCCGACGATTTCCCAGTGCGAATCGATTAGAGAGCCCAAGCATGCTAGCAAAACGGAAACGACGAACGCCCGGCTCGGTTTGGAAATCGGATCCGCGGGCACAAGCAACCCGGTTGCTGGGCGAGTCTCCTCGGATGGGGCGGCAGGGGCGTCCCTGTATTTGCGGTCGATCTCCACTTTCAACTCCTCTTTTCCGTCTCAGGTCTATTGTTGTCTAGCGGCGCAAAAAGTCATTGTTAAGTCTCGTGAAAAGTTCCTAAGGGGTGGTACGGTGCCGCGCATTTTTGATGTTCGCCGTTGCCGGCTTTGAAGAAGTCTCATGTCGGGGTTAATTGAGCTTCAGAAGATTTAAGGGGTAAACACGACCCGAGGGATGTTTCTCGCGGTAGTCTGATGGTTCGTCAGTAGTGCTGGTCCGCATATCGTGCGTTCGTACCTTGTCGAATGCACCGGACTGAAAAAGCACAGAAAGTTGAGGTTAGTAGACCGGTCCGGAAATGCGTCGCGCTGCATGCGTGATTTCCGGTAATTTCTCAATAAATGTGGAGGTTTAGATGAGCCAGATGCTTTCCATCAACACGCCGGATGGGGAATTTTCGGCCTATGTGGCCCGACCCGTAGGCGGACCTGCGCCGGTGGTTGTCGTACTCCAAGAAATATTTGGCGTAAACGCCGATATGAGGCAATCTTCGGATGAACTGGCAGAGAGGGGCTTTATCGCGGTGTGCCCCGACCTATTTTGGCGCCAAAAACCAAACGTTCAGTTATCCGATAAAACAGACTGGGAGCCGGCATTAAAGCTTTACGAAGCATACGATATCCCCGTTGGCGTTACGGATATTGTTGCGACCATGGATTTCGCGCGATCTCTTCCGGGGTCAAACGGAAGAGTAGGGCTAATGGGATACTGCTTTGGCGGCCTTATGACGTATCTCACGGCTGCGAGAGCGCACGTTGATGTCGGGGTTTCATATTATGGCGGGAGGACGGAGCAATTCCTCGCTGAATCTGGCAAAGTCACCGCACCAATGATCTTCCACGTAGGGGAGGAAGACGAGTACATATCAAAGGAAGCACAGTCGGCCATAAAAGAAGCTATGAAAGGCAAGGAGCTTGTCGAGGTCTTCACGTATCCGGGATGTGGTCATGCTTTCGCCAGACATCGCGGCGAAAAATACGATACCGCAGCCGCCAACCTTGCGAACGAACGGACCGCCAGTTTTTTTAAGAAGTACCTTGACGCTGCGTAGCGTGTTGCGAGGCTAGAATGAAGTAGGAGGTTCGACTCGACTTGGCAGTCGAGCTTTGGCCGAAAATGGAATGAAGCCGGAAGTCTGCTCGGACGAATATCAGTCCGCGACTGACAGTTCCACTTATTTGAACGATTCGGTAATGGGTTTGCATGCGGTCAGGGAGGGGGTGTCTCAAATGGACCGGCAAGATATCAGTCTTTTCGGCCGTTTGAGAGCCGCTCTACTTGCCACGCTGCCTTCTTGTGCCGTACGCCTTCGGGGCCAGTCGGCCATTCCAGTGGCCGCTCCGCTCAACGAACGCACCTTCATGCCTGGACCAGGTCGGACGGATCATCGGCCCATAGCCGTCGTTCGCACAGATTCAAGTCTGGGCCTCCGCGAAAGTCCGCTATCCGAAAATTCGAACCCTCACTCTCAACCGTAGCATTCGGTCGGGGCGCCACAGCGGGGGGGCCGCTGCTGGGTCGTCATCAGCTCACTCATGGGAGCTGCGATTGGCTGACGCGTCAGGCAGCATGTCGAAAGATGTCCGCGACTGTTTGATGTCGACTGACTCGAACAACCCCAATTGACGGTCGATGACATCTTGGGGCAATCCCTCGATCGCTTCGGTGATGTTCTGGCAGAGCCACGCACGCTGCCTGACTTCTGCGCATAGATCGAGCCTGGAAAAGGGCGGCGCGGCCATCGTTATGAGGTCTGTTCCGAGTAAAAGGTCGCCCCCCTCAGAAACGGCTAAATGTAACGCAAATCGTACGTCGTCAAGCTGCGTTCTGAATTCATCAAGCGCCGTCTCATCAGAGTCTGCCGCTGTACTCAGCGTGCGCAGCAGATGCCGACATACGTAGCGAACGAAGCGCTGCTCAACGGCGGACTGCTCTCCGTTATCTGCTAGCTTCCGAAGGGCATAAGCGCGACTTGATTCGAGCAGCCTGTATTGCACTGAGCGGCCATGGAACTCTGCCACCAAAAGAGACTTTTCCGACAACGCGCACACAGAGTCCAACACGTCCACGGAATCTAAGTCTGTCTCTCTGGTCACTGTGGTTGCAGCATCAAGGTCGAACGTCGACGGGAAGACTCCAAGTCTTCTGAACACTGCCTGCTGCTTGGCGGATAGTAGGTCGTAGCTCCAATCAAAAGTCGCCTTCAAGGTCTGATGCTGAGGCAAAGCGGTCCGATAGCCTCCGTTTAGAATCAAGAAGCGGTCACCAAGGTTTGCGACTAATTCCCTGAGGCCAAGCGTTGTCGCACGTGACGCTGCGAGTCCAATGGCAAGTGGCAAGCCGTCAAGGCGTCGGCAAATTGTTCCAACGAGTGAGATGCTGTACTCGTCGGATGCGAATTGCCGGTCTATAGCGCGTGCCCGATCGAGAAACAACTGTACGGCGCTCCTTTTAACTACTTCGGTATTGCTTTCCTCCTGGAGCGGCACGTCCAGCGGCTGCACTCTATAGGTGACTTCCCCGGGCAATCTGAGGGGTTCGCGGCTAGTCGCCATGACTCGGGACAGGGGCGCCCATGTCAAGATGTTCTGGGTCAACTCCGCCGATGCCTCGATAACATGTTCACAGTTGTCGAGCACCACCAGTGCGCGCTTACCGCTCAAACGTGTCAGTACTCGTTGCAGAGGCGGTTCGCCGCTCGTCGACTCTGGATCGAGAAGATCAGCGGCCGCAGCTGCGACAAATTGTGCAGTCATCACTTTCGACAGATCCACGAACCAGATGCCGTCTTCAAAATCGTTCACGAGTTCGCGGGCCGCTTCGATTGCAAGCGTCGTCTTGCCTATTCCTCCAGGTCCCACCAGGCTCACAAGCGATGCGCCCCGGCAGGCAAGCGCGACCTCCTGAATCGCGGAGTCTCGCCCAAAAATGAGCGACTTAGGTGACGCAAGCACGGGCCTCGCAGTGCTTGAAATCACGGACGTCCTCGCCGCCGGCGGGTCTTCGCGACGACGTAATTCCATTGCAAGACGATATCCACGTCCAGGCACTGCCACAAGAAGATTCGCCCGCGGCCCAAGCATTTTCCGAATTGCAGAGATGTGCACATGAACGTTGTTTTCCTCCACCACTCTGTTCGGCCAGACACGGCGCATGATCTCGTCCTTAGATACGAGTTGGCCGTGTGCATCAGCTAGCACCTCCAGCACTTCGTATGCGCGGGACCCGAGGCTGAAAGGCTTGTTCGACACGAGGACCCGGCGCTGATCGGGCAGTATTTCAACGTCATCGTATGTGAACACAATGGTCTCCCTACACTTGGTAGGACTGGACGCGTAGAGGAAATGGCAACACTCGTGCCGGCGCTGCCGCTAGCCGATAGGACCGCTCAAGGATTCCCGACGGTTCAGGACTTGAGGAACGGCAGAAGATCGGTATTGATCGTATCGGCTTCCTTGGTGCCTATGCCGTTCGAGCGGCCGCTGTCAGCCAGTGGCTCCGTTCAACATCGGAGGTGCTCCTGAAAGAACGCCACCGTACGTGCATTTGCCTGCGACGCGGCTTCGGCGTCGTAATGAACACCCTGGTGCCGGGCAAATGCGTGCGAGCACCCTGAGTACGTATGAATCTCAACGCCCCTCGGCTTCAATTGTTCGCAGATTGCGACCTGCGCTTGAGGGGAGATGTACTCGTCTAGTTCGCCCAAGTGCATAAGGAGTGGTCCGCTTAGGGTGGAACTCTCAGTGAGAAACTCTTCGGTCCTGCCTCCGTAATAGCAGGCACCTGCATCGACTCCAACGCGTACGGCCGTGAGATAAGTGAGCAACCCACCTAGGCAAAATCCTATTACACCGACCTTGCCGGTGCACCAGATCATGGCCCTCGTCTGATCCACGGTTGTTCGGATGTCCGCAACTGCCTTATCGATGTCGAGCGCCTGGTAGAGGGCAAACGCTTTCGGCCACTCGGTCTTGTCCGAGAGCTGGAGCATGGGTTCCTGACGCCAATAGAGATCCGGGCAGACGGTGATGAAGCCTTGTGCAGCGAGCTCATCGCAGGTCGCGCGGAGGTCCGCGTTGACGCCGAACGCTTCTTGGAGGACGACCAGCGCCGGAGCAGGAATGGCTTTTGGTTCCGCGATATACGCATAGAAAGTCCCGTCCTGCGTGAAAATTTCAATGCTGGCCCCCATAATGGTCATCCTCGTTGGTTTGTCTTGCTGGCAGACTCACTCGCCGTGCGCGACATGGCTCGTTGGGTGTGTCGATACCGTTCGTGAAAGGAGCCTATGCGCCGCGTTGGTGACGCTCGCCTAGGATGACGATTAGCGTTTCACTAGGAGGAAGATTGGATGAGAATTGGACAAGACCCTAGTCAAGCGTGGTGAAAAGCGGTCAATCCTGGGTCGCGCAAGCACCAATGCGCGACACTTCCGCGAATCATGTCTAGCAGAATAGTCTATTATTTTAATTACCTAACTAATAGCGATCTGGCCTCCCGCATATCGGCGGTATCGAATCCCTCGGAAAAGCGCGCGTATGCACGCGCGAGAAGCTTGTTCGCCTGCCCCTCGAGGCACCGCTTCGTCTCCAATCTGGCGAGGCTCGTGGCAGCGCGTAGTTCCCATGACAGCGCGCCTTGTTGTTGCGCCAGAGCGAACGACTTATGAAAATAGTTCTTGGCAGCAGAAACCGTATTGGCGCCTGCTTCGAGCAACACCAGTTCGCCCTTGACGCGTAGCAGTTCGGGTATGCACCACAGCTCGTCGTTACGCGCGGATTGCGCCAGCGCTTCGTTGATCGCCGCCTGCGCGCGTGCGAGTTCCCCGACGCTTCCCAAGGCCCCCGCATATTCACAGAGCGCCGCCGTGTGATAAAGGACGAAGCCGGCTTCGCGAAGTTCATCTATCGCCTGGCCAAGCAGTAGCAATCCTGAGCTGTGATCGCCTCTCCTGAATTGCAGCATTCCACTGAAGCATCGTCCCATAGTCTGCCATAGAGGCAGTTCATGCCGTACTGAATGTTCGAGTAGCATTGACACGTTGCGTTGTGCGGCTGTCATATCTCCAGTGAGCAATGCCATCGGGCACGCCGCCTGTCCGAGCGCATAACATAGCGAGAGCCCATGCCTCGATGTTTGCGCATCCTCAACGCTTCCTTCGGCCTCATGGGCGGCTTGATCCGGATACCCTTGCACCCAAAGGATCCGTGAAAAGAACGCGCGTCCCGCAACCGATTGGTCAAACTGAAAACGAACAATTTGCATCCGGGTGGTTGATGAGATCTGGCGACCCAGCATGAGATAGAAGTGTCGTCGTGCGCCCTGATGCTCGCCCAAGAAATGAAGTGACGTGCCGACTAATCGGTCCCCGACGAACAAGGCCACACGATCAGTCGTTTTGGCAGCGAGAGTGGCATATTGTTTTGCAAGCGACAATCCGCTTCGATGGTTGCCGCCCGTGACGCATACAACCCACAGCCCCCAGAGTGCGCGTAATTGATAGTCTATGTCTTCGACCTCCTCGGAGATTTTCAGAACCTTGGTCCAAACGGTTTCGGATTCCGACCCGGGTCCTATGGAATACAACGCCACGCCGAGCGCGGTCAACAACTGCATTTCCTGACGCCTATCTCCGTTCACGCCACACTTCACGCTTTCGAGCGCCCGATTGACGCGGTTTCGACACTCGTTCATTAGCGACAAATGTAGCCACAGTGGGACGGCCGCAATTGTGAGGCTCACGCCGATAACGGCGTTGCCGTTCAGGGAAAATGCCCACTCCAGCGCTGCGCGAACGTTATCAACATGGGCGCCATAAGCGATTGCCCAGTCCTCGTTGCGCTGCAGGTTAGCTTCCGCGCCCGCTCGCTCGAGTAGAGCCAGATAGTATTCGGCGTGGCTTCGCGCTGACTGGTCGAACTCAGCATGATCAATCAGTTGCTTGCGCGCATAGGCGGCTGTTGTGTCAAGGAGGCGATAGCGTGCGGCTGTTCTGCCCAAATCGGCCGAGACTAGCGATTTATCGACGAGGGTAGCGACACCATTCAGAACGTCCGAAGAAGTGACGGCACCGCTTGCTGCGACTTTACTGGCTGCGTCTAGGTCAAAGTATCCGACGAAGATCCCCAACCGACGCAGGAGCACACGCTCGCTTTCCGCCAGAAGCTCGTAGCTCCAGTCGAGCGTTACCATGAGCGTCTGATGGCGCGGCGGTGCGTTGCGCCAGCCGCTCGTTAACAGGCGAAGGCGGTCATTGAGTAGTGTCACTACACCCCGGATGCCAAACGCGTCGACGCGGCCGGCCGCCAACTCGATCGCGAGTGGGTTGCCGTCGAGCTTGCGGCAGATTTCACCGACGAGGGGGGCGTCGATGTCCGTAAGGCGGAACGCTCCTATGCGCTCTGAAGTGCGCTCCACAAACAACTGGATCGATGGAAAGGTAAGCGCCTCGGCAGCCGTCAGCGAGTCTGACGTAGCGGGAGTTTTGAGCGGCGGCAGACGCTGGACATTTTCGCCCGGCACCCTCAGAGGTTCGCGACTGGTCGCCAGAATGTGCAGATCCGCAACACCTTCTAGTAACGCTGACGCCAACGTCGCCACCGCAGTGACGACGTGCTCGCAACTGTCGAGCACGATGAGCATCTGCCTGCCCGCAAGGAAAGCAATCAGGCTCGGGACCGGATTGTCCGAGCGCACCCCAACCCCCAGCATAGTTGCGAGTGCACTCGGCACGAGCAGGGGATCAGCCAACGGCGCCAGATCGACGAAGCCTATGCTGTCGCTCTTTGACGCAACGAACTGGGCAGCGATCGCGAGCGCTACGGTCGTCTTACCTATGCCACCCGGTCCGACGACCGTCACGAGGCGGCTTACGGCCATTCTATCGGAGATCGTCTCGACAACGTCCTCGCGGCCGAGGATGCGCGTGAGAGGAACCGGGGCATGACTTGAGGGTGGGTGGCCTTCAAAAGTGGCAGAGGGGGGCGCCGGCGGCTTGGGGCGCACGACGGGAGCGACGAAGCTATACCCGCGCCCGGGCACATTCACCAGGTATCGATTGCCGTCGCGGCCGTCACCCAACGCCTTGCGCAGGGCAGCAATATGGGCTTTAAGATTGCCTTCCTCGACAACGGTGTCCGGCCAGACTCGGGCGACCAATTCTCTTTTACTGACCATTTCCCCCGGCCGCTCGACCAGGGCGACCAAGATTTCGAGCGCACGACTACCGAGGCGAACAGGCTCACCCGCTTCGAGCAGCATGTGTTGCGCCGGAAATAAATGAAACGGCCCGAACGCGATGGCGTCGTCGACCGAAGGGACGGCAGGATGCACTCGATACCCCGATTTTGCGAAGCACGCCTTGCAGATCATAGGCTACTTCCCGGCGAGCGTGTGCGGGCTAAGAGGCAATGGCGTGGGCTAATCTGGAACGGGCCACGGCACTGGCCAGGCAGAGCGGGAACGACTCGATTTGGGCAAGCGTTTGGAGTACCTGACCGACGCTGTAATTAAATTTTCCGGCGGGTGGCCTGCGGTGGCAATAAAGCCAGGAAAGACAGAAGACTGAAAGCAATTTGACACAAAGTGCCGCCGCTCGCCGACAGGTTCGACCGGCCATCTACGGACGATCGACCGCGCTCTCAGCCGGACATTCGAACGTCGGTTCCACCTAGGTAACGGACCTTCCAAGACCAGCGCACTCGTCGCGTCCTCGGCCGTTCCGGACGGCAGTGACCTGGTTCGTGCCTGACTCGAATCACTGCCTTCGAAACATGGACCAACTGGCGCTATCGGCCACAACGCCCCGCATTCAGTCGAAGCGTCGGCCGCTTGTAAGAAAAATCATTTGTCGCGCAATGGAATAGTTGCGCGCCCTTGATGTTTACATACGGTGACACTGCTTGGTCGCGCCCGGCCAGGAGTCCAACTTACCAAGTGGCCCATTTTTGCTCATCGGTCTCGCAAGGCGCGTGCTGTAGGCGACAACGAATCGCAAGGCCGCGCCTTGGCTTTCCGACAATGGGCAACCTCATCAATCACCAGATCGCTTTGAGCCACGCAACGATCCAACCTGCCTGGGTTCGCATCACCCACTGGATTGACGTGAAGCTCGGCTGCAAGAATCTGAAGCGTATCGTCACAATCAGTGTGACGAACGAATATCCCGGTGGTTACTGGGAGAAGCAGGGCTACAACTGGTTCGGTTTCCCGATGTGCATGAGTCCACTCTCAGCTCAGCAGTCCTTTACGGAGCATCCATGTCTATCCGCTTGAAACTTGGCGTTACCCTCGCCGCGCTGGCTTTTGCCGGGGTCGCGCTCGCGCAGACGCCAGCCGGCAAACTGTCGCGCATCCGCGGCGAGATCGTCTCACTCAACGGCGACGTCCTGACGGTGCATCGCCGTAGCGGCGATACCGTAACGATCGATGTGAAACCGGCCGTCAGTGTGTCGGCGGTCAAACTCATGCAGCTTGGCGACATCAAACCGGGCTCGTTCGTCGGCACGACCACGATCACCGGCACTGACGGCAAACTGACGGCCACCGAAGTGCACGTCTTCCCGGAATCCGCGCGCGGCACGGGTGAAGGCCACTATGCGTGGGACCTGGGACCGAACAGCTCGATGACAAATGCGAACGTCGACACGGTCGTTCAGGGTACCAGCGGCCGGAACCTGACGCTGTCGTACAAAGGCGGCAGCAATGAGGTGACCGTGCCAGCCAACGTACCCGTCGTGACATTTACGCCGGCCGCACGCACCGACCTGACTGCGGGCAAAAAGGTGTATGTCGTTGCGACGGCCGCATCGCAGGGTGCGTTTATCGCGCAGCGCGTGGTGGTCGAAAAGGATGGAGTCGCTCCGCCGATGTAATCGATTGGCGGTCACATGGATGACTTGCCCGCTGGCTAGCGCCCTTTTGGAAAATGGCCCCCGTCGGTCGACGGGGGCCAGCGTTGAGTACGGTTGTCTTCCAGGCCGACGAGCGATGGGCCCAGGCATCGTCAGCGAATGATTCATGTCAGTCGGACACCTTGCCGGGGCGGCCTGAATGAGTCGCCACGTGGCTCTCCTCGCTCTTGACTCCGGCCGGCTAATGGGCGTCGGAGCTCGTGCTCAAACTTCGGTTCCACTTCAGCGAGTCATGCGGACGGCTTTCCGTACCCGCTGTGCGTTGTATACATCTATATTGCGCCAGCGTCCCTAATTGGTTATTCCGGTTTGTCTCACCTTCCTTGGTTTGACGTCTCTTGGAAGATACATACCTTGATTTGAGGTATGCACCTTGGTGGAGTTGAGCCCAGCCCCATCCTTACCGGGGCCTTGAGACCCGACTCGTGCGCATCATCACGATGCACCTTGGAGCCAGCGTCACCCGTCAGCCTTGGCGTGCTGTATTCAGCAGACCGTACGCGATGCCGGTAAATCCCGGGGTGGCATGAGCGAGGCTTGCGGTATTGATCGCCGGCACGGCCAGTGCAACGCCAATACCAATCACCACCAGGAGCCCCGTCGCCACCAGGTGGCTCGTGCCGGTCTCGATCAGCCCCAGCGACAGAAAACCCGCCGCGGCCAAGGCCTGCCCGATCACCATTGGAAGGCGTTAACCAAACCGCGCGGTGAGTGCTCCCGAGACGAAATTAGCGAACGTGACAGGCGGTCATCGGCAAGAAGGCCAGACCGGCGTCCAGCGGTGAATATTTCCACACATTCTGGAAGAAGAGACTCGTCGCGAACATCAGCCCGTAATAGCTGAAGTTGAGCGTCATGCCCGTGTATGAACTCACGACGACCGCTGGTACCTGGAGCAGGGACGGCGGTAGCATCGGTTGATGCTGGCATTCTCCACCGGCACGAACATCAAGCTGAAGACGGTGAAGCCGGCGAAACCCATCATCACGACCGGACTTTCCCAGCCATACCGGCTGCTCTCGACGACGGCGAAGGTCAGCGGTACGAGCGATACGGCCGCCGATATTTGGCCCACTGGGTCGGACGGCCGAACTGCTAGGGCAAATGACTGCCGACTCCGACGCGACCGTCGAGCTTGGCGCCGATTCGGAGTCGATGGAGCACGTCGAATTCGGGCCGCACCTATCGGTCATCCGACCGATGCTACAAAGACAAACCGAATGCCATCATCTCTATCAACGCAGGCTTCTTGTCGCGATGACGCTGGTGCGATCCTGCCGACATCCCATCGCGGCAAGAGCCTGGCGTGTCGTTCAAGGCGACGCGGTCGACAAGATTTGAAAGAGGAGTTCCAATGGCTAATCGTCTTTCAGACGCCACCCGCCTTCAGGGTGAGCGGTGGCTCAAACACTATTATTTTACGCGTGCCGCATTTTCTGTCGTGTGGGTCGCGCTCGCGTTCGCTATCGGGCAGCATGCCACGGCGATCGGAGCAGCACTGCTCATCGTCTATCCCGTATGGGATGCGCTGGCCAATTACGTCGACATGTCGCGTAGCGGTGGGATGCGAGAAAACCGTACTCAGGCTTTCAACGTCTTCGCTAGCGCGGTGGTAGCGATTGCGGTGATTGTGGTATTGAGAGTCAACACAAGCCTGGTCCTTGATGTATTCGGAGTCTGGGCCGTTCTGTCCAGATTACTCCAGCTCGCCACCGCCGTCGGCCGCTGGAAGCGCTTTGGTGCGCAATGGGCAATGATTTTGAGTGGGGGCCAGTCGGCGCTAGCGGGCGCGTTTTTTATCGCGCAGGCCCATGCACCAGTGCTTCCGGCGATTGTCAAAGTGGCCGGCTGCGCAGGTGTCGGCGCGATCTATTTTCTTGTCTCCGCGTTGTGGCTATCGGCCGGCCAACTGCGGCGCAAGTTTGCATCGACGCATTAGATAACCGGATTACCGCGGCCGTCTTTTCGCAGGTGCTGCGATTCGGCGACCACTACAAGGTCAACGCTGGCACGGACCGAATAGACTGCTACGCAATGGTACGTCTTACGTGTTAGCGGTGTGGTGCTTCAACCCTCGGTCGCCGCCTCTCGCGTGCGCTCTCATCCGATTGATGTCGATACAGGTGCGCCGATGAATTTATCGAGACGACCGGCGGTCAATCGTGGCGGCCAATCAAATGTTCGCTCGATGCCTAAGACGCGACCTTGACCTCAGATTACACACCGATTCCGATTGTCCGGGATCGCGCCTACTCCCACCGCACGTCCCCGCCCTATAAATGACGTTCGATCGGCATACATATCCCCGCAACGCATGCCCAGAGCTGTGCCCAGCTTTGTACCAGTGCCTGCTCTGATAGCGCGGCACCGGTCAAGGGCTTTCGTGAGTCGGCCCGCTCCGAGCGCATGGCGCTCGTGGCTATTCATTTTGCGCACCATCGGTCGAGGGGCGGGGTCGCCAACAACACTATGGCCATCATCTGGTCAGGTTGATAACAACGCAGCCTTTTGTCCGGAATGGTGTTCCCAATCTTCCCGGTCGGCCCCTTGCCAGACTCGACGGACGGCTCTGGCATGCGGCATGCGTTAAAGGTCTGTCTACGACGGCGTCGAAATGCATAGTTTCCCACTTTCCGGCCCAAGTACTCACTCCGGTCACCGACAGATCCCACTGTCGGGGCAGCGCGCGCATCCTTGTCGTTGACGATACCCGTGCGAACGCCGAAGCACTTGCGGCGTCTTTGGCGATTGACGGGTTCGCGACGCGCTTTGCATTGGGCGGAGTGGACGCACTTCAACAACTCAACCCTTGGCAACCGCATATCTTCGTCTTGGATATAACCATGCCGGAACATAACGGGTTCGCCGTAGCACGCGTTCTACGGCGTATTTCTTCGAGCCGCGATGCTGGCATTATCGCGTTCACTGCGTTGGGCAAAGATGAGTTTGCAGCACTTGGACCGGCTGCGGACTTCGACGGTTACTGCCAGAAGGGAGGCTCACACACGCCGCTTTTGACGATGATTCGCGGAATGATCCGCTAGCACCTAGCACGGACAGCCGTCGGGACTTCGATGCCCCTGTCTTGACGGTCGATCAACCAAGTAAATTTGGCCGTGCGCGGCAATTTCTCCACTGCTGGCTCGGCTAATCGTCAGCGTGTTCTCGACGCATCGAAAAATCGATGCGACGTAGTCATCCCTGCAGAATTCGCGGCTGTACTCAAAGCTTGGGACCAAGAGATTGAATGTCTCGAAGATACTTCATTCGGCGATCCGATAGGTTGTGCACATTCTATTTGCAACGGATGCGTCGCCTAAGTCGTCGTCACGACAGCCATCAAGTTGTAGGCGCCCTCTCGCCTCGCAGGTTGCCCATTTTCCGAATTGCACTGAGCCGGTGCTCGCGCGAGCCCTAGTGCGAGGGTATGAAAGCGGGATGATAGGTGAAGGTACTCATGAGACAAGCGGCTACGACGATCGCGATCGGGAAGTGAATGAGGAACTGAAACGCAGTGAAACCCGCCAGGTCTTTTGAACGAAGTTTGAGGATACCGAGCAGCGGCAGCATCCAGAACGGGTTGATCAAATTGGGCAGCGTTTCTGCAATGTTGAATACCATAACTGTCCAACCTAGGTGGGCGTGCAACTGGTTCGCAGCCGACATGACATAAGGCGCCTCGACGACCCACTTTCCTCCCGCCGAAGGGACCAGGAAGCCGAGCAGAGAAGAGTAAAGGCCGACGAGTACGGAGAAGAAGAAGGAGTCGTGTCCGAAGCTCACGAACCATTGCGCGATCGAATCAGAAAGCGTATGTCCCCCGGCATTGGCGACCTTGGTGAGCATGTAGCTGATTCCGCCATAGAAGGGGAATTGCAGCATAACACCTGCAACACTAGGCATGGCTCGCCTGAAACTGTCGAGAAAACTACGCGGAGACCAATGAAGCACAATCGCGAGTAAAAGAAAGACGAAGTTATAATTGTTTAACTGCGACATCGCAATGAATGGATTTCCGCTTTTGAATGAATCCCACAGCCAGCCAGCGGACAGTGCAATCAACCCGAGTGACAAGATGGGACTGAATTCGAGGTAGTCGCCAGTTCGCTCACGCCTAGTGAGAACCGGCCGATCGTCGTTGAGGTCGATGCCAAGATCCTTGGCGGTTTTCGCCTTTCCGTCTGACGGAGATGTCACGTAACACACAAAAGCCGATACCGCCGTCACGAGCAAGACGATTACCAAGGTCTGCCATGTGAAGATAGTCTCGTTGAAGCCAATCACTCCGGTGATTCGCATCAGCGCGGCTGGGATGCTCCCTGCGGTGGCTTGAAGCTGCGTAGCCGGTGAGCTTATTCCTAGTGTGAAACCGCACCCCAAACCAAGGTATCCTGCTGCTCCTGCGGCGCGATAATCGAGCAACATATCTTCTCGCCGTGCTATTTCGCGAACCAGCAGTCCGCTATAGACCAAACTGAAACTCCAGTTAGCAAGGGACAGCGCGATGCTCAACACGCCAACGAATACGACGGCGCCCCTAGACGTACGGGGCAGTCGCGCGGTACCCCGCAGCAGCTTTGAAACAGGCGGCGACATGGCGAGGACATAGCCCGTTATGGCTGCCATTGCAATTTGCATCGTGAGCGGAATGATGCTCCAGAAACCGTCGCCAAACGCCTTACTTACGGCGACAGGATGGCCGCCATGAGCTATCGCGGCAAATGCGACGATGACGCTTGCAGCAAGGACGAACACATACGCGTCGGGACACCACTTCTCCGCCCATGCAACAAAGCACAGCGATAGACGCTCGACCCACCTGTTATGTATAAGTGACGCCGCGGTTCGATCGGACTTTGTGGACATGTCTTGCCTTGTGGTTTAAATGCTGATAACCCTAGCGATTCCATGTTTGCCGCCGCTGGCAGTAGGGTGGCGGCGAACGCCTCCCATTGCGCCAGAATCGGCTCCATGCCTATTGCGACATAAAGTCAGCAAGTCGCATGTAGGTGTCTCCCAAGCGTATATGACATGTCTAGGTCCGACGAGCGTACCAATGTTGCGCGCAAATTAGGGACGAACGACCCGAACCTAGCCGAAACCTTATGTCGCCTGCACATCGGGTAACAGTCGGGCAAACTCCCGTTTCACCACGCCATAGCATTCGCACGCGCGCATTTCGAACCCCAGCCGATCCATCACCTCAACATGATTACGTCCGCATCGTACGAGCCCGGCATCCTGCAGTTTCATTGCCGCTTCGATCATGCCGGCTTTTGGAACCGCCAGCATGTTCGCAATCAGTTCAACCGTCGTCTTTTGTTTGTTCAGCGGCTCGCGGACCCGATCGGCTCGACGTCTGCCGTGTGCTGAATGGAGGTGCTTGGCAAAGGATCTCGGCGACCCGAAGCAACGGCCGTGTCGTTCGTTCGACACTCAACTGTCTGGCGGTTCCGTTGGCACCCGCTCCCACCCGCCGGGACACGCCTTGACATACGGGTAATAGCCTTCTGGTCTCGCGCAGCGATAGTAGTAGGCCGCTTGCGGCGCGACGCCGCTGCCCGATTCCGGCTGCCCATCCTGCCCTTGCTCGACGTCCTGGGTCGCCTCGGCCGGGTATGCGCCGGCCGTCACAGGCCAGTAAGGGTAGTAGTACGAATATGGATAGGGGTAGAACGGGTACCCATAGACGAAGCCCGTGCCGAAAAAGAAGCCGACCGCCACGTGGCAGCAGCCTCCATGGAAGTGGCCATCGTGGAAATGGCTGTCGTGGAAGTGCCCGCCGCCCCAGCCGCCGCCGTGGCCCATGGCCGTGCCGCCACCCCACCCGCCGCCGTGATAGAAGCCGCCACCGCCGCCACCGCCGCCACCACTCCAACCACCGCCACCACCGCCACCACCGCTGTGGCCCATGGTCGCGCCGCCACCCCAGCCGCCGCCGTGATAGAAGCCGCCACCCCAACCACCGCCGCCGTGGCCCATGGCCGCGCCACAGGCGGCCGACGCCGCCAAAACCAGCAACAGATGGCACACTCTGCGCCCGTTCATGATGCCTACTTCGAGAGTTCGCGCCGATTCAGATTGGCCTGGCGCCCCGATGGAACCCTGCCCGGGTGAACGCTGGCCTGACTCAGGACCGGTCCCTTCAAGTTTATGAACCCCGCGGGCAATAAGGTCCAATACACCGAGCACGGATTTCATCACGCCCTCTCTTGCGTCACCGCATTCCAGTCGGACACAGTAAACGATCCGCGATGACGCGTTATTCCTTGGTCATGGTCACTTTTTCGGATAGCAATTCGCAGATGATTGGCGGCCCGTTTTATTCCGCGCACGATGATGGCGGATTCGTTCTTCACAAACGCCGTGTGTCGAGCGAATTCCGCAAGCGTCGCATGCTGCTGTCGGTGCTTGTGTGGCCGGCGGCGAGGCGACTGACGCACGAGACCGCATGAGAAAAGCTGCGCGGGTTTCGGAGCTTGTTTGGTAGGTGCGTGATGTTTTGTGCCGGGTGCAGTGGGTCTGTGTTGTGCGCTCGCGGCCAAGATGCCAGTGCCATTCCCCCACTGCATGCATCGCTTCCATGACCGGGATCGCGTCTCCGGATGATTGGCAGGGCGCCAGGAACCTTGCCTGCGCGGAGCCAGTGGCCGTCAATACGCCTGTCGCCGTGTACGGCAACAAACGATTGAATAGCGGCCGTTTGGAGTCCGCGGCTGACCGACCGAGTCACGCCCTGAGGCCGTCAATCAAGTTTTTTCCCAAGGCGGGTCGGTTTATTCGTAGTCCACGGGTGCATGTCGCGCCTCGACTGGCAGCTCGCTGCCAGTCACATCAGTATCGATGAAAGCGGGACGGACTATCTCTATTGGGTCCGTATTGGTCCAGTCGAGATGGAGGTGACCTGGCAGGTCTAATACCAGGACATCGCCGGCAACTTCCAAGGAATGTATTAGACGGTTCCGGTCGCCACCACTGTGTGGGGCGTCTGATAAACAGGCCGCGCATGCCATGAAAGGCTAGCAGACTGTGCCGCTCAGTCGGTCAAAGCGCCGAAGCAGCGGCCGCACGAACGCGCCTTGCCCAGCCGCAGGCGCCCAGCGCTCACTGTGGCCTCACCACCGCAGTCGCACCGGCAAACCCACAAACTATCGCCACCATACCGATACGTCGTCAGCTGGCCGAATACCTCGCCACCCTGCAGAGCAGGTGAGCCTGGCCGGGAACGCCAAACACGACGCTGCTCACGGCAGCCGCAATCCCGCGTGCGGCCGCTCTTCACCGTCTCCAACTCCGCAGTCACGTGGCCGCCACACCGGCACCTCCAGAGCCAAACGTCGGCGCCGCCATATTGAAGCGCGACAAGGTCGCCGAAGGTGCGACCAGAAACATCGAGACTCGGGGGAAAGGGCCATTCAGGCGACAAAGGGGGAGGAATACGCTTATTCACAAAAGGTAAATGGGATTCGGCATCTTACTTTCAAGGCGTAACTGCCGGCCTTCGATTCGCTGGGCTCAAGAAGGTGGGGGCAGAGCGCCTGCATACTGTCAATGGGTCGCCGCCTCGTTATGAGGAGCGCGTGCGCAATTCGGCACCGCCACATGCCAATGATAGTTGGTGGATGTCCTTATCGGCGAGTGATGAGCCGCTGAGACTACGCCGTGAAGACACTTTCAATGGGCACTTGCCACAAACGGTCCTTCGCAGTGGCATGACGAACGTCCGTTGATGTTTGTAGGATGCCTAACCCGATCATCCATTCTTGACTTCGCCGATGAGTTGTTATGTGGTTATGTGTGTGTACGCAACAATTTTCGAATGAAGCGAAAATCTTGCGTTGACGTCTCAGGTATCGGCCAAGGTTCACAATTCTTTAATTTGCATGAAGGCTCAACGCATCGAAAATCTCTCAAATTGGATGAGTTTTTTTGAAGATTGGACGATGTAGGCGTTATTGTCGAACGACCGAAACTGGCCCGGTGTCTGCCTTTCGAGGCATGCGCCGCGGCTCGCGTAGGTTGCCGTGGCGAAGAAGGTGCTCTGGATCAGATCCAACGCGGTGGCGCCCAAACCCCAAAAAATAGCCCCGGCCGATACGACCGGGTGCGTGGGGTCTGCTGAAAGGGCGCGCCGTTCCGCGGGCAGCCCCGCCGCCACGGAGTTCTGCTGAATTGTCGATTCAGGTCAGAGCGACACGATCTGTCGCAATAGTTCCAGCGCTTTCATCTCATCCAGCCGCCCGGTCCGTGCTTTCCCTGCGAGCGTCTTGATCAGCGCTTCTGCTATTGGTTCAATGCCTGTCAAATCGTCCAGGCTCGTCACGGGAGCAGAACGGCGCGGCTCCGCAATGACCTCTGTGACGGAAGCCGGCGCAGGCTGCTGGTGAGAGGCGGACGGTGGGACATCGTTGTCAACAGTTTGCCGGATCGCCAGATCGGAGGCAGGCGGGAGTAGTGGATCCCGTTGCTCCACGACTGCCTTCGTCACGACGGCGTCGCTGGCGTGATCCGCCTCGGACGGTTGGGCGTGTCGAGCGCTTGCGGTTTTCGCCTTCTTACCCGCGGACTTTCTTGCCACCGCCGCTTCCGGCCTTATCGCAGCTGATCGCTCCTGTTGATCAGCCGCTGGT
>Ga0302178_10001547_pt1 | contig 19316 bp, 20 predicted proteins | sample I_Palsa_E1_3_FD_198790 | JGI IMG/M metagenome (GOLD analysis project Ga0302178, IMG submission 198790) | Peat permafrost microbial communities from Stordalen Mire near Abisko, Sweden - I_Palsa_E1_3 | ecosystem: Environmental > Terrestrial > Soil > Palsa > Peat permafrost | place: Sweden... | reverse complement strand
CTACGATGCGGCCAAGCTGCCCAAGGGATATCTGACCGAGACCACCCCCTCCGAAGCAGCGAACGCTCCTGCCGTCACACCCAAGAGGAAGAAGCAGTAATGGCAGTTGTGGATCAGCCGGCTCCCACGGTCGAGGCTCCCACCGAGAATGTGCTCACCGCCAGCGGGCTCACCGGCGAGACGCTGACTCTCAGGGTGCTCAAGGGCGTGCCGGGTGGCGAACAGGCGGAGGTTGCGTACCAGGTCCCGGTGGTCGCCGGCATGGTGATCCTCGATGCGGTGCACTACGTGCAGCACAACCTCGACACGGACCTCGCGTGCCGGTGGAACTGCAAGGCTGCGAAGTGCGGCTCGTGCAGTGCCGAAGTCAATGGTCATCCCGTGCTGATGTGCAAGACGCGCGTCGACGACCTCCCGGCAGGTCCGGTCACGGTGCACCCGCTGAGATTCCCCCGTTCACCGCGGCGCCGGACGACGGCACGCCGTGGCGGATCCCGCAACAGGACATCGATCGCCTCTACGAGTTCCGCAAGTGCATCGAGTGCTTCCTCTGCCAGGACGTCTGCCACATCCTCCGGAGTCACGACTACGCCGATCGTTTCTACGGCCCGCGATTCTTCGTTCGGGTCGCCTCGCTCGAAATGCATCCCAAGGATGTCCTCGATCGCCGCGAACAGACGCGAGAGCAGGGCGGTCTCGGCTACTGCAACATCACCAAGTGCTGCACCGAGGTGTGCCCTGAGCACATCCACATCACCGACAACGCGATCATCCCGCTCAAGGAGCGGGTGGCGGATGTGCACTGGGATCCGGTGCGCTTTGTCGGGCGCAAGCTTTTCGGTCGCAACGGAGATTGATCGGCGTCATCGTCATCACCGCGGTCTTCGTGGTGATGATCGCGGCCTTTGCCTGGTTCTACTTCTACTCGCGGACGCCGGCCTGGGGTCAGTCGGACACGCGCAAGGCCTTGCTCAACATGATGATCGTGGTCGGGCCAATCTTCGGGAACCACTACCGGCGGGAGCCGCCGGAGCTACCGAGCGTCTCGGCGCCGGGTCCCGACGACGCCGACGACAGGCCTGCCCGGATCAGTCCGTCCGAGCCGAACGAGTAGCATCGCCCGATGGGGAGGACGATCACCGCCTGCGTCTTCGACATGGACGGAGTCCTGATCGACACGGAACCGGTCTGGCGTGAGGTCGAGCACGACGTGTTCGCCCGTGTCGGTGTCGAACTCACGGATGCGCAGCTTCGCGAGACCTGGGGCATGCGCATTGAAGAGGTCGTCGACTATCGCTACCGAGTTCGGCCGTGGAACGGGATCCGGCCGCGTGCGGTCGAGCGCGAGATCATCCGCGAGATGGTCGAACACGTCCGGGCGGACGGCGTCCCGATGCCCGGTGCTGTGGAGGCGATCCACACCGCCCGAGATGCCGGCCTCCGAGTTGCCATCGCATCCTCCTCGAGCCGCGAGTTGATCGAGGCGGTGGTCGACCGGCTGGGGATCGGCGAGCTTGTCGACGCCGTCTGCAGCGCAGACGCCGAGGAGCGCGGCAAGCCGGATCCCGCCGTCTACATCAGCGCAGCGCGCGCTCTCGACGTGATGCCGTGGTCCTGCGTCGCCATCGAGGATTCACCGATCGGCGTCACCGCGGCGATCGCAGCGGGGATGCGCTGCATCGGACTTCGATCAGAGGGTGCGCTCGCGGGTGATATCGGTCACGCCAGCGTGGTCATCGACTCGTTGCTCGAGATCACCCCGGAGTTGTTGCTCAGCCGATCTTGATCCCGGTGGTCAATGGACCCAGGCTCGGGTCGATCTCCTCACGGCGGGCGTCCATCACCGCGACGACCTGGTGCACCGCCTCCGCGCTCCGATGGAGCGCCGCCTGCTCCTCGTCGGTGAGCGCGACATCGACCACCTCGATCAGGCCACCGTCACCGAGCCTGCACGGGACTCCGGTGAACAGCCCTGCGATGCCGTACTCACCCTCGAGGTGCACCGTGCACGGCAGGACCTGGCGGGTGTCGAGCACGATGGCATCGATCATCTGGGCCACTGCCGCGCTCGGCGCGTAGTAAGCACTCCCGGTCTTCAGCAGGTTCACGATCTCCGCGCCGCCGTCTCGAGCACGCTGCACGATCGTCTCGAGGCGCTCGGCGGAAATCAGGTCCGCGGCCGGTATGCCGGCGACGGTTGTGAGCCTCGTGAGCGGGACCATGGTGTCGCCATGACCGCCGAGGACGTATGCCTGAACATCGTGCACGGACGCGTCGAGCTCCTGTGCGATGAACGTGCGATACCGGGCGGTGTCAAGCACACCGGCCATCCCGAGCACACGCGTACGCGGGAATCGCGAGACGGCCATCGAGAGCTGGGTCATACCGTCGACCGGGTTGGCGACCACGATCAAAATGCAATAGGGGGAATGCTCGACCACCTGCCGCACAACGGCGGAGACAATCTTCGCGTTCGTCATCACCAGGTCGTCGCGCGACATCCCCGGCTTTCGCGGGATACCACTGGTGATCACGACGATCTGCGATCCCGCGGTCTCCTCGTACCCGTTGCTCCCGGTGACCTGCGAGTCGTACCCGACGATCGGGCCGGACTCGAGCATGTCAAGAGCCTTGCCCTGCGGGAGACCTTCGACGATATCGACGAGCACCACATCGGCGTAGTCGCGCTCCGCCACGCGCTGGGCCAGCGTCGCGCCCACGTTGCCCGCGCCGACGATGGTGATCTTTTGTCGCACGGCGGTGGATTCTACTCAGCCGCTTGGCTGGTCCGGGCTAGCACCCGCTCAAAGGCGGGTCCTGTCATCGCGGGGACCCGTCGCCGTCGCGCTTGTTGCGCGCCGGCGCTTCCCCCCGCGATGCCACCCGCCGCCCGTAGTGTGCCCCGCCGATCACGTGCTGCGTAGGATGCGCCGTGCTGTGCACCTTCGACATCTGGCCCTGCTGACGTGGGGGCTGACGCATGCCGATGGCAGGGACGGGGTTGCGACCGGGCGCGGGTGTGGCCGTGCTCGCAAGAGCGCGCTCCGGTGGGACGGGGTGGTTTGGTGAGTCCTGCGACGAGCGCGAAAGCGAAGGGCAAGGTGAAGGTGCGTCGGCGGCGGTTGCCGGTAGGGGCGCGAGAGCGGGCGCCGATCGTTGTGGAGCGTCTGGCTCTTGAGTACGGCGATGCCCATACGGAGCTGGAGTTCGGGAGTCCGTGGCAGCTGCTCGTCTCGGTGATCCTCAGCGCTCAGACGACGGATGTGAACGTCAACTCGGTGACGCCGGCACTGTTCACGCGGTATCCGACCGTTGCGGACCTGGCGGCGGCGGACGAGACCGCTGTCGAGACGATCATTCACAAGACGGGGTTCTTCCATTCCAAGGCGCGTGCGATTCGTGAGATGAGCCAGGATCTCGTCCTGCACCACAAGGGCGAGGTGCCGGCCCGAATGGAGGACCTGGTGCTGCTGCGAGGCGTCGGGCGCAAGACCGCCAACGTCGTGCTCGGCGTCGCATTCGGTGTGCCCGGATTCGCAGTGGACACGCACGTGACGCGGCTCAGCGGACGGCTCCGGCTCACGTCCGCGACCGACCCGGTGAAGATCGAGGAGGACGTGTGCAGCATTGTGCCTGCAAATGAATGGACGGGCCTGAGCCTGCGTCTCATCCTCCACGGCCGGAGGGTCTGTGTCGCGAAGAAGCCACGCTGCCACCAATGCGTCCTCGCCGACATCTGCCCCTCCGCGGAACTCGGGCTCGCGAAGCCCGGAAGCGCCTCGCGACATCGAGGGGCGAAGGCTCGCTAGACTCACGTGGGATGCTCAGGGGCCGGATTGTGAGTCAATCGATACGCGGGGAAGTCGCGACACCCCCGCAGCCGGGTACGATGTTGGCATCGCAGTGATCCAGACGAGGGCCCGGAGCCCGCAGCCGGCGCCCCTCACGACCGCTTTCCCGGCCATCGTCCGTCCAGTCGGCGCTCCTCGGGCGACGACGCCGGCGCCGGTGCCGGAACCATCGCACCATCACCTTCCCGCGTGGGTGAAGAGAGCCTACGCGCAGGCACGTCCAATTCTTGCCGACCTGCTTGGCAGCCTGGAGGGTGAGCCGCGCGAGGAATTGCAGCGAGCCGTCGATGACATCACCGCGCGCATCAACACCGGAAAGTTCAGCCAGGCCTTTCAGTATCCGCAGTTGATCGCGACCGGAATGGAGTTGTACCAGCAGCAGCGCGCATCGAGCGCGGAGCGCGCTCGTGCAGCCCACGCACTCGATCTGCTCCGCCGTCGCGGCAGCGACATGCTGCGCGACGCCGGACCGCAACTGCCTCCGGAGGTCACCTCGCGCCTCGGCCGCTCGCTGCGCTCGGCGACGTCGGCAGAGGAGATCACCGAGGTTGAGACGGAGGTGCGCCAGGCCGTCGAATCCGCGCGGTCCGTTCAGGATCGTAAGCGCGACCGCGAGATCACCAAGACACGTACCAAGATTCAGCGTGCCGCTCCACGAGCTCAGGCCCGGCCCGTTGAGACGACCGAGACCTGGCAGGACGTCCTTCGCCGGCTGCAGGAGCAGATGGCGCAAGAGGCGGGAGCGTGACCTCGGCCCCTCTAGCGGCCTCCCTGGATCCTGACAGTCTCGCCCCCGAGGCGAGTGACCCGGAGATCGGGTCGGTGATGCGCAACGAGGTCGTGTTCTGCCTGCCGAGCACCCCTGCCGACGCCATCGCCAAGTTGCTCGTCGACAACATTCTCAGTGAGATCGTCGTGCTCGTCGACCGCCGTCCGGTCGGTTTCGTCGCCAAAGAGGATGTCATCGACCATCTGATCGCCGGAGACATCGTTGTGTCCGGGAGCGACTTCGCCGTGCGCCCCCCGTCGACGAACGTGCAGGCGAGGAACATGCTTCGTCAGTCGCCGCTGCTCGTCGATGAGCACCAGCGCCTCAGCGAAGTGGTTGCACTGATGGCCCAGCACGAGCGCCGGCTCGCGGTGGTCACCCATGAGGATGAGACCGTTGTCGGGATGATCACCCCTCGTGAGCTCGCCGATTTCGCGATCCGTCAACGGAACGCTGTCCATGCCTGAGCTGGAGAGCATCGCCTCGCCGCTCGGGGCGGAGTGTGATCCTGAGGACACCCTCGCCGATGTGCTCGAGGTGCTTCGCCTCCAGGACCCCGTGCCGTTGCTCGTGGTCCGTGGCGAGGTGGTGCTCGGTACCATCGGCCTCGAGGCCGTTGTCGCGTCGTTCGATGTGCTCGACCAGACCAGTGTTCGCGACGTGATGCGTCCAGCGCCGGAGATCGACCTCGGTGAGCGCATCGAACGAGGCGCCGATCTCATGCGCCGGTCGGGAGCCGAGGCGGCGATCGTCACCGCGTCCGAAGGGATCTTCTCGCGAACGAGCGAACCGGCCGGCATGATCAGCGCCGCCCACGTCCTCGGGGCCATTGCCAAGAACGTGATCGACAAAGCGCCGATGAAGATCATGAGCGGGCATCGCGACCTGGGCTTCAACGTGCCGATCACACCGTGTCAGCGCAACTGTCCGATCCGCCAGGACATCGCGACGTACATCGACTACGTGAGCCAGGGGCGGTACGTGGACTCGTGGGCGGTCATCCACGAGACCAATCCGTTCCCCAGCATGCTCGGCAGGCTCTGCAACCATCCGTGCGAGACCGACTGCAAGCGCGGTTGGGATCCCGGCGAGGAGCCGGTGACCATCAAGTCGATCAAGCGCTTCTCCACCGACTTCGCCTTCCAGCAGGGGCTCTGGATCAACTACAAGATCGCGCCCGCCAAGGGCAAGCGCGTCGCCGTGATCGGCGCCGGACCTGCCGGGCTCACGTGTGCGCTCGACCTGCGCGTGCAGGGATACGACGTCGTGCTGTACGAGCGCGAGGCCAAGGTGGGCGGTCTGCTCAGCACGTCGATTCCGCCGTTCCGGTTCGATCATCGCCAGCTCCAGTGGGAGCTCGACATGATCATGTCGACCGGCATCGATGTTCGCCTCAACAGCAACATCGGCGGCGGTCCTGACGACATCAAGACGAAGGATCTGCTCGACGAGTACGACGCGGTCTTCTTCTCGATCGGGATGATGAAGGGCAGGATCCTGCCGATCCCGGGCAGCGATCTCCCGGAGGTCACCGACGCGATGAGCTTCCTGCGCACCGTGTCGTACGACAAGATCCCGGACAACTTCCCGATCGGTGGCAGCGTCGTCGTGGTTGGCGGTGGCGCGGTGGCGACTGACGCGTGCCAGTCGTCGATCAAGCTCGGCGCCAAGGACGTGTGGATGGTCGCCATCGAACCCGAGGATCGCCTTCCTGCGTTCGGCAACGAGCTCCACGAGGCCAAGGAGATCGGCCTGCACATCAAGTGCGGCGTCATCGTCAAGTCGATTCAGGGCGACGACAAAGGCAAGGTCAAGCAGGTCTCCTTCGCGCCGCTGAAGGATCTGGAGTTCGACCCGCTGAGCGGCAAGCTCATCTTCTCGTCCGTGAAGGAGCAGGAGAACGTGGCGCCGTGGGTCGTCGACGCCGACTACGTGATCTTCGCCTCCGGGCAGATCATGGAACGCCCAGACGAGCTCGTGCCCGTGACCCAGCGCGGTCTCCTGTCCGCGGATCGCGGTGGCCACACAGGCGTCCCGAAGCTCTTCTGCGGCGGTGACTGCGTGCAGGGACCGTCCTTCATCGTCGACGCCGCCGGCTGGGGGCATCGCACCGCGCGCTCGATTCGCGAGTTCCTCGGTGAGGACATGCAGGCCGCAGGCGATCGTATCTACCAGACGATCGTGGAGCGCACCGACGACCACCGCCAGTCCGAGGTGTTCGCGCGCGTCGAGCCGGGCATCCTCGAAGCCGCGAAACGGTATGACATGACCGAGGTCGAGCAGTCCTGGAGCGATCAGACCGCGATCGTTCAGGCGATTCGGTGCTTCCAGTGTGACTCCGTGCACCACTACGACCAGACCGTGTGCGTCCTCTGCGGCGCATGCGATGACGTGTGTCCTGAGAAAGCGATCGATGTCGTTGTCTTCGGCGAGGATCGCGAGCGCTCATCGGGCGGAGAGACGCTCGTCTGCACGACCTCGGGTGGCGAGCCCGGTGCCGGGGGCTACGAGGGCGAGATTTTCATCAACTACGACCGGTGCACCAACTGCAGGATCTGCGAGGACCACTGCCCGGTCAACTGCATCACGTTCGAGCGTGTGCGCTTCGTCGATGACACCATGCGCGTCGTCGAGCGTCCGGACCTGCGGGTCGAACTGCCGCTCGTTGCGGTGGGGTAGCGATCGAGTCCCACGAGCGCTTCATGCGTCGCGCGCTTCAGGTGGCACGTGCCGCCGCTTCGCGTGGTGAGGTGCCGGTCGGTGCGGTGGCAGTGCGCGATGGGACTGTCCTTGCGGCGGCCGGTAATGCGATGGAACGTCGCGGCGACGCCACGGCACACGCGGAATTGCTGGTGCTGCGCCGGGTCGCGAGGGTCGTCGGCGGCTGGCGTCTTGACGGTGTAACCGTCTACGCGACGTTGGAGCCCTGTCCGATGTGTGCGGGCGCCATGGTGCAGGCGCGGATCGCCTCGTGCGTCTACGGTGCCGGCGATCCCAAGAAAGGTGCCGATGGCAGCGTGTACGACGTGCTTCGCAATCCGCGCAACAACCACCGGATTGATGTTGTCAGCGGTGTCTGCGCCGCCGAGTCCGCGGCACTCCTGCAGGACTTCTTCCGCGCGCGCCGCTGAGCCTCAGGTGGTGGTGGCGGCCACCTTGGGCGCCATGAGGTCGACCTCGTGGAAGCGAATCACCTCGCTGGCCTGAGCGGAGTACCAGGAGTAGAGCTTCTCGCGAGCCCAGCGCTGCGTGTCGCGGTGCTCGGGGTTGTCGCGCCACGCTTTGACCGACTCATCATTCTCGAAATACTCGAGAGAGACCTCCTCACCGTCGGGGGTCTCGAAGCTCTCGATGGAGATGAAGCCCGGATGTTGCTGCACGAGCTCGTGGAGGCGCGCGCTGCGACGCGAATACTCCTCGAGATCACCGTCGGGTCGGTTGCGCGATCGAAAGACGACCAGGATCATGGCTCCATCTTCACACAGCGGCTGAGGCCAGGCGTCGCAGCGCGCCGCGAGCGGCGTAATAGCCGCACATGCCGTGGACGCCACCACCGGGTGGCGTCGAGGCCGAACAGATGAAGACATCCGGATTGGGTGTCGAGTACGGGTTCGCACGCGCAACCGGCCGTGTGAACAGCTGGCCGAGGTCGGTCACGCCTCCGGTGATGGCGCCGCCGATGTAGTTCGCGTTGTACCGCTCCAGATCGGTGGTGCGCATCGAGTGACGCGCCAGGATCCGGTCGCGAAACCCGGGCGCGAACCGCTCGATCTGGCGCTCGATGGCATCGCTGCGATCAAGCGTCGAGCCCGCCGGAACGTGGCAGTACGCCCAGCCGGTGTGCTTGCCAGCGGGAGCGCGGGATGCATCGAAGAGGCTGGGCTGGACGACGATCGTGAAGGGCCGGTCGGCGTGCTGGCCGCGCCACACGGCCGCCTCGGACTCCGCGATCTCGTCAAGGGTGCCGCCGGCATGGACGGTCGCAGAATCGAGGCAGGCGCGATCAGTCCAGGGGATGGGCCCGTCGAGCGCCCAGTCGATCTTGAAGATGCCGGGTCCGTATCGGTAGCGGCGAAGGCGGCGCACGTAGGTGCTCGGGAGCACCGGCGCAGCGATGGCCGCGACCTGATCGGGGCTGGTGTCGAAGAGGACGATGCGCGCCGGCGGAAGGTCGGCGAGGACGTGGACAGGGTGCCCCGTCTCGATCTCGCCACCGAGGGTCTGGAGGTATGCGGCGAGGGCTCGCGTGATCGACGCGGATCCGCCTTCCGCCACAGGCCAGGTCTGGACGTGACCGGTGATGAGAAAGAGCAGTCCCACCGCGGCGCTGACCGGCCGCGTGAGCGGCAGGATGGAGTGGGCCGCGCAACCGGCGAACAGAGCCCGTGCTCGCTCGCCCCGAAACCACGCGCGGCCGAGGATGCTCGCGGGCAGCAGCGCCGGTGCGCCGAAGCCGGCAAGCAGGAGCGGGTGCCGCGGGAGGTGCGCCGGGCCGAGGATCTCGGCGATGAGCGCATCCGGATGGCGGAGGAAGGGGCTGACAAGCCGCTTGTACGCCCTGGCGTCCTGTGCAAGGGACATCGCGGTCAGCTCGACGGACGTGCGCAGGAGCACCGCCGGCTCGCCATCGAGCGGGTGGGCAACCGAAGCGCTCGGCTGGATCCACGTCAGTCCATGTTCGGCGAGCGGGAGTCGTGACAGGAACGGCGAGAGGATGCCAAGCGGGTGAGCGGCAGAGCAGACGTCATGGTGAAAACCGGGAAGCGTCAGGTCCGCCGTGCGGGTCCCGCCACCGATCGAGTCCGCCGCCTCGAGGACAAGGACCGAGGCGCCGTTGCGCGCAAGCTCGACGGCGGCAGCGAGGCCGTTTGGGCCGCTCCCGATGACGACAGCGTCCAGGCGTGCCGGCAAGGCGGCCCGCTATGCAGCCGGAGTGGCAGCGACGACTTCGCCGCTTGCCAGCACCATCCCATCCTCACAGACAGCCTCGACGCGACCGCCCTGGAACTGCTGCTCGTACACCTGGGCGTATGCGCCGCCGCGACGGAGCAGCTCCGCGTGGGTGCCCTGCTCGAGGAGGCGGCCACGATCGATGACGAAGATGACGTCGGCCGCCAGGATCGTGGAGAGCCGGTGCGCGATCGCGATCGTGGTGCGCCCGGTGAGCAGTGGCTCGAGCGCCGCCTGGACCAGGCGCTCGCTCGTGGTGTCGAGGGCTGATGTCGCCTCGTCGAGGATGAGCACGCGGGGAGCTTTGAGCACGACCCTCGCGATGGCCAGGCGCTGCTTCTCTCCGCCGGACATCCGGTAGCCGCGTTCGCCGACGAGCGTGTCGTAGCCCTCGTCGAGCGCCACGATGCGATCGTGGATGAAGGCCGCTCTGGCTGCCGCCTCGAGCTCTTCCTGCGTGGCGTCGGGCTTGGCGTACGTGAGGTTGCGGCGCACCGAAGCGTGGAAGAGGTAGGTCTCCTGCGTGACCATGCTGATCGCCCCGGCGAGTGACGCGATCGTGTAGTCACGGACGTCGAGTCCGTCGAGGAGCACCGCGCCCTTGGTGACGTCGTACAGGCGCGGGATCAGGTACGAGATCGTTGTCTTACCGGCGCCGCTCGGCCCCACGATTGCGGCGAGCTGACCGGGCTTGACCTCGAAGCTCACATCCTCGAGCGCCCAGTCCCGGCGAATCTCGTTGGGCACGGGATCGCCTTCCTCGGGCGGGTGCCCGTTGGCCGTGGCGTTGGTTGCCACGGGACGTTGCATCGGCTCGGTCATCGGACCGAAGCTGCCCCTGTCGTAGCGGAAGAAGACGCTCTTGAGCTGGACATCGCCCTTGATGTCGTTTGCCGCAACCACGCGTGCATCCGGCGAGTCGACGATGTCGTGCGGCATCTTGAGGTAGTCAAAGATGCGCTCGAAGAGTGCAAGGCTCGCCTGGATCTCGATCGACACCGACAGCATGCTGCCGATGGGGAAGAAGAGGCGGCTCTGCAGCGTGGTGAATGCGACGATCGTGCCGTACTGGATCGGGGTGACGTCGCTGTGGCTGCCTGCGATGACGAACCCGGCGATGAGATACACGAGCGCGGGCGCACTGCTGAAGAAGGCGCCGATGACCGCGAACAGCGCCCGGCCGATCATCTCCTGGCGGATGGCAAGGTTGGCGAGCCGGTGATTCTCCTTGCGGAAGCGAACAACTTCCTCAGAGCCGCGGCCGAAGACCTTGGCGAGGAGCATGCCCGACACCGACAGCGTCTCCTCGGTGATAGCGCTGATCTCCGCCTTGGATTCCTGCGCCTGCATCGTGATCTGACGCCGGACCTTCCCGGCGCGATAGGTATAGAAGACGAAGAGCGGTGTGATCGCCAGTGAGAGCACGGTCAACTGCCAGGAGAGGAACAGCATCGCGATCAACGTGCTCAGCAGCGTCACGATGTTGGACAGGAGCGATGTCGCCGTGTCGGTGACGACGGACTGGATGCCGCCGACGTCGTTGGTCAGCCGGGACTGAATCTCGCCGGTCCGTGTCCCGGTGAAGAAACGAAGCGACATGCCCTGGAGATGCTCGTAGAGACGGTTGCGAAGCTCCTCCATGACGCGCTGCCCCACGCGGTTGGTGACGTACGTCTGGAGCACACCGATCGCTCCGGTGACGATCGTGATCGCGATCATGATCGCGACCAGGACTTCGAGGAGCGTCAGATTGACGGGCAGAACCACCGTGTGCCCGCTCACCACGTGGGTCGGGAAGAGTGCGATGTCGAAGACGACCGCGATGAGCACGGGGTTGACCACGCCCGCGCCCGCGGTGATGATCACGAGGAACGCGATCGTGGCGACACCGCCGCGGTGGCCCTTGAAAAGAGCCGCCGTCTGGCGAACGAGCTGCCCGTTCGGGACGCGCCCCGAAGGTTTGTCGCGTTTGCCGCCCCCGAAACCGTGTCCGTGGATCACGGCATGGGCGCTCCTGGGCATGCGAGGGTCACGGGCGTCATTGCTTCGACTGTACCAAGGTGAAGTGGTTTTGCCGATTTGGCAACGCGGAGGGATTGAGCATTGCCGCCGCTATCATCTGCGGCGATTCAGCGCGGACGGAGCGCTGGTGGAGAACACCGAGGATTCGATGAAGACCACGTCGCTCCTGGTCGGGGCAGTGTCCATCGGCGCGATGGTCGGCATGTCCGGCTGCGGCGGATCGTCCAGCAGCACGACGCCCACGCCCACGGCGTCGGGCGGCTTCAGCATCGCCGCTATCCCGGGCATCGGCGGCGGGTCGACCGGATCGACTGCCGCGGCCGGCACGCTGCTCACCACCTCGGACGTGCAGAACATCAGCGGTGACCCGGCGGTGGCACCGCTGAGCGGCGCCTGCAGCTCCACCACGTGCATCTACACGGACACCACGGGCTCCGGCGGCGGTGGTGGCGTCATCGTCATTGAGGCAATCCCGGGTGCCCTCGGGCAAGCGGCGTTGCAGGCGGCCATGGCGTCGGCACTGAGCGGTTCTGCCGCATCAAGCGGTGACAGTGCGGTTGCGGTGTCGGGTCTGGGAAGCGGGGCCGTCAAGGAGATCGACGCCAACTCGGCCACGTACGCATTCGTCGAGGACAACGACCTTGTCGTCGTCGACGTCTCGTCGGGAACCAGGACTGGTGCGACTATGGACTCCCAGGTCGAGGCGATCGCCCAGAACATCGCCGGCTCCATCTAGCGTCATCCGGCGCCTCCGGCAGGGACAGCGCCGGCGCGATCCAAAGTGGTTCGCCGGTCTGCGAGCGATCCACGGTACGCGGAGGATCTCGCGGCGGCCCCCGGCGAGGCCTTCTGACTCCGCGCCCCGCGGCTGACGGCCGCTAAGCTCGCGTCGGCGTGCCCCTCCAAGACCTCGCGCAATCGATCCCGGGAGTGGTGATTGCCGCGCTGTTGCCGGGCTTCGCCCTGGCCACCCTGCTCAGTCCGGGGTGGCACTGGTGGGCGCGGCTGGCGATGTCCCCGGGACTGTCAGCCGGGTTCATCGGCGTCTCGGGGATGGCCATGCACGATGCGCACATCCCGTTCGAGCCGGCCACCGTGCTGCCGCCCATCCTCGTTCTTGTGGTTGCGGCGGTGTTCCGCCGGCGGCGCGCGACACCCGGCCAGGGCGTCCACCTTCCATGGTGGATGGCGATTCCGGGGCTGCTCGTCGGTCTGGTCGGTGCGGCGATCTTCGTCTGGGCGCTGCACGCACAGGTGCTGCCGCCGGACTGGGACGCCCCGACCCACGGCGGCCTCGCGGCGACGATCGCACGAACGCACGACGTGCTTCCGCTGTTCCCGCTCCCCCTGGAGGCGACCGAGTTCGTGCGCGTGCGACCGGGATTTGAGGCGATGGCCGCAGTGGTGGCGTGGCTCGGGGGGCCCTCGCCGGCGGCGTCGATGGCACCGGTGATTGCGGCGACGCTCGTGATGATCCCAGTCTCGCTCACGCTGCTCGCTCTCGAGGCGACCGGCTCAGTCGCGCTTGCGGCGGTCGTCCCGTTCTTCGCGCTCGGCTTGGCGTTTCCTTCGTATCAGGCGATTCTCGGACGGTTTCCGGAGATGGTCGATTCGACCCTGATCGTGCCCTTTATCGTCGCAACGCTCCGCGTCATGCGAGGGGTGCGCACACGCGACAACCTGGTCCTTCTGCTGGCGATCACGGCCTCGATCTGGGTGATCCATGGTCTCGAGGCGTTGACCGCGCTCGTCGTGGCATGTGGGCTGCTGGCGTGGGCTGCCGTTCGTGCGGTCCGGGCATCTCCTCGGCACGGTCTCACGCGCATCGGGTTGGCGGTGGGGGCAGTGCTGGTGGGCGCGGCCGTGGTGTCGGTCCTGACTCGCGTGCCCCACGTTCCCCCGGCGAATCCCGCCGTGCCCTCGGCCGTCGTCCTGGCCACCGCGAGCTCTCCTGTGCAACTGCATCAGATAGCGGCCGACATCGCCCAGTCGGACCTCATCAGCCCCATCACCCTCGCCCTCTTCGTCCTTGGCGTGGTCACGATGCTGATCCGTCGCCGGATGCTCTGGGTGCTCGTCGCTGAGGTCCTGCTCGTGCTGCTGATGGTCGACGACTTCTACCTGCACAAGCTCGACAAGCTCTGGCGACTCATCTACCCCTGGGGAGATCCCGATCGAATCGTCGGCGTCCAGTACTGGCTGATCCCGTTGGTGCTGGGCACCGGGTTTCTCGCTGTGGTCAGCCTGGTTCGGTCGCTCTCACGCACCCGGCGGTTGCAGATCGGGGCCGGCATCGCGGCGGGGGTCGTGGTCGTCCTTGCGGTCGTCCTGCGCCATCCGCTCGGTCATGTCTGGCTGGAACTGTTCGGGCAGTATCCCTTCGTCATCTATCCGCTCGGCACCCTCGATCCGTTATCCGCCTTGCGCCCCTGGCTCCTCGTCGTCGGGATCGCCGCACTGGCGGTGCTGGCCGCGTGGCTCGCGATGGCGCGAGGTCTGGGTGCGCCCCGCTTTGTCCGAGAGCGGTTGGGTTCCAGCGCTGACGGACTCGATGCCGCCGTCATGATGCTCGGGGTTGTCGCCGTGCTGTGCGTCGTCGTCGGAGCATCGGTCGAGCTTCGGGTGTATCAGCACGAGGTTGCGACGCGATCGCTCGTTTCGCCGGCAGACGTGACCGTCCTGGATCGAATGGGTGAGGTGCTCCCGAAGGGCGCCATCGTGATGAACGATGGTGGTGACGACGCAGGCATGTGGCTCGCGGCGCTGACCGACTTCACTCCGTTGACTCCCAACGGCTTTGCGTGGAGCCCGCTCGACACACCACTCGACATCGACCTTGAAAACGCGTGTGCCGACCCCGCCGCGGCCGAGGCCGCGATTCAGCAGGCAAATCCCGATGCGATCTTCATGGGTTCCCTGGACATCGTGCCCCCGGAATACCCATGGAACTTCACGTGCATCTCGCGGCTGCCGGACCTGCGACTCATCGTGTCGGTGCCGGGAAATGGGACCGTCTCAGCCGCGTTCTCCGTGATCAAGTAACGGGGATCGGGGCCGACCATTGGTCCTTGACAGGACGGTCTCGCCGCGGTTTGCGACACACGGCAGCGAGGCCGACCGCGCGGTTCATATCGACAGAGGGGTCATCGGCAGGGGCCCAGACGATGTCCGATGCGAACCATTCTCGCGGGGCCGGGACAGCAGGTATCGGTGCTGCTGCCGGAGCAGCCTGCTGCGGGTCGATGACCCGCTTGATCCGCTCCACGGCTCCCGGGGCCACTTTTCGGGCGAGTGCCGCGGTGAAACGAACCACCTGCGGGCGGGGAGCCCGATCCGGTGATGGTTCGACGCCAACCGATTGCTGCACGTCGGCCGGCGGAAATTCCACTGTCATCGCCCCGTGCGGAAACAGCCGCACCATGAGGCTGACCTCATCGAAGACGGTGCCGAGCAGCGCGCTCAGCGCAGGGGGAGTGAACTCCATGAGATGAGACCGAGCGAGAAGGTGTCCATCGGGCGCGTGCTCGAATGACCAGAGACGGTTCGGGGTACCGACAAAGCAGAGCCCGCCGTCGTTGACGGAATCCGCCATCCCTCGGACGAAGGCGAATGGGTCGACGACGTGTTCGAGGACTTCGGAACTGGCAACGAGGTCGTATGAGCCAGAGGTGCACGGTTCCGGCAGCGGCCGCATCAGGTCGGCGACGACGAACCGAACGCTCGGGCCCCCGAAGTTCGCCATCGCATAGGTGATGGCGGCCGGGGAGCTGTCGACGCCATCGACACTCGCGCCGGCCCTGGCCAGGAGTGCTGCCCCATAGCCGGTTCCGCACCCGAAGTCCAGGACTCGCATCCCCTCCTTGACCAGGTGCTCGGCGACCCACTCGTACACGCCCTCGTGGCCCGCCGACATGATGTCGCGCGTCGCGCTGGGGACGTACCTGTCCTGGCCGTCTGCGCTCGCAAGATCAACGTTGGTCATCGGTGCGCAAGCTTACTCACGGGTCCAAGCCAGGGCGACTGCGGTTGGCGGAGACGGTGGGATTCGACCCCTGTGGCTCGGTGCGCGACCGCCGGACTACTCTCGCGACCAGGCCGTCGGTGACGACATCGACGGCGAAACGAAACCGCTCGTCGCCATCGCCGGCGACCATCTGCGCGGCGTGGGCGGCGAGAAGAGGAAAGCGATCGGGCGGTAAGCCGGAGAAGGTTCTGTAGATCTCATCGGTGTACTCCTGGCGGTCGCCTTCGTCGTTGCGGCCGCGAGCGCGGCGGACATCGTCCTCACTGGCGACCGCCGTCACCAACGACACGAAGATGTCGCAAGCCCAGGCGGCGTCCTGGGTGTCAATCCCCCCGGCGAGCAGGATCCCCAGCAGGTTCTCCGTCAGATGCAGCACCACTTCGGTCGTGGGTGGATCCTCCAGGGTCATCGCGGCGATCCCAGGATGAGCCACCAATGCCTGGTGCATGCGCTGAAGCAGCGAGTGGAGCTGAGCACGCCACCGTGAAGGGTCCGGTGCTTCGAGCTCGATCGTGGCGGTGACGCGATCCAGCATCGCCTGCATCAGGCCCTCGCGGCCGGAGACGTAGACGTAGAGCGAGGCAGCTCCGGTGTCCAGGGCGGCCGCGACCCGGCGCATCGTGACCGCCTCCAGACCGTCCGACTTCAGGATGGTCAGCGCCGCGTCGACGACCGCGTCCTCGCTGAGCGGTGCCTTTGCCGGGCGGTCACGAGTCGAGCGATGGCTGCCCTTGGGGTTCGTTGGTGGCGCACCGTCGGCGAGAGGCATGGTGGAGCTCACTCTACTTGACAGGAACGCTGTCCGTCACGTACGCTGTTCGTATCGAACAACGTACGTTCGTTCGTTACCTTTTCGTCTGAAGCAGCTCGATCTCCGTTCAAGAGGATCTCATGGACACCGCTCCCATCCTTGCTGCATCGCCGGCCGGCGATCGCACCACGAGCACGCAGCCCTACCGCCTGCGCTGGATCGTGGCGGCCGTCGTGCTGGCTGTCGCCACCATGGATCTGCTCGATGCCACGATCGTCAACGTCGCCGCTCCGTCGATCCATCGCGACCTCGGTGGTGGCGCCAACACCATCCAGTGGCTGAGCGCCGGCTATACCCTGGCCTTTGCCGTGCTGCTGATCGCCGGCGCGCGACTCGGGGACATCCTCGGCCGCCGCCGGCTGTTCCTGGCCGGATCGGCAGGGTTCACCCTCTTCTCGGCCGCCTGCGCAGTGGCGCCGACCATCGGCGTGCTCATCGCGTTCCGGGTGCTCCAGGGCGCCTTCGGCGCGCTGATGATCCCGCAGGGCTTCGGCTTGATGAAGCAGGTCTTCGACGACGACGCCGAACTCGGTAAGGCACTGGGTCTGTTCGGTCCGGCAACGGGCGTGGCGATGCTCGCCGCGCCGATCGTCGCCGGCGCGCTCATCGACGCCAACCTGTGGGGCACCGGGTGGCGCCTGGTGTTCCTCATCAACGTCCCGATCGGCGCGCTGACGCTGCCGTTCGCGATGCGTTCCCTGCCACGCGGTGCCACCCACCCCGACGTCAAGCTCGACATCGGCGGCGTCTGGCTCGTCGGCCTGGCGCTGGTCGCCATCATCTATCCGCTCATTCAGGGTCGGACCGACGGCTGGCCCGTCTGGTCGTTCGCCATGCTCGTGGCCGGCGCCGTCCTGCTTCTCGCCTTCCTGCGCCACGAGCGACGCAGCAACAACCCACTGATCGAGCCCACGCTGCTCACCAACCGCACCTACCTCAGCGGCATCGCAGTCACACTCGCCCTCTTCGGCGCCTTCGGCGGTCTGCTGCTCTGCGTGTCGCTCTTCGGCCAGCTCGGCGAAGGCTGGTCACCGATCCACGCCGCCCTGACGTTGACGCCGATGGTTGTGGGAATGATTCTCGGCATGGTCGGCTCCTCAGCGGCCGTCAGCCGTCTCGGGCGTCACCTGCTCCACATCGGCATCCTGCTCATCGCCGCCGGAGCGGCGGAGCTCGCCCTGAGCCTCACCGGTGCGCACGCCGCCTCAAGCTGGGACCTCGTCCCCAGCCTGTTCTGTATCGGTGCAGGCGTCGGTGCCAGCATCGGGCAGCTTTTCCGGTTCATCCTGACCAGCGTGAACATGGACGAGGTTGGATCCGCCTCAGGTGTCATGGAAGCCGTCCAGCAACTTTCGACCGCGCTCGGAGTCGCCGTCCTTGGCACCATCTTCTTCGCAACCTTCGACCACCACCTCCCGACCGACGCACTGCGGGTCACCGCCTGGGCGTGCCTGATACCACTGGCAGCCGCCTTCGTCCTTGTGTTCGGACTGCCCATGCACCCGCGAGAAGAACAGGCCCACTAGAGCATCGATGACGTCCGCCCCGAAACGTCGTACCGCGTCGTGACCGGAGGCGTCCGGGTTCCGGCATCACTCTCAGATGCCGGCTGACATTTCCTCGTTTAGTGAGGCTACCCCATCGTCACTGTCCCAGTCGACGCACCATTGCCGTCCTGCGGCGACTTACGGCTCATCTTCCGTGGTCGATGACGCCATTGCTCCCAGGCGACAGCCTTCCGGATGCACCATCCGCTGCTGAAGAGAAAGCCGTATTCCAACCCGTAGAGCCCGATGAAGATGATGGGGTTGACCGGTCGACCCCCGTCGACCACAACATGGAAGAAGAGTGCGCTGGACGCAGTAAACGCAGCGAATAGGAAGCAGCCGACCACCCACAGGCGCATGGGTGCCGGCGATGCCGCGGTAGCGACCTCTCGGGGAACGAGACGCTTTCGCATCGGGACGAGAATCAGCGCACTCGGGTAGACGGCGACGACGGCAGCGGTCAGGAGTGAGGCGCTGCTGAAGCCGTCGCCGTTGCTGAAGCCGAAGGCGACGGTGAGTCCGACCCAGAGCGGAAGGGCACTCCCGAGGATGACGGCCCCCGGCCAGTAGCGCACACCCGCGTCCCAGCGCGGGCTCGAGAACTTGCCCGGCAGGGGGTACGAATCCCAGCGGGGTGGCCGTTGCTTCTCGAGCTCCGGACCTTCGTTCATCTCACTCCAAGGGTAGCGCAGCGAAATGCGGGAATAGGATGTGATTGAGGGCGACTCGGGGCCGGCGAACACGCACAGACCTGTGATGGTCTGATAATAATTTTGAGATCAAAAGTGGCGGAGAGGGTGGGATTCGAACCCACGGTGGCTATAAACCACACCGCTTTTCGAGAGCGGCACCTTCAACCACTCGGACACCTCTCCGGGAGCGTCGAGTATAGGGGCGAGCCCGACCCATCTCGATCGGCCAGGCGAGTTGCGGCGGTCCTGTTACCAGTAGTACCAGCGCCCACCTCGGGGGCGCACGGCCAGGCCGATCAGCCAGAAGATCAAGAAGATGAAGGCGATCCACCAGAGGACGTGGAGCGCGAAACCGAACCCGAACAGCAGGGCGGTGAAGAGGAGGAAGGCGACGAGGACACACATGACGGAGGTTCTCCCTGAGGCGATGTGAAACTCGGATGGTAGATACCCGGCAGGTGGCCCGGGCGAAACGGGCACCGGCGGTTGGAGGGGCTGTGTGCGGGGCGCGGATACAATCGGCGAGGAGCGATCGCCTAGTTGGCCGAGGGCGCCGCACTGGAAATGCGGTATGGGTGGAAACGCCCATCGAGGGTTCGAATCCCTCTCGCTCCGGATTTCCCTTGCAATACAAGCAACTTTGCCTGATC
>Ga0302178_10001544_pt1 | contig 19342 bp, 12 predicted proteins | sample I_Palsa_E1_3_FD_198790 | JGI IMG/M metagenome (GOLD analysis project Ga0302178, IMG submission 198790) | Peat permafrost microbial communities from Stordalen Mire near Abisko, Sweden - I_Palsa_E1_3 | ecosystem: Environmental > Terrestrial > Soil > Palsa > Peat permafrost | place: Sweden... | reverse complement strand
CACCCGAGCGCTTGGTGTCGTGGGTCTGGGTGGTGAGCAGCGACTCGGGAAAGCGCGCCGCGCGCTCCGCATTGGCGGCATGGAACTCGGCGACGCTGATGCCGAAACGGTCTGGATCGCCGCCGACCTCGTTCAGCGCAAGCAGGCGCAGGTGGCGATAGAAGGCGGTGTCCTCGACGCCCTTCGCAGCAATCGCGGGGGAGGTCTGCTGGAAGCGGGTGACGAGCTCGCCCAATGCTGGGTCGCCGTCCTCCAGCAGCAGCGTTCGAGCGAGCTCCGAGTCAAGATGCGCAGCCGCCATCGCGTCGCGGTCGGCCTGCGCCACGGCACCGGTCTGCGGCTCGACATAGGTCCGGTAGACCGGCAGGCGTGCCAGCGCGTCGACCAGCGTCGCCCGGTCGAACGGCCCGAGCCGCTCGAGCCTCGCGACCTCGCGCGCGAACGTGCCGCGGGCCTGCTCGAGCTGAGCCTCGAGCGCCACCTCGGCGAAGCTGCGGGTCTCCCCTGTCACCGTGGCATTGAGCTCGCCGAGCGGTGCGGCAGCCGCGGGATCGACGAACAGGGCGCAGGCGTCATTGAGGAACTCGTAGCCGACCGTGCCCTGCACCGGCCAGTCGCGCAGGCGCTCGCCGGTGTGGAGGATCTTCTCGACCCAGACGCGCGCGATGCCCGCGTCGGCAAGGCGGCTCAGGTATCCCGCCGGGTCTGCGAGTCCGTCGGGATGGTCGACGCGCAGACCGGCGAGCAGCCCGTCGCGCGCGAGCTCGAACACCTTGGTGTGGCTCGTCTCGAATACGTCGTCGCATTCCTGGCGGATCGCCGCCAGGTCATCGATATCGAAGAAGCGGCGATAGCCGCCGGCCGGATCGATGTCGAACCAGAGCTCGCGCAGTGCGCGGTCGCTCCACCAGCGGTTCTCGTCGCCGGTACCCATGTGGTTGGGGACGATGTCGAGAATCACGGGCAGACCCGCTCGCGCGAGCGTACGGAACTCCTGCTCGCCGCCCAACTCGTCGCTGATGCGCGTCGGGTCGACGACGTCGTAGCCGTGGGTCGAACCACTGCACGCCTGCAGCGACGGCGAGAGGTACAGGTGGCTCGCACCGAGCTTGCGCAGGTAGGGGACGAGGGCGCGCGCGGCCGCGAAGCCGAAGTCGGGAGTGAGCTGCAGGCGGTAGGCGGCGCGCAGTTCGCTCACTGCGTGTTGGGCACTCGAGCGAGCACGAGCAACGAGCGCGCGCCCGTGGCGACAGCCTCACGCGCGCTGCGCTGCCAGGCGCCGCTCTCGAGCTCGGGCTCCGCGGTCGAAAGCTCGAGCTCCCAGCGGCGTCCAAATGACGCGTTCGGGAGACGGAACTCGATCTCCTCGTAGTGGGCGTTGAACAGCACGAGGAACGAGCGGTCGTGCAACTGCTCGCCGTGGGCGTCGGTATCGCCGAGCTGGTCGCCGTTGAGAAAGACGCCGAGGGCGTGCGCATCGCCGCGGCGCCAGTCGCGCTGGGTCATGCGCCGCCCATCAGGGCGAAACCACCATACGTCTGGGAGGCCCTCGGGGTTCGCGCCGGCAAAGAAGCGGGTACGGCGAAAGACCGGGTGCTCGCGACGCAGCGCGAGCACCCGCCGCACGAATGCGCCCAACGCGCGCCCGTCCTCGTCGATATCCCAATTGAGCCAGGAGAGCTCGTTGTCCTGGCACCAGGCGTTGTTGTTGCCCTGCTGCGTCCGCCCGAACTCGTCGCCGGCGAGGACCATCGGCACGCCCTGGGAGAGCAGCAGCGTGGTGAGCAGGTTGCGCTGCTGGCGCGCGCGCAGCGCGAGGATCTCGCGGTCGTCGGTCGGGCCCTCGGCGCCGCAATTCCAGGAGCGGTTGTCGTCGGAGCCGTCCTGGTTGTCTTCACCGTTGGCCTCGTTGTGCTTCTGCTCGTAGCTGACGAGGTCGCGGAGCGTGAATCCGTCGTGCGCGCTGATGAAATTGATCGACGCGAGCGGGCTGCGTCCGTCCGACTGGTAGAGGTCGCTGGAGCCGGTGAAGCGCAGCGCAAACTCGCCGACGCCGGTCTGAGCGCGCCAGAAATCACGCGCCGCGTCGCGGTACTTGCCGTTCCATTCCGACCACGGCGGCGGGAAGCCCCCGACCTGGTAGCCACCCGGCTGGACGTCCCATGGCTCGGCGATCAGCTTGACCTGCGACAGGACCGGATCCTGCCCGACCACGTCGAGGAAGCCGGAGCGCTGGTCGAAATCGTAGTTCTCGCGTGCGAGAACGGTTGCGAGGTCGAAGCGGAAGCCGTCAACGTGACACTCGGTGACCCAGTAGCGCAGCGAGTCCATGATCATTCGCAGAACGGCCGGGCTCGTCGGGTCGAGGCTGTTGCCGGTGCCGGTGAAGTCCATGTAGTGACGCGGGTCATCGGCCATCAGGCGGTAGTAGTTGGCGTTGTCGACACCCCTGAAGGCGAGCATCGGGCCGAGGTGGTTGCCCTCGGCCGTGTGGTTGTAGACCACATCGAGCAGCACCTCGATGCCAGCCGCGTGCAGCGCCTTGACCATGCCCTTGAACTCGGCGATCTGCTCGCCACGGTTGCCGGTCGCAGCGTAGGCGGAGTGCGGCGCGAGGTAGCCGATGCTCGAATAGCCCCAGTAGTTGGCGAGGTCGCGATCGGCGAGGAAGCTCTCGCTGATGAAGTGGTGGATCGGCAGCAGCTCGACCGCGGTCACGCCGAGCTCGCGGAGGTACTCGATGGCAGCCTCGCTGGCGAGGCCGGCGTAGGTCCCGCGGAGATCCTCGCGAACGTCGGGATGCAGGCGCGTGAAGCCCTTGACGTGGGTCTCGTAGATGACCAGCTCGCTCCAGTCGTGGCGTGGCTGGCGGTCCTCGCCCCAGTCGAAGCGGTCGTCGATCACGACGCACTTGGGCATCGCGGCCGCCGAGTCCTCGTCGTCAGCCTCGAGATCGGCGTCCTCGCCATCGGCGCCGGGGACGTATGGCAGGACGTTCGCGGCGGCCCAGTCGACGGTCCCGTCGATCGCCTTCGCATAGGGGTCGATCAGCAGCTTCGCCGGGTTGAAGCGCAGACCCTCCTCGGGACGGTAGGGGCCGGAGACGCGGTAGCCGTAGCACTGTCCGGCGTCGACTCCGGGGAGATAGCAGTGCCAGTTATGCAGCGTGCACTCGGTCAGGGAAACGCGCTCCTCGCTGCCCTCGTCGTCAAACAGGCAGAGCTCGACTCCGTCCGCATGGGGGCTGAAGATCGAGAAGTTCGTGCCCTCGCCGTCCCAGCTCGCGCCGAGCGGAAACGGGCGCCCCCGCCAGACCTCCCTCATGCTCGGCTGTCCCCAGGCCCGAGGAGGGCTCCCGCCAGTGCGGCGACGCGCACTTCCTCCCCGACCACCTCGCACGAATCGGTCGCGAACAGCAGGCGAGCATCGGCAACGGGCAGCGTATGCGGCTGGCGCGCGAAGTTGCAGATCAGCTGGTGCTCACCGCGGCGCAGGTGCAGCCACCGCTCGTTCTCGTCCAGGCCGACGCATTCTGCCTCGCCGGAAAGTCGCCAGCGCCAGCGCAACAGATCGGCGTAGAGGGCCTCGTAGTCCGGGTGCGATCGCCGCGTCAGCATGGAGTCGCGGAAGGTCGCGGGGTCCTGCGGGTCGGGGACCTGCTCGGCGAATGCGGCGAACGAAGCGAACTCGCGCCGGCGGCCCTCGCGCGTCGCTTCGGCGATCTCGGGGTCGATATGGTCGGTGAAGAATTGGAAGGGAGCCTCCTCGCCGTACTCCTCGCCCATGAAGAGCAGCACCGTGAACGGCGCGAGCAGCACGCAGAATGCTGCGAGCGGACGCAGCTCGAACGGCATGCGATCGCCGAATGCCCGATTGCCAACCTGGTCGTGGTTCTGCGAGAAGATCACAAACTGCTCGGGTGGCCGGTCTGCCGCCGGAGCGCCAAAGCGGCGCTGGCGATACGGCGAATACTGCCCGTCGTGGACGAACGGACGCCGGTAGGCCTTGGCGAGGTCGCCGACGGTGCCGAAATCGGCGTAGTAGCCGTCGCGCTCGCCGGTCAGCAGCGTGCGCAACGCGTGATGGAAGTCGTCGGCCCACTGCGCGTCGCAGTCGAAGCCGCCGAGCGCGAACGGGCGGATCACGCGGGGGTCGTTGAGACCCGATTCGGCGATCACGAGCGCGCGCGGGTTGAGCGCGTGCACGCGCTCGGCGACCTCCGCAACGATGTGGCGCGCACTCTGGTCGTAGATCGCGTGAATCGCATCGAGGCGCAGGCCGTCGCAGTGAAAGTCGCGGATCCAGCCCTCCGCGCTCTGCGCCACCCATTCGCGCACGCCATCGCAGCCCGCATCGTCGTAGTTGATCGCGGCGCCCCAGAACGTCTGGTAGCGATCGGTGAAATAGGGGCCAAAGGCCTCGAGTGCCGGCGCTCCCGACGCCCCGACGTGGTTGTAGACGACGTCGAGGATCACGGCGAGCCCGTGCGCGTGCGCGGCGTCAACCAGCCGTTGCAGGGCGGCCGGCCCACCGTAGGCGTGGTGGGTCGAGGATATGTAGACGCCGTCGTAGCCCCAGCCGCGCTCGCCCGGTCCCTCCGCCAGCGGCATCAGCTCGATCGCCGTGATGCCAAGCCGCGCGAGCCGCTCGAGCTCGCCGATCGCGCCGTCGAGTGTTCCGGCGGCGGTGAAGGTGCCGACGTGCAGCTCGTAGATGACGCTCTGATCGAGCGAGCGCGCGCGGAAGCCATCATCGCGCCAGTCGTACGCGGTCGCATCGAAGACGCGCGACGGGCCGCGCAGTCCTTGCGGTTGGTGGCGCGAGCACGGGTCGGGGAGGCGCTTGCCACCGTCGAGCTCAAACATGTAGTCCTGACCAGCGCCGACGGGCGCCGTGCCCTCCCAGACGCCGAGACCCGCGCGAGCGAGCTGGGTCGCGTCCTCGCCATGGACGACGCTGACCGAGTCGCACGCCGGCGCCCAGACGCGGAAGGAGGTACCCCCCGGCCCCGGCAGCGCGCCGAGCGGCGCCTGCCAGGGGTAGCGCGACGGTCCGCTCACGCCAAGCTCTCGCGGCGCGCCCGCGGCGCCCGCGCAGGCACCAGCCAGAGCACCCCGAGCGGCGGCAGCCGCAGCACAGCGGACTGCTGCTGCCCATGCCAGGGCAGGGGCTCCGTTGTCACCTCACCGCCGTTGCCGACGTCCGACCCACCGTAGCTCGAGGCGTCGCTGTTGAGGCGTTCACGCCAGACGCCGCCAACGGGCAGGCCGACGCGGTAGCCGTTACGCACGACCGGCGAGAAGTTGCAGACGCAAACGAGCCGGCGACCAGCGTTGCCGTTGCGGACGAACGCGAGCACGTTCGCGTCCGAGTCGTTGGCCTCGAGCCAGGTGAACCCCTCGCCCTCGCTGTCGCGCTCCCACAGCGCGGGCTCCTCGCGGTAGACGCGGTTGAGGTCGCGAACGAGCGCCTGCACGCCGGAGTGGTCGGCCTGCTCGAGCAGGTGCCAGTCGAGCGAGCTGTCGTAGTTCCATTCGCGCTCCTGGGCGAACTCCTGACCCATGAACAGCAGCTGCTTGCCCGGGTGGGCCCACATGTATGCGTAGAGCGCACGCAGATTCGCAAAGCGCTGCCAGCGATCGCCCGGCATCTTCTCGAGCAGCGATCGCTTGCCGTGGACGACCTCGTCATGGCTGAGCGGCAGGATGAAGTTCTCGCTGAACGCGTACATCAGGCTGAAGGTCAGCTGGTGGTGAGACCAACGGCGGTAGATCGGCTCCTTGGCGAAGTACTCGAGCGTGTCGTGCATCCAGCCCATGTTCCATTTGAAGCCGAAGCCGAGGCCGCCGACGTAGGTCGGGCTCGAGACCCCGGGCCACGCCGTCGACTCCTCCGCGGCCGCGATCACGCCCGGCACGCGTGCGTGGATCAGCTCGTTCAGCTCCTTGAGGAAGCCGATCGCGTCGAGATCCTCGCGGCCGCCGAACTCGTTCGGCGTCCACTCGCCCTCACGGCGCGAGTAGTCGCGGTAGAGCATCGAGGCGACGGCGTCGACGCGCAGTCCGTCCGCGTGGTAGGAGCGCAGCCAGTGGAGGGCGTTCGCAAGCAGGAAGTTGCGCACCTCGCGCCGCCCGAGGTTGAACACGAGCGTCCCCCAGTCGGGGTGCTCGCCGCGCCGCGGATCGGCGTGCTCGTAGAGCGCTGTGCCGTCGAAGCGCGCGAGCGCCCAGTCATCGCGCGGAAAGTGCGCCGGCACCCAGTCGAGGATCACGCCGATCCCTTCCTGGTGCAGGCGGTCGATCAGCGCACGCATCTGATCGGGCTCGCCACGCCGCGGATCAGGCGCAAAGTAGCTGGTGACCTGGTAGCCCCATGATCCCGTGAAAGGGTGCGCCATGATCGGTAGGAACTCGACATGCGTGAAGCCGAGATCGGTGACATACGCCGCGAGCTGGCCGGCGAGCTCGTCCGCGCTCAGCTCACGGTTTTCGAGCGTGCGACGCCATGAGCCGAGGTGCAGCTCGTAGATCGAGAGCGGCTGTTGCAGGGGTGCCGTCGCGCCACGGCGCTCGATCCAGGCGTCGTCGTTCCACTGGTGGTGCGCCACGCTGACGATCGAGGCGGTTCCGGGCATCAGCTCCGCAGCCTGCGCATAGGGGTCGGCCTTCAGCCACAACGCGCCGGAGGCCGTGCGGATCTCGAACTTGTAGAGGCTGCCCTCGGGGCAGTCGGGCAGGAAGAGCTCCCAGATTCCGCTGGCGCCGAGCGAGCGCATCGGGTGCAACCGCCCATCCCAGGAGTTGAACGTGCCGACGACGCTGACCGCACGCGCATTTGGCGCCCAGACGGCATAGCGCACGCCGGTCGTGCCAGCGAGCGTTTCGACGTGGGCCCCGAGCCGTGCGGCCAGCTCCTCGTGGCGACCCTCGGCAGCCAGGTGCAGGTCGAGCTCGCCCAGCGTCGGCGGGTAGGCGTAGGGATCGCGCAGCCGGTAGCTCTCACCGCCGCGGTAGCTCACCTCAAGGTCGTAGCTCAGTGGCAGCTTGGCACCCTCGACGACGCCCTCGAAGAGACCGGCCGCATCGACCTGCTCGAGCGCGAGGCTGCTGTGGCCGCGGTCATCGAGATGGGCGACGACGGCCTCAGCGGCGGGGCGCCAGGCACGAATACAGACGCCGCCATTGGCAGCGTGCGCTCCGAGCAGGCTGTGGGGGTCGGAGTGCTCACCCGCCAGCAGGCGAGCCACATCGTTGGCGGGAGCGAACATCAGAGTGCCTCGTCGAGCAGGCGAACCATGCCTGCGACCGGCGCGGGAACCCAGTCGGGGCGGTTCTCGAGCTCGTAGCGCAGCTCGTAGATCACCTTCTCGAGCTCGAACATCGCGAGCTGCTTGGCGATCGCCTGAGCTCCCGCCGGCAGCAGTGCCGTGTCGATCTTCTCCATGTAACCCTCGAGGAAGCTGTCGCGCGCGCGCCGCTCCCAGTCGCGCGGAACGTCGGCCCCGTGGAGCACCTCGGCGGCCAGGGTCGAGTAGGAGATCGAGCGCAGCATGCCCGCGACGTCGCGCAGCGGCGAGCGCTTGCGCCGGCGCTCACGCAGCGGCCGCCCGGGTTCACCCTCGAAGTCGATCAGGATCCAGCCGCTTGGCGTCAGCAGCGTCTGACCGAGGTGGAAGTCGCCATGGATGCGGATCAGCCGACCGCCGATGCCGGTGTGCGACAGCATCGACAGGCGGTCGCGCAACTCCTCGCCGCGCCTGGCGATCGGCTCGAGCTCAGGGCGCTCGGGCAGATCGATGAAGAGGCGCTCGATCTGCTCGTCGATCGTCGCCGTCAGCAGCGCCACCTGCTCGTCCGCCGGACGCTCCGGGGCAAACTCGCTGTCGTCGAGATCGCTGGCGAGGACCGTGTGCATGGAGCCGGTGACGGTGCCCAGGTCACGCAACGACGCGATCAGGCTATCCCCCGTCGCGTCCTGCAGATGGCCGAGCGCCAGCTCCCAGCCGTCGCGTCCCTCGGGGACGAAGCGCTGCATGATTCCGAGGCTCGCCTCGAGCAATTCGCCGCGGTAGTCGTAGTGGCCCTCGATCGGCGCGAGGTTGGCGAAGCCGTGGCGGTCGAGGAAGTGGAGCATCTCGATTTCCGGGTTCATACCCGGTTCGACACGCCGGAATGCTTTGACGATGTGGGCCTCGTCGAGCACGACCGAGCTGTTGGACTGCTCGGCGTCGAGCACCCGCACCTGCGGGCTGGGTGCGAGCGCGAGCGTCGTAGACCGGCGAAAGGCGACCGTCGTCGGGCCATGCTCGATCGAGGCGTCCGCAGCGATCAGCTGCCCGAGGCTCGCGGTCTGCTGCTCGTCGGTCAGCGCGTCGTAGATCGTCGTGCCGTCCTGGCTGCAGATCTCGGCGTGCTCGCGGCCGCCAGCGTCGCCGTCGTGGCTCACGCCGGCGAGCAGCTGGTAGAGGCTGTGCGTACCGGCCGCGGCACGGACCTCGACGATCAACAGCAGGAGCGGCTCGGCACCGTCGGAGATCGGGACCGCGTCGAGGATCGCAACCTGCCCGATATCGCGCGACTTCCCGGCGAACCAGCGCTGCCTGCGCATCCACTCGCCGAGGTGCGCCTCGGAGACCGCCGGCGCGCCGGCCGCCGCCAGGGCGGCACTGACCTGATCGCTAGCGTTCGCCATCGTCCTCCTCCGAGCTCAGCACGAACCAGAAGAACCCGCGCGGTTGCAGCGTCAGCAGATAGGGCAACTGGCCGATACGGGGAAAGCGCGTCCGGCCGAACATCTCGACCGGGTAGTAGCCCTCGTAGCGGCTGAGGTCGAGCTCGACGGCCTGGGCGCTGCGCGAGAGGTTGTGCACACACAGCGCGACGTCGCGCTCCGAGCAGCGCAGGTGGGCGAAAATGCGCGGGTTGCTCGCCGGCAGAGCCTCGTATGAGCCGAGCCCGAAGACTGGATGTTCGCGCCGCAGCGCGATGAAACGCTGCAGCCAGCGCAGCAGTGAGGTGGGCGTGCGCAGCTGTGCCTCGACGTTGACGGCCTGATAGCCATAGACCGGGTCCATCAGCGGCGGCGCGTAGAGCTGGGCGAAGTCGGCCCGTGAGAAGCCGCCGTTGCGGTCGCCGGTCCACTGCATCGGGGTGCGCACTCCGTCGCGGTCGCCGAGATAGATGTTGTCGCCCATTGCGATCTCGTCCCCGTAGTAGAGGACCGGGCTGCCCGGCAGCGAGAAGAGGATCGCCATCAGGAGCTTGATCTCGTCGCGGCCGTTGTCGAGCAGCGGAGCGAGGCGGCGGCGGATACCGACGTTGAGCTTCATCCGCAGGTCGCGCGCGTACTCGGAGTACATGTAGTCGCGCTCCTCGTCGCTGACCATCTCGAGCGTCAGCTCGTCGTGGTTGCGCAGGAACAGGCCCCACTGACAGCTGTCCGGGATCGCGGGCGTGCGCTCGAGGATGTCGATGATCGGGGCCGCGTCCTCGCGTCGCAGCGCCATGAACAGCCGTGGCATCACGGGAAAGTGGAACGCCATGTGGCATTCGTCGCCCGCGCCGAAGTACTCGACGACGTCCTCGGGCCACTGGTTGGCCTCGGCCAGCAGGACGCGATCGGGGTAGTCGGCGTCGATCTCGGCGCGAACGCGCTTGAGGAACGCGTGGGTCTCCGGCAGGTTCTCGCAGTTCGTCCCGTCGCGCTCGAACAGGTAGGGAACGGCGTCGAGGCGAAAGCCGTCGAGGCCGAGGTCGAGCCAGAAGCGCAGCACGTCGATCATCGCCTGCTGGACCTCCGGCTCGTCGTAGTTGAGATCCGGCTGGTGCGAGAAGAAGCGGTGCCAGTAGTAGGCGCCGGCCCGCTCGTCCCAGGCCCAGTTCGACGTCTCGCTGTCGACGAAGATGACCCGGGCGTCCTTGTAGCGCTCCTGGGTGTCCGACCAGACGTACCAGTTGCGCTTAGGCGAATCCGGGCTCGAGCGCGACTCCTGGAACCACGGGTGATCGCTCGAGGTGTGGTTCATCACCAGGTCCGCGACCACGCGGATGCCCCGCTTATGGGCGGCCTCGATGAAGTTCTGGGCGTCGCGGATCGTGCCGTACTCGCGCTGGACGCTCTTGAAGTCCGCGATGTCGTAGCCGCCGTCGCGCAACGGCGAGGCGTACATCGGCAGCAGCCAGACGCAGTCGATACCCAGCCACTCCAGATACTCAAGCTTCTCGGTCAGGCCACGGAAGTCGCCGGAGCCATCGGCGTCCCCGTCATAGAAGCCGCGCAGATGAATCTCGTAGAAGGTCGCCGTCTTGAACCACAGCGGGTTGCTCTCAAACCACTGGCGGGTCGCATCGGGTGCGCTGAGTCCACGCGGTTCGCTACCGCCAGCGCGCGCCGGGAGCGTCACGCCGAGGTCCGTGGGTGTCACCTGCGGCGTTGCCACCTACGCCACCGCCGTCAGCACGTGCCCAGGCCTGAGGGCCGGGTCAAGCCGCACGTAGTTGCGTCCGAGCCGCCAGCGGTAGACCTCGCCGTCGAGCAGATCCTCGGCATCGAATGCGGGCGCCAGTCCGAGACCCTGGGGGACGATCACGACGCCATCACGCGCGGTGTGGGGATCGAGGTTGGCGACGACGATCAGCGTCTCGCCGCCGGCCCGCTTCGCGTAGGCGAGGAGTCCGTCGCCTTCCACGGTCAGGAACGTCACGTCATCGAAGAGCTGCAGTGCGACGTGTTCGCGACGGATCGCGTTCAGTCGACCGACGAGCGGTAGCAGCGGTCCGTCGAGCGAGCGCTCGACGAGCTGGTACTTCTCGGAATCGAAGTACTCCTCGGACCCCGGCTGGCGCGGTGTCGCCTCGAATCGCTCGTAGCCCGAGTAGATCCCGTAGGAAGGCGAGAGCGTCGCCGCCAGGAGCAGCCGGACCGCGAACGCCGGTGGACCGCCCGTGACCAGGTAGTCACTGAGGATGTCCGGCGTGTTGGTGAAGAAGTTCGGCCGCAGGAAGTCGCGGATCGGGCTGGCGGTCAGCTGCTCGACGTACTCGCGGAGCTCGTAAGGGCTGTTCTTCCAGGTGAAATAGGTGTAGGACTGGCTGAAGCCTGCCTTGGCAAGGGCCTGCAGCATCGGCCCGCGGGTGAACGCCTCGGCCAGGAAGATCGTCTCCGGTGCAATCGCGCGCGCTGATTCGATCAGCCACTCCCAGAAGGCGACCGGCTTGGTATGCGGGTTGTCGACACGGAATACGCGCACGCCGCGCGCGACCCAGAAGAGCACGACATCGAGCAGCGCCTGCCATAGGCCACGCCAGTCCTCGCAGTCGAAGTCGAGATGGTAGATGTCGAGGTAGCGCTTCGGCGGGTTCTCCGCGTACTTCAACGTGCCGTCGGGGCGGCGGAAGAACCACTCGGGATGCTCGCTCAGCCACGGATGGTCGGCGGAGCACTGGACCGCGAAGTCGAGCGCGATGTCGATGTCGAGCGCGCGGGCCTCCGCGACGAGGGCATCGAAGTCGGCGAGCGACCCCAGCTCCGGATGGACAGCCGTGTGACCGCCCTCGGGCGAGCCGATCGCCCACGGGCTGCCGGGATCCCCGGGCGCCGCCTGCGGCGCATCATTGCGGCCCTTGCGTCCGGTCACCCCGATCGGGTGGATCGGTGTCAGGTAGACGACGTCGAAGCCAAGGTCGGCGAGCGCCGGCAACTGCGCCTGCACGCCCTCGAAACCGCCCCAGGACCGCGGGAACAGCTCATACCAGGAGCCGAAGCGTGCGCGCGGGCGCTCGACGTCGATCTCCTGTCGCGGACTCGTCGCCTGTCCGGCGCGCTGGCCAAGGCGAGCGGATATCTCGAGCAGAGCCGGAGCGAGCGCGGCATCCTGGCGCACGACCGCAGACTCAGCTGCGGCGAGGGTCGCGATCGCGCGCTCGAGCGCCGGGCGGTCGGCGCTCGGCGCGCACAGCAGCAGGTCCTCCAGTAGCGCGGCTCCCTCGAGCAACTCTGACTCAGTGTCCTGTTGGCCCGCCACCAGCTTGCGCGAAAGCTCCTCGCGCCAGCTCGCGAAGCGATCGGTCCAGGCAGTCAGCTGCCAGCTCCAGCAGCCAATATCGGTCACCGTGAACGACCCCGACCAGCGGTCGGGTGCGGACTGCGAGAGCGGCGCCTCGCGCCAGCGGCTGAAGCCGGCCGGCCGATAGCGGATCGCGCCGGCGAGAACGTCGTGTCCGTCGCGGAAGATCGTTGCGCTCACGAGGACGTTGTCGCCGGCGCAGCGCTTGCTGCGCCGGCGCCCGCCATCGACGGACGGCGACAGGTCCTCGATCAGGATCGGGGACGGGCGAACGCGCGGCACACTCGGACCGCCGACGCCAAGGCCCGCGACGTTGGATAGAGAAGAGAAGCGGGTAGCGTGGGCCACATATCTGTTACTACCTTAGCGAGGGCGCCTTCAATCGCCCAATGGGACGCGAAGCGAAGCGGCGTGCAACTGCACGTCACGTCGTTGCCTGGAGGGCGCCTCGGCCCCGAGGCCTACCGCTTCGTCGACTGGCTTGCCGGCGCCGGCCAGTCCTACTGGCAGGTGCTGCCGTTGAATCCGCCGGACCGCCACGGCTCGCCCTACAAGGCGCGCTCCGCGTTCGCCTGCTCGGCACGACTGCTCGAGCGCCCGGATGCCAGGGTCAGCGCCGGCGAGGAGGCGGACTTTCGCGAGCGCCAGGCCTACTGGATCGCCGACTGGGAGCGCTCGGCAGGCCGCCGCGGCCTACGTGACCAGGTTCGCTTCGAGCGCGAGTGGAACGCGCTGCGGGGCCACGCCGCTGAGAGTGGTGTCGCGATCATCGGCGACCTACCGCTCTACGTGGCGCCGCAGAGTGTCGACCAGCGTTGCCACCCAGCAATCTTCGCGAGCGGCCTGGTGGCCGGCTCCCCCCCCGATCGATTCAATGCGTCGGGCCAGCTCTGGGGCAATCCGGTCTATGACTGGCCAGCGCTCCAACGGCGCGGCTACCGCTGGTGGACCGAGCGTCTGCGGCGCAGCGCCGAGCTCTTTGATCTGACACGGATCGACCACTTCCGCGGCTTCGTCGCCTACTGGGCCGTGGCGGCCGGCGCCCGCACGGCCCGCGACGGGCACTGGCGTCGCGGGCCGGGCGCCGCGCCACTGCTCGCGGCGCGCCGCACGCTCGGGCGCCTGCGGCTGATCGCCGAGGACCTCGGGATGATCACACCGGCCGTCGAGGAGCTGCGCGACCGCCTGGGGGTTCCCGGGATGGCAGTGCTGCAGTTCGTCTACGACGGGGGCGACGCTGGCGGCACGGATCCGCTCGACGATGCTGCTCGCGGCCGCGTCCTCTACACCGGGACCCACGACCAGACGACGCTGATGGACTGGTGGCAGGGACTCGACGCGGACGCTCGCGCTCCGATCGTACGGGCGCAACGCGCCCGCGACATCCGGCCCGGCGCCGGCCCCTGGCCGCTGTTTAGCCTCGCCGCAAGCTCGAGCGCGACGCTCGTCATCGCGCAGATGCAGGACGTCCTCGGGCTGGGCGTTTCCGCGCGGATGAACACCCCCGGGCGCGCCGCCGGCAACTGGCGCTGGCGGATGGAGAGGGGTGTGGCGAGCCCAGCGCTGGCACGCCGACTGCGCTCGATCACCGCCGAAGCTCAACGCCTGGCCTAGATGTTGATCGAGGCTGCGCGGCGGCCGGCCGATCAGCGCAGGGCGCCGGCTCGCGTCGCGCGATCCGGCGGGTATGAGCGCTCGATCTCGAGCGAGGCGAGTGGCGGGCGCTCAAGGACGACCACCTGGCGCGTCTCGGTGATCGTCTCGCCGGGTCGTGGCGGCAGTGCGAGCGGGCCTGGGGCTGGTGGAGCGTGGAGTCCGCTGTCGCCCAGACGCGTGGCGGCCGCGACGATGACCGAGTAGGCCATGGCGCTGAGATCGCGCAGAGGTTGGTGGCGGTTCTGGCGCTCGCCGAGGTCGACCTGGGCCAGGGCCTCCATCCCGCAGAGCTGTGCGACGTCGATGAGGTTCGCGATCTCGACGCCGTAGCCGGCGGGGAAGCGCAGACTGCGAAGCAGATCGGTGTGCGCGGCGATCTCGCCGGCAAGTGGCTGATCAAAGCCCGCGAGATGGGGGGCGTAGAGGTTCAAGAGCGGTCGCGCGACGAGTTCGGTGACGCGACCGCCTTCTCCTGGCAGCACGCCCGAGGCCGAGGCGAACGGCCGCCTGAAGGCGCCTTTGACGAAGCGAATCTCAGGGTCGGAGAGCAGCGGCCCCAGCAGGCCGATCACGAATGCCGGCGTGAAGTCGCGCGTATCGGCATCGAGGAACACGGTGATCTCCCCACGCACAACGCTCAGTGCGCGCCACATCGCGTCGCCCTTGCCTCGCGCTGGCCCGTGCTCGCTGAGCAATTCGTCCTCCTGCAGCACGAGCGCGCCGTGGGCGGCAGCGACCGCCGCGGTTCCGTCTTGCGAGGCGGCATCGATGACTATCACCTCGTCGATCAGGTCGACCTCGCGGAGGGCGGCGAGCGAATCGATGATCGAAGCGATCGTGTCGGCCACCTCGCGGGCGGGGAGGATGACGCTGATTGGCCCGGCCTTGAGCGCCAGCAGATCCTGGGGATCGAATTCGCTCGCGCGGAAGCTGCGCCGGGCGCGCCAGTCGGCGAGGGCGAGGTCGCGTGCCAGTCCGCGCGATGCGCGACCGGTTGTGCGAGCGGAGGTCGTGACGCTCACCCGGTCGCTGCGCACGATCGGGATCCGACGGTCCTCCAGCAGGCGTTCGAAGGCCTCGTCCTCGAGCGCGTCGACCACTGGAAGGCCGCCGAGATCGCGGTAGGTCTGCGCGGTGACGGCGAGCGACGCGCCGCTGAACTGATGATGGTCGCGTCCGTCCGTTGATGTGACGCGCTGATTCTCGCCGCCGCTACGGGCGGCCTCGACCTGCCTTTCGGCCAGTGCGTGGATGCGCGCATGGCGCGCCTGGGCGTTCACGCCCCGGTCTCGTAGGACGGCTGGCGGCAGCCGCGAGGCTTCGTCGGGGTCGAGATCGATCCGCCCGCCGATCGCGCCGGCGCCGGCGCCGGCAAGCGCGAGTTGCGTCGCGAGCCAGTCGGGCGCCACTCGCGTATCGGCATCGGTGCTGGCGATCAGCCCGTGTGGTCGGCCGACGGCGAACAGCCGCTCACAGGCGAAGTCCATCCCGGCGCGGCGCGCGTGACCGGCACCGGGAGCCGGCGAATCGAGCAGCGTCAACCGCAGATGCGGAGCTGCGGCGGCGGCTCGTAGCGCCATCGCACGCGTGTCATCGCCACACTGATCGAGGACGACGACGACTTCGAAGGCTTCGGGCTCCAGGCCTCGCTGCTCGGCCAAAGCGTGCAGGCAGGCCCCGATGCGCTCCTGCTCGTCACGGGCTGGCACCACAACGACGGCATGCAAGCGCCGGTCGGCAGCCGTCAGCCTCACTGTGACTCCCCCCGCGCGATCAGTTGGCGCCCGCGCTCGTAATCCTCGTCGCACTCGTGAGTGAGGACGCCAACCAGCACGTTGTCCCGGGTGTACCAGATGGTGAACGCGCTGTTGTCGTGCTCGACAACGCGCGCCTGATCGAAGCCGTCACCCCAGGCGGCGTGCTTTAGCGTGTGCGAGCCGATCGTCGACCAGAAGCCGGGCACCTCGTCCCAGACCGCGGCCTGTCCGGCGAGCGCACGTCCCGCGACCTCACCCTGGGCCAGCGCATCGCCCCAGTGCTCGATGTGCAGCCGCCGGCCCGCACAGCGGTTCTCGGCCCACGCCAGATCGCCGGCGGCGCTGAGAAATGGGTGCGCGGTCCGCATCGAGGAGTCCACCGGCACCGTGCCGTCGTGCAGCTCCAGCCCGGCGTCCGCCGCGAGCTCACTGTTGGGTACGACGCCGGCGGCGAGCAGCACGATGTCGGCGGCGAGCTCGCGCCCGTCCGCCAGCCTGACCCGACGCGCGTCCTCGATCGCCGCGACCTCGACGTCGAGCATCAGCGTCACCCCCGCCTCACGCAGCCAGCCCGCGATGTGCCCGGCTGCGGCGTCGCCGAGTCGCGCCTGCTGGGGTAGCTCCTCGCTGGAGACGATCGTGACGTCGAGGCCGCGCATGGCCAGCGATGCGGCTGCCTCACAGCCGATGAATCCCGACCCGATCACGATCGCTCGAGCAGACGTTGCAGCGCGGGCGGAAAGTCGCTCGCTGTCCTCGACGCGGCGCATCTCGAGCACCTGGTCGTGCTCGGCTCCCGCGAGCGGTGGTCGCAGCGGGCGCGCGCCGGTCGCCAGCACGCATGCGTCGGCCTCCAGGCGCTGCCCGTCGTCGAGCAGCACCTCGCCGCGCTCCGGGTCGATCCGCGTGGCGCGAGCGCCCAGATGCAGCACGACCGAGTGCTCGTCAAACCAGCTCGATGGCTCGAGCACCAGCTGATCGCGGTCGGTTTCGCCGCGCAGAAAATCCTTCGTCAGCGGCGGTCGCTCGTAGGGCAGGTGCGCCTCCGCGCCAACGAGCGCGACAGCACCCTCGCCGCCGGCGTCGCGGTAACCACGCACCGCCGCGAGGCCGGCTGGCCCGCTGCCGACGACCACGATGCGCTCGGCGGCCATCAGCGACCCTCGAAGCGGTCGAGCCGGTAGAGCGGCCGGCGATCGTCGCGCGCGTGCCACGCTCCGAGCTCACTGACCAAGCGGTCGTGGACGTCGTCGCCGCGCAGCGGGTAGGTCTCGGTGGCTCCGCGCCAGTGGACCGCGAGCACCGTTGCACCATCTTCGAGCGCAACCCGCAGGCGTTCGATGGCCAGCTCGAATGCAGCCAGATCGAGGTAGTACAGGACCTCGCAGCAGACGACGAGCTCCCACGGTCCGTCGGGCATCGCTTCAGGAAATGCCATCCGCGCGAACCGCACGCGGGCGTTCGCGGCGAGCCGGCGCTGTGCGCGCTCGAGCGCGCACGCCGACACGTCGATCGCAACGAGCTCGCTGCAGATCGTTGTCAGCTGCGCGGTGAACACTCCGATCGAGCAGCCGATCTCGAGCGAGCGACCGAAACGGCGGCCGCCCAGGGCGTCCAGTGTGTGGGCGTACTTCTCGCGCTCGTAGGCGCTGGTCGCGAACGCCCACGGGTCTTCCGATCGTTGGTATAGATCCTCGAAGTACGGGCGTTCCAGACGCGGACGTCCATGGTCGCGGGACGACCGCGGGCGCCGCACGTCCTGTTCCTGGAAGGGCGTCACGTCAGGGTCCTTCAGCCAACGTGATTGCGCCGCTGCGGGCCAGCAGAGGCTCGAGTCGGTGCTGCAGCAGAAACAGGTCCAGATCGCGACGGCCGCGCGAGAGCGCGCCCCCAACCGCGAGCGGCCGTGAGCCGCAGACGAGGGCCGCCTGCTCGGATATCTCGCGGCAGGCCGCAGCGATCGCCCAGCGCGCGTCGATCGCAACCTCGGCCAGTCGCGTATCGGTCTCGGCACTGTCACCGGCGAAGGAGAGCCAGCGCTCGATCGTCGCGAGAGCAACGCGCAGCCGGCCTGCGGACAGACTCACCAGCTCGCTCGGCTCGCCGCGCTGGCGGAGCACAGAAAACGCTGCGGCAACGATGCTGGCGGCGATGCCCGCCCAGGTGGCACTCGTTCGAACCGCATCCCGCGAGAACCACGGGTCGCGCAGCATCTCTCCGGGCCCGCCGAGCACGGCCCGCACGGGCACGCCGGCGAAGACGACGCGATGGCTCTCCGCCGCCCGCAGACCCAAGCCGCGAAACCAGCTCCGGTCGATCGCGACACCATCGCCGGAGACATCGACGTAGACGAGACGCTGCTGCCCCTCCTCGTCACGCGCGAGCACGAGCGCGCGTTGCACGCCGCCAGCGCCTGAGCAGAACGTCTTCACACCGTGCAGGCTGAGCGTGCCCCGATCGACGCGCAGCACCGCGGGCTCGCCTTCGCCCTGGCCTGGATCTGCTCCCCAGACCCCCAGCAGCAACGAGCCACCAGAGATCTCGGCGCGTTCGTCGGGGCCCAGCGTGTCGGGGCAGGCGAGCGTCAAACGCTCGACAGCGTTGAAGTGACCATCGAGGATCCGACCGACGGAGCCGTCGGCGCGAGACACATCTCGTACGAGGCGCAACTCATCGCTGAACGTGATCGGGTTGCCCGCTGCCGGCGACTTGGCGGCGAGGACACCCGAACGCGAGAGCTCAGCGATGGCGTCGTGAGGAAACGCAGGAGCCTCGTCGCGCGCCTCGGCCCCCGCGGCGATGCGGTCGATGGCGTCAGCCTGCGAGGACGCGGTCGCGGCGTCGATCGCGTGGGTGCTCACGCGCCGATCTCCAAACGGCGCTCGGCCGTCCCCGGCAGGGACCGGGTTTGCACTGACCGATCGCTCACATCGGGCTCCTGGCTCGTCAACAGCATTGGCCTACCGCTTCTGCCCGATGCGGGCAGAACCTAACCTGCGAGCGCATACGCAATCGCATCACGAGGCCGTGCAGCGGTCCAGCTGCTTCAATCCCTACGGACCGCGAGCGTTTGCGATGACAGGATGCGGGCAGGCTTGTGTCCCGGGAGCAGGATGCGCGGGACACGTGCGCTTTTTCGCCGATTTGGAGGTAGTTGTGGGTTTTGATCAGTATCACGAGCCGCCTGATGAACTTCCGAGCGCAACGCGCACCTTCGCGCGGATGTGTGCATCGTTGACTGAAGAGGCAGAGGCAATCGGCTGGTACGAGCAGCGCATGGCGGTCGAGACGGATGAGGCGGCGAAGGCGATCATGCGCGATGCGCAAGGCGAGGAGTTCAAGCACTTCTCGATGGACTTGGAGTTCCTGCTTCGGCGTACACCAGTGTGGCGCGAAATCGCTCGCGGCGTGCTGTTTCGTGATGGCGACATCGTTGAGCACGGCGAGGCTGCCGAGGCGGGCGCGACGGAGGCCGAGGATGCAGGCAACGAGTCGCCACGACCGGATGGCTCGGGGTCGTTGGGAATCGGCGGCCTGCGCGGGAGCACGAGATGAACCATCTGCTGCGGCAGCTTGCGCCACTGACCGATGCGAACTGGAAGCTCGTCGACGACGAGGCGGTGGAACGCTTGACGCCGGCGCTTGCCGCGCGCCGCGTCGTCGACTTCGCGGGCCCCTACGGCTGGACATACTCCGCCACGAACCTCGGGCGCACGCGGCCGCTCGAGTTCGCCGAAGCAGAGGGCGTGATGGGCCTCCAGCGTCGCGTGCTGCCGCTGGTCGAGCTGCGTGCCGACTTCGCGATCTCGCTGGCGGAGCTTCGCGATCACGATCGCGGAGCGCTCGACCCCGATCTCGACGATCT
>Ga0302178_10001543_pt1 | contig 19346 bp, 17 predicted proteins | sample I_Palsa_E1_3_FD_198790 | JGI IMG/M metagenome (GOLD analysis project Ga0302178, IMG submission 198790) | Peat permafrost microbial communities from Stordalen Mire near Abisko, Sweden - I_Palsa_E1_3 | ecosystem: Environmental > Terrestrial > Soil > Palsa > Peat permafrost | place: Sweden... | reverse complement strand
CCGTCGTGGCGCTTGCCTTCGTGACAGCCGTGCTCGGCATCGGAATGGAAACGAGCACACAGGCTCAGACCGCGGCGCCGGCCGACTCTGCGTCGATGGTTAAACCGCCGATTACACCCAGTGCCCCGAACGCCGCTGCTCCACGAGCAGATAACCCGGACAACATGCCGACGAAACGCCCCGCTCTGCCGCCCAATAGCAACCGCATGCTGCGTAACAATCCAGCGAGCGACGCAATCGCGAAATAGCACCGGCGGGCGCACAGCACACCCGCGGAATCCGGATAACTAACCGTGGCGGCAAATCATGTCGCGGCGGCATGCATCAGCGGCGAAACTCCGCTCGATCCATCGATTCACCTCTAATTCGCCCTCCGGGGGCGCTCAAGACACGTCGCGACTTGACGCAGGGAAAGGATCCACGCCAAGCGCAATAAAACCGCGCACGCTACTCAACATCTCCAGCCAAGCCAAACCAAACCAAAGCAACATCGCCGCGAAACTGCAACCCGATTCGCGCTTTACCCATTACCCCGTTGCATCGACCGCGAAGCCTCGCCCGATTGCACCATAATGCGACATACCCGCCTCTATAATGACGCCACCTTAAATATTGGCGCAGCCGCGGCTCGCGTCCCAAGCGGTGGTTTTCAATGCAAAAAGTCATTCTGCCGTTCGTCGCGGGCTTTCTCGCCGCCCTGTTTTTCCGCGAGCCGACAATTGCGATGCTGCACGCGGCCGGTGTCATCGATCCAAGTGGCTACTCCACCGTTCCATTCCTGCCACTGGCGCTGGGCATTCCCGAGTTCATCGTCAATGCGCTATGGAGCGCATTCTTCGGCATCTTGATGGCGTGGCTGCTGCGCGTCGCACCCGACCGCACGGCGCCGTGGATCGGCGCGCTGGTGTTCGGCGGTGTCGTGCTGACGGCCGCAAGCGTGTTTGTGGTCGATCCGCTGCGCGGCATCTGGCCGAGCGGCAACATGCTGCCCCGGCTGGCGCTCGGTTTTGCATCGAATGGCATGTGGGGCTGGGGCGCGCTCGTATTCATGCGCGCCTTCATGGCCGGCAGCGACGCAGATTAATCCGCCAGCGCGGCCAGCGGATGGTCGCGCTCAGCCCACGGGCTGTCGTACATCCGCACGACCGCATCACGCGTCACGTCTTCCATACGCGCCACTTTCCACACCGGCTGATTATCCTTGTCGACAATGCGCGCCCGGATGCCTTCCATCACATCGCCATGATCGAACGTCGCACGCGTGAGCCCGAGGTCGCGCCTCAACGTCTCAGCCATGCTCGATGTTTTGGCCCGGTCAATCAATTCCAGCGACACATCGACGGATAACGGCGAACGCTCACGCAACTCCGCCGCCGTGCGGACAGCCCAGTCGCTCTCGTCACCGCCCGTTACGCTTTCCAGCGACTTCAGGCAGGCGGCGCCTTTGCCCGTCGCAAAATGCTTGTCGATAAAACCGCGTTCCTTTTCCAGTTCACTCGCCTTCCCGCCAAGCGAGCGCGCCTGCGTTTCGATAAACCGCACCACCTCCGCGCCGGTAGCGAACGGTTTTTCCTTCAGCGTATCGATCAGTGCGGGCAGCGCGTCATCGTCCATATAGGCGTCGGCGAGGCCGGCGTAGAGCGCATCGGCGGCATCGATTGTCGCGCCGGTCGCCGCGAGATAACGCCCGATCGCACCCGGCGTGCGCGCGAGAAACCAGCTCACGCCCACATCCGGAAACAAGCCAATACGCGTCTCGGGCATCGCCATCTTCGTCGAGCCGGTGACCACCCGCACGCCGCCCGTATGCCGCGCGCCTTGCGAAATGCCCATTCCGCCGCCCATCACCACACCGTTCAACAACGCAATATACGGCTTCGGAAATGTGAAAATTGCGTGATTCAGGCGGTATTCATCGGTGAAAAATTCTTCGATGACCGCGTGTTCGCCGGCCTTCGCCGATTGGTATAAAAACCGGATATCGCCGCCCGCGCAAAACGCGCGTGGATGCGGGCTGTAGATAACGACAGCGTGCACCGACGCGTCGTCGCGCCAGGCATTCAGCGCCCGATGAATGGCGTGCAGCATGGGCGTGGACAGCGCGTTCAACGCCTTCGGACGGTTCAGCGCAATGAAGCCAATACCCTGCGCGCGTTCGATACGGATTTCATCGATGGATTCAGTCATATGCAATGCAGGTTTCTATTCGTGTGAGTGGAAATGGCGCCGCAAATGGAACCGGAAAACACGTCAACCAGCGCTTGCAGACGGCCGTCGACGAGCAGATTTCTTCCTGATGACAGCGGGCAAGTATAGGTCCAGCGTTTCATCGACAAGCGCATCTGTCAGCGCGATGAAAGCTGTCGGGGCCGTCAGGCTCAACGACACGATACCGTGCAACGCTGCCCACAACGTCTCGGCCCGGGCCGGTGGGTTATGGACGAGCACCAGCGTCCGGGTCAGCATGGAAAGCACCGTCTCGCCAGCCGATGCAGTGTCTTTAGAAGCGGCATCCGTATATGCGGGATTCTGCATGAAAATCAGCCGATAGACCTCGGGATGCGTCTGCCCGAACGTGACGTACGCATGCGCCATGGCCTTCAGGCGCTCGACCGGTTCCGTCGCGCCATCATGCGCATGCAGGGACTCGAGCAGCTGCGCGTGGCCCTCGGCGCAAAGCGCGTGGGCGATGGCATCCCGGCTGGCGAAGTGCAGGTACAGCGAAGCGGGTGAATAACCGACGACCCCTGCGATCTTGCGCATTGACAATGCGTCAAAACCTTCACGCACGACGATCACGCGTGCCGCATCCAGGATCTGGATGCGCAGTAAGGGCTGATTTGAAAGATGTTGTTTTGAGCCTGCCATCCCGCGCATTTTCCGGATGACACCAGCCAAGTCAATGCAAAACTGAATGGCGTTGAATGTGATCGTCTCGTTGAATGCCCGCTATCAGCTCGCCATTCCTGGCGGAAAATGGCCGCTCTTCAAGAGCACGGGCTCACCATTATTGATGTGCAGATGTTCCCTCGCAACCGCTTCAATCCTCGGACGCGCAGCATCGAATGCACGGATCCATCCGGTGCTGTCGCAGCTCTCCACGCCAAAATGATCCTCCAGCGCCTCGACCGAGATCGCGCACGGAACGCGCTCACCATCGACCAGCGCAGCGAATACCACCGTGAGATTCGCGTCGCGATACGCGGGCGCATCGGCGGGAAAAAGGATGTTCATGGCGGCCTCGAATGGCAAGGAAATGGCGGTAACGCACGAAAGCACGATCCTACTCGCGGCACCTCGATCCGGTCTACCCGGCTTCATCCATGCTGAGCCGGAGCAGCTCGGCGGGCACGTCGACAATGAGCAGCGACACCGCGTCCGGATCGGCGTAATCGAACTTCAGATGCCGGCTCATGTCCCTTACCCGTTCGCAAAATTGCTGCTGCGCCGGGTCGGCGGCGAGATCGAAAAGACCCAGCGCCTCCGCCTCGAAGCGGTAGTGCACGCCCCACGCAATATTGCCTGGATGACTTGCCATGCCGCTCGTGCGCCAGCTCACGAAGAGGCACGGCTTCTGATCCGTGCCGATTTCGCTGATATCTGCGCCGCTCGGGAACAAGTCGAGCAGCGCCTCGGCTACGCAACGCATCGCCGGGAGACGGATGTTGAGCGTGCGCATCAGCTATTTTGCAACAATCTGTCGATATAGGCGCGCGCCGCCTGCTCCACAGTGGCGAGCGCTTCGTCCTCGGTCGTGAAACGCTGCTGTGTACCAACATCGACTAGCGCTTCGTAGCGACGGACGTTGTCCGGACCGCCTTCGGCAAGGCTGACCGTACCCACGTAGATGGGCGCGTCAGACTTTCCGTGCGCCTGATCGGGCGCCTGGGTAAGGCGCGCCGCCGCGCTGATGTAATACCCGCGATACGGGCCGCTAACGCGTTCAGCCATGTCTTCCTCTCAAGTGTTTTATAGGTGCCGCGTGTTGCCTGCATCTCTGTAAGGTATGCCAGCCGGCAAATAGTTCTCAGCGGTTGCAACCTGTTGCATATTCTTCCGTGCTTGAGGTCGCCCCTGAGGTGGCACTTGAGGTGGCACTTGAGGTGGCACTTGAGGTGGCCCGGAGCGACCGAAGCTTGTCCGTTTGCAAAAGTATTGCAAGGCGCGCGCCAGAGCGCTCGCTAAGGAAGTGTTTATCCAGGGGAATTTGATTTAGATCAAAAAGCCCGCTTTTTCCTGTGCTCACCGGCATGTGGGAAAATGCGGCTACGAAACATGTTGGAGACGTATGTTGGAGAGACGGGTTACAGCGCAGAGGCTGTGCGCTCTGCCCGATCTTCCACGGCGTTCTCCGGCGTTTGCCACCAGAGGAACACGATGAAGCAATTTGCACGGCGCTTGCCGATCCCTTCCCCGATTCGCATGACGCGGGTTTTACAGGTCACCGGCCTCGCCATGGCGGCCGCGGGTGTTTTAAGTCTCGGCGGATGCGCGTCGTCGACCGATGCATCGCTGATCCACCTCCCCGACGGCCAGAGCGGCTACGCCATCAACTGCAGCGGCGCCGATGCGAGCACGACATGGGCGAGCTGCTACGTCCTGGCAGGCGATAAATGCGGCGCGACCGGCTACACGATCGTATCGAAGGACAACGAGGAAGGCGGACCGTCGGGCGGCAGCATCACGAACGTGGTATCCGCCAATGTTAAAAACCGCTCGATGGTCATTCGCTGCAACTAGCTTTAGGAACGCCCGTCCCGCTTCGCAGATTAGTGCGGGCTGACCTTCGAAAACACGTTCAGCACGACCACGCCCGCCACGATCAGGCCCATGCCGAGCACGGCGGGCAAATCGGGGATCTGCTTGAAGAGCAGCGCGGCCACGAGTGTGATCAGCACGATGCCCGCGCCTGACCAAACCGCGTACACAATGCCGACGGGCAGCGACTTCAGCGTCAGCGAGAGCAAGTAGAACGAGATGCCGTATCCGATCACCACAATGACGGATGGCACCAGCCGCGAGAATCCCTCGGATGCCCGCAAGGCCGATGTCGCCACGACTTCGGCAACGATCGCAACCGCGAGCAGCATATAAGCGGAAGAGCGCATGGGTTACGCCTTGTCCGGTGCGAACGCGAACGCGCTTGCGTCGTGCCCGAGAACCGCGCACAGCGCTTGCACCACGAACTCGTGATCCTGGCGTTGCGGCAAGCCCGACACCGTCACCACGCCGATCACGCCCGCGCCTTTGACCGACAACGGAAATGCGCCGCCATGAGAAGCGAACTCGGCGGCGGGAAGACTGTATTTATCGGCGAGTGTTGCCGATGCCTGCTGCAAGCTCAAACCGATTGCATACGAACTACGGCGAAAATGCTCGACTGTGCGCGCCTTGCGTTGCGCCCAGCGGACGTTATCGGGCGTGGCGCCATGGAGTAACGCGAAAAACAGGGGCTGCCCGAAGGTACGCACGTCGATTGCCATCGGCGCGCCGCGCGCCACCGCCATCTCGCGGAGTTGCGAGCCGATCTGCCACGCGCGGTCCGAGTCGAAGTGCGGGAAGACCAGCGTCTGTTCTTGATGGACGATGGTTTGAAGGTCCTGAGCGATGTTCATAAGCGATGATTTCCTGGCAAGTAACAAGTCCGGGCAACGCGATCTTAAAATCATTCGTTAACCGACGCGAATTACACAAATTGTGACATGCCTGGGTGAAGGGGCTTGTGCAGGTGCGCCACTTAACTGCTCTGCGACGACCGGCATGTCTTATTTGAGTGAGTAAGTAGAAATCGATTTATTTGTCGTCCAGCACCCTAATAATTCTTAGTTTTTCTTAGCGCGCTGTGCACATCAAATTAGTTCGGTTAGCTGATATGTTGTTTCTATTACAAACCACTACCAATTAGGAGATTTCTCATTAGAGCATTTCATCTCGCTACGTAGAGTTCGGACCCTGTCCACGCAGGCATTTGCGGGTCCACCTGGATTCGACACCAGCGCTGACTCGACAAGCAGATGAACCATCGTTCATCTGCTTGCTCGCGTCATGGATCCGAGTCAACTCTACGCAGGAATGCAAAATGAACAAGGTTTATAAGTCGGTCTGGAATGAATCCATCGGTGCATGGGTCGCGGTGTCGGAAAATAGTCCGGCACGAGGTAAGCGCGGTAGAAAATTGGCGAAGGCAGCGCTCGCATCTGCGATGTCTATTGGGGTAGTTGGAGGAGCCTCTGCAACCGTGTCGCTAGACGGAGGCACGGTGACGGCCGCTGCTTCAGGCATCGCTAACGGAATAGCCATTGGCTCTGGCACCGACACGACCAACGACTATGGCGTTGCGATGGGCGCGGGCGCTACGGCGTCAGGTGTTGGAGACGTCGCGATTGGCGCAGACGTCAAAGTACAGAGTGGCGCGCCTGGCGGCGACGGTGGAGTGATCGGTGGCGTCGCCGTGGGCTCGAATGCCAAGGCGCTTGCCGCCAGCACATCGTCTTTCGGCGCCCTCGCCGTTTCATCGGGTATGCAGTCGACCGCTCTAGGATCGCACGCAACGGCGACCGGCGTTGCATCTACGGCAATCGGCATGAGCGCTATCGCCGATCGCGATAACACAGTCTCCATCGGCAACTCGACGACGCAACGCCAACTCGTACAAGTCGCGGCCGGCACACGAACCAACGACGCGGTCAACGTCAGCCAGCTCACGCCTCTTGTCAGCGCGCTCGGTGGCGCAGCTACGCTTAACGCAGATGGGTCGGTTACCGGCCCGACCTTTTCGCTCAAGGGCACGAACTACACTAATGTCGGCGATGCGCTGACAGCACTCGCCGACAGCGCTGGTTCCAGCAAGTATTTACACGTGAACTCCACGCTCGCCGATTCATTGGCGACGGGTTCCGAATCCATCGCGATCGGCGGCGCGGCAAGCAGCGCGCAACTGGGCGACATATCCATTGGGATGAGTTCCAAGGCAAGCGGGACAACCAATGGGAGTAATGACGGATCCCTTTCTGCAATCGCAGTTGGAATGAACGCTGCGGCGAATGCCCAATCAGCCATGGCGCTGGGCGGCGGATCGCTTGCCAACAACGATTCCGACATAGCACTGGGCTCTGGCTCTATCGCAGACAGCACAGGTTCGACGGGCGGCGCGACTGCTGTGGGGGTGTCCGCGAAGGCGCTCAACCATCTTGCCGTTGCGCTCGGCCGGTCATCGACGGCGTCGGCTGATAATTCGGTTGCGCTCGGTGCATACTCCGTGGCAGATCGCGCGAACACGGTTTCCGTGGGCAGCAAGACTCAACTGCGCCAGATTGCGAACGTCGGTGCAGGTACGTTCGCCAACGACGCTGTCAACGTCACGCAACTTCAAAACGTAACAACGCTGCTTGGCGGCGGCGCGAAGGTCAATGCCGATGGCACGATTCAAGCACCGGCATACACCGTTGCGGGCACTTCGTTTGGCACCGTTGGCGACGCGATTACCAAGGTCGATACCGAACTGACCAACAAGGTCGCCTACGACACAACCGATAAAGCGCACATCACCTTGGGCGGCGTCGGTGCGTCGAAGCTTGTCACGATTTCTAACCTGCAAATTGGCGACCTGTCCTCGACCAGTACTGATGCTGTCAACGGCTCACAGTTGTACTCGACCAACCAGCGCGTCGGCTCGCTCGAAACATTCGAAGGGAACGTCAACAACGGTGGCGGTATCAAATACTTCCACACGAACTCGACGCTTGCCGATTCATCGGCGACCGGTGCGGATTCCGTGGCTATCGGCGGTGCGACTTTGTCGTCGGGCAAGAATTCGGTCGCGCTCGGTTCGAACTCGGTAGCGGATCGGGACAATTCCGTATCGGTTGGCGCAGCAGGCAGCGAACGTCAGGTGACAAACGTGGCAGCGGGTACAGCTTCCACCGACGCAGTCAACGTCGGTCAGCTCAACGCAGTATCGAGCAATGTCACGTCACTGAGCGCAAGCGCCATCAAGTACGACACCAACGCCGACGGCACGCCGGACTATGCCAACGCAACGCTCGGCAACGGCAACACCACGGGCACGGCGCTGCATAACGTCGCCGCAGCCACGGGCAACATGGACGCGGTCAACCTGGGTCAGTTGAACGACATGATGGGCCAGGTCACCAACATTGCGAACGGCGCATACAACCCGCTGTTCACCGCCGATGGCAATCGCGACACGGAAGTCGCAACATCCTCGGGCACGCACTCGGTAGCATCGGGCGCAAACGCGGTGGCATCGGGCGCAAACGCAATAGCGTCCGGCGCGACGTCCGTGGCTAGCGGCACCAATTCGATCGCAGTCGGCTCGAACACATCGGCTACAGCGAACAATGCGGTTGCGGTTGGTGCGAATGCATCGGCGAGCGCAAACAACTCAGTCGCGCTGGGCGCAGGCTCGGTGGCAGATCGTGCCAACGCGGTATCGGTGGGAAGCACCGCGGCCGGCGGTCAGCGTCAGGTCACGAACGTCGCAGCGGGCACCGACGGCACCGATGCTGTCAACGTGAACCAGATGCAGCAATCGGTGAACACGGGCGTGAAGTCGGCAAAAGGTTATACGGACGCGCTTCGCTCTGACATGAACAGTGGGCTCTCGCTCGCGAACAACCATATCAATAGCGTCGGTGCGATGAGCAGCGCGATGGCGATGATGGCGGGCAGCGCGGCAGCGGTCGCCGATAAGGACAACCGCTTCGCGGCGGGCACGGGTGTATATCGTAACAAGGCCGCTATTGCGGTCGGCTTCCAGAAGCGCTTTGGCACCAACATGGTCATCACAGTCGGCGGTTCGACGACCGGCGAAGAAAGCACCGGAGGCGCAGGCTTCGCGTTCGGCTTCTAAGCTAAGTTTCAGCAAGCTGGAAGCGTAGTCGAAACACTCGGCCGCAAACCCCTCTCATGAGATTAACGGCCGAGTTTTCATATCATGACAAACATGTTGCACTGCAATCACCGTTGCCCTATAATCTTTTTCGCGGGGTGGAGCAGTCTGGCAGCTCGTCGGGCTCATAACCCGAAGGTCATAGGTTCAAATCCTATCCCCGCAACCAAGGATTAAAAGTCAAAAGCCCGGTTCTCCGGGCTTTTTTCATTTCGGCAGTGATTGTTGAGCCGTGGTTGTTTCGCGCGACTATCGGGTACCCACGGGGGGTACCCACGGGGGGTGCCCACGGGGGTGTCCACGATCCCATGCTGCGCTGAATGGTCGCCTTGCAGGCGCACAAACTCTCAATCCGCGCATGGCATAATCAGCGGCTAAACCCCGCTTTGGAAGCCAACGTCAGCCTCATGCGCCGTCGCCTCGTCCGCAAGTTCGGAAGTCTCATCGGATTGCTCGCGATCCTGATGACCGCGCTCGCTCCGGCCGTGTCGCAAGCGCTTGCCTCCAGTACGCAATCCGCGACAATCCTGAGCGCGTTTTGCTCGGCGGAGTTCCATACCCCGCAGACCAATACTGACGACCCCATCCGTTCGCCGCATTCCGCCGCGGGTCATTGGGATGCATGTGGTTACTGCAGCCTGGCGGCACATTCACCTGCGGCCCCACCTTGCGCAAGTGCTTATCAAGCACGTGTTACGCCGGGACCTCCGCCTGATAACACCCCTGCCCAACCCTTCCCGCCGTATGCGCCGGTCTTTGCTGCACAGCCTCGTGCACCGCCAGTCGTCGTCTGATTCTTCTTCGCACTGCCGCCGGCTGAATGGCCGGTACTCATCATTCGCGTCGCCCGGATCGAACGAGATCGAACGAGATCAAACAGGATCAGCATGAACACGTCCCTCACAATCATGACCAAGCATGGTGGCCTTGCCGCCCTGCTTCTCGCCACCGCGCAACTCGCTTTTGCGCATGCGCATCCTGCGCAGCAAACGCCCGCGCCCGATGCAACGGTCGAAGCACCGCATGAGGTAGCCATCGATTTCACGGAGGGCCTCGAGCCGGCGTTCAGCACGCTGACTGTGATCGATGCAGCGGGCAAGCAGGTCAACAGCGCGAAATCGGCTGTCGATGCAAACAACAAGAAACATATGAGCGTCGCGCTCGGCGATCTCAAGACGGGTGCCTATCAAGTGGAATGGACGGCCGTGGCCGACGACGGCCATCGTACGCAAGGCCATTACCTGTTCAACGTAAAGTGAGCTGACTATGAAAACCAACACCCTGATTCACGCCGGTTTGCTTGCCTTTTGCGCCCTCGCGACGTCCGGCGCACAAGCTGCAACGCTCGATGTGCACGATTGCTGGATCCGTTCGATGCCGGCTAAATTGCCGTCGTCGGGCTACTTCGTGGTATCGAATAGCGGCGATAAACCCGCGACCCTCACTGGCGCTGAAACACCCGCGTTCGGTATGGCGATGCTGCATAAATCGACGAGTAACGGCAGCACATCGACCATGTCGATGGTCGACTCCGCCGAGGTGCCCGCACACGGCACACTCGCGTTCGCACCCAGCGGTTACCATCTGATGCTCGAGGACGCACCTAAGCCAGTGAAGGTTGGATCAACGATCCCGTTGAAGCTGACATTCGCGGATCAATCGAGTATCGATACAACGTGCGTGGTGAAGCCGGCGTCTACGCTCGGTAAATAGCCCGGTAGACAAGCTCGCAGTAACAACGAAAAAGGCGCGGGGCAATCAGATTGCAATCTGATTGCCCCGCGCCTTTTTTATCCTGAGACAACCGTCCCTTCCTTCGCCTCACAAGCACACATAAGTGTGCTCATGAGTACCCTCCCGATGCCTTGACATAAGCCACGACGCCAACCCAGTACATAGTCACCAAGATAGCTCGTCAAACGCATTCATTGCGCTGCCCGCTTTTAGTACTGATCACACCGGGCTGCGCAAACGCCAATCAATGTCCCTTGAAGAGATCCATGATCTCCTGGCGCTCGGCCGGATTCACGTTGGGCGGCGGCACGCTCGGAGGCGTCATTCCGCCAGGACCAACACCGCCCACCGCATCGCTTGCACCTTCAAGCGGATTCGCTGAATCCACGCCGATGCTCGCGACAAAACCATTGCCCGGCGTTTTATCGGCAAAGAACAATTCGCCGTCGATAGTCGTCAAACCATCAGGCATCGCCATGGGTTGTTGCGGGACATTGGCGAGCGCCCGTTGCATGAACTCCACCCAGATCGGCAACGCAAGTTGCGCGCCGAACTCACGGCCGCCAAGCGACTTCGGCTGGTCGTAGCCCATCCACGCAATCGCCACGAGTTGATGCTGATAACCCGCGAACCAGCCGTCCTTCGCGTCGTTGGTCGTACCCGTCTTGCCCTGCAGGTCGTTACGCTTGAGCACGTTGGTTCCCGCACCTGTCCCACCAGTGGCGACCGAATGCAGCAGGCTGTTCATTATGTACGCGTTGCGCGGTTCGAGCGTTTGCGGCGCATTGCTGCCGGCGATCAGCGGATTGGCGCGCGAGATCACCGTGCCGCGGGCATCGGCTACTTCACCGATCAGGTACGGATTGATCCGCGAACCGCCGTTGGCGAACACGGAATATCCGCCAGCCAGTTGCAGCGGCGTGACAAGACCGGCGCCCAGCGCGAGCGGCAGATAAGGCGGTGTCTTGTCCACATCGAAACCGAAATTCTTTGTGACGTAATCTTGTGCGTACTTCGTGCCGATGTACGAGAGGATCCGAATCGACACAAGGTTCTTCGACTTCTGCAAGGCCGTGCGCATGGACATGGGGCCATCAGGCTGGTCGTCGTCCTTCGGCTCCCATGCCTGGCCGCCCGGTGTGGTCGGCGGAAAATACAGCGGTGCGTCGTTGATGATAGTCGCCGGTCCAAGCCCCTTTTCCAGCGATGCAGAATAGATGAACGGCTTGAAGCTCGATCCTGGCTGGCGCCACGCCTGCGTGACATGGTTGAACTTGTTCTTGTTGTAATCGAAGCCGCCGACCAGCGCGCGGATCGCGCCGTCCTGCGGCACGAGAGAAACCAGCGCACCCTCGACTTGCGGCAACTGCGTGATGCTCCAGTTGCCCTTCGCGTCCTGCATTACGCGCACGATGGAACCCGGCTTGATCCGCACCGCGGCCGATGCATTGCTGCGCAAACCGGCTGCGACGAAACGCAAGCCGTCGCCGGTAATGGTCGCCGGGTCAGCGTTGACGAACGTCACGACCACCTGCTTCGCATTCACCGACGTCACCACGCCCGCGACCAGATCGCCGTTGTCAGGGTGATCGGCGAGCGCGTCGTCGATCGCTTCGTCGCGGTCGTCCTGGTTCGTCGGCAAATTGACGAACCCTTCCGGCCCGCGATACCCGTGGCGCCGCTCGTAATCCATCACGCCCTTGCGCACGGCGTTATACGCCGCTTCCTGATCGGCGGAATCGATGGTCGTGGTCACTGAAAAGCCACGCGTGTATGTCTCATCGCGGTATTGGGCGTACATCATCTGCCGGACCATTTCCGCGACATATTCGGCGTGCACGCTGTATTCCGTGCCCGACACACGCGCATGTATTTCTTCGGCGCTGGCTTGGTCGAATTGCGCTTGCGTGATGAAATTCAGCTCGAGCATGCGCTTCAGAATGTATTGCTGACGAATCTTCGCGCGCTTCGGATTGACGACCGGGTTATAAGCCGACGGTGCCTTGGGCAAGCCCGCAAGCATCGCGCATTCGGCGAGCGTCAGATCCTTCAGGTCCTTGCCGAAATACACCCGCGCCGCCGATGCAAACCCATACGACCGCTCACCCAGATAAATCTGATTCATGTACAACTCGAGAATCTGGTCCTTGGTCAGCGCGCGCTCGATCTTGTAGGCGAGCAGCATTTCGTAGATCTTGCGCGTGTAGGTCTTCTCGCTTGAGAGGAAGAAGTTACGTGCGACCTGCATGGTGATCGTGCTTGCGCCTTGCGACGCGCCGCCGTGCATGATGTCGCTCAAGCCCGCCCGTGCAATGCCGATGAAATCGACGCCACCGTGCTCGTAGAAGCGGTAATCCTCGATCGCGAGGACGGCCTTCTTCATCTGGTCGGGAATCTCGTCGAAGCGCGCGATCCGACGCCGCTCCTCACCGAATTCGCCGATCAGTACGTGATCCGCGGTGTAGATCCGCAACGGCACTTTCGGCTGATAGTCCGTGATTGCGTCGAGCGAGGGCAGGTTCGGCCCCATCACGACCAGCGCATAACCAATGATCAGCGCGCCGACGATTGCCGCGACGGCGAACAGCCCGACGAACCACAACACGATGCGCACCGCGATCGAGGGTCCGGCTGAAGACTTGGTGGTGGGTTGACGGTAACGATTGGGACCATCTTGATCCCGGTCATCGCGTGGGGCGTTCGAGGAATTCGGTCGTTTGATGATTGGCATGACTTGGATTGAACGGCGCGCCCATCAGGCGCCCGGTGCGCAACGCCGTGAAACCGCGTAACGATAAATGTTGGGGTGAGCGAAAGCCGTGGCCGGCTCCGCCGTGTAGCCGATGTGTAGCGCTGCGGCCTGATCTAACCATGGCAGCGCTCAAACAAGCACTTCCATGAAATGGTTCCAGACTGCTGCGTCGCGTGCCGTTGCCCCCGGACTGGCTGCGCGTTCCCGTGAATGGCTGTTATAGCATTGTAAGAAAAACCGCAACACTGGCGGCCACGCGCAGAATAACAGCGCATTTTAAAGAATTCGAGCGCCGAACACCGGCGGCGAGAGGATTTTTTTGTAAGTAAATCCGGTGTAGTGGGCCGCCGTGGCTGGCATGTCTGTCGAGACGGCCTCTCTTGACGCTATCGCGGAGGCGGCTTTAGCACCGCCATCTCGATATTGCAAGCGGTTGATATGGGTAGCGTGCCAAGCACCACTCGGGGAGTGTGACTGCGCGCACGAGAAGTTGGCAAACCGATATGATGGAAACGTTGGTTGCGTGGTTTGCCGTACCGCCGCGCACGCCGAAAGCGCATCAAATGGCGTTGCCCGTGTCGGATATCGGCCGTTCGGACTTGCCCAGCCCTGCTTGCGAGGCGCTAATGACTACCAAACCCAGCGAACGCATCGTTGTTTTTGTCACTCCCGCGCAGAAACTTGCGATCACCAGCACCGCTGACGGCCTTGGCGTGAGTGTCAGTGAGCTCATGCGGCGTGCCATATTGAGCTTCAACGCGACCAGCGAGCAGGTGAAGGCGGCAAGCCTCGTGGACCGGTTGCGTGCACCGAAAACACCTGACCTGCTGAATGTCGCGCTGCGGCAAGTCGCCGAACGTGCTGCCGCGCGTGAAGCGCGGGACGCGGCACTGGTTGCCAAGGTGGCGAGCAAACGCACATTGGCCGCTGAAGGGCCTAAATCTTTGCCCGCGCCTTTGCCCGCGCTTGAACCGCAAACGGACGATGTCCTGCCGCAAACCTGCGATTCCGGGGAAGACCTGGGTGCATCGGATGAATCGGACGGAGACGCGTCGTTTTCCGGGCGCGCCTGAAAGAGCAAGTCGCCTGTTCAGTCGAGCGGGACCGAACGCGTGGTAACAGCGACCGCAACGGCCGAAGCGATCGCGCTTGCCACCGCGCCCCATGCTACGTCTATAAACACGAGCGTCGTGCTCCAGCCTTTCAGCGTGGCGAGGTTGGTGAGGTCATAGGTCGCATACGCTACTATCCCGAACACCGCACCGTTGACCAGTCCGCGCAGGGCGCTCTGCCCCGCGACGCCCGGCACGACGCAGAAATACACCAGGCCCGCTATGTAAATCACATAGAAAACCGCCGCCGCGCCGAAATTGGGTTTCGGCAGCAATAAATCCCCTATCTCCCGTTGGTACAAATTCCGCGAAATCACGCCGAGCCAGATGGCGTCGAGGATCAGGAAAACGACGGCTGTAACGGCAAACGCAATGACAAGCATTTTCGACATGGTTGATCCGTTCTAAATCCGTTCAAAAACTTGAATTTGCGCAGCGGTACTCGCTAATTCAAACGCATGGTGTACCGTTAAGATAAACCGGTTAAGCCCGGTTTAAGCCGTTGCATGGTTTAATACCCCGGTCAAAATCTGGACGCGGCGCGCACGAAGCATGCGGACCAGGTTTCGTGCACTGCCGGCTGAACCCGCCTTCAATGCGCGGATGCCCGCTTCGCAACAAAGTGTATCGGCGAGCTTGCAATCCGTGCGCCCGGCCTGATTTATCCGACGCGTGGCGCCGTGGGCGCCGCGCTTAATCAAACGTTGGCGAACGTTCACAGAATGTTCATCGAACGTTGCTGCTTGGCAGCCGACTTTATTTCCGGAGGAAACTCATGTCGCTTTTGGATTCCATCTCGCGCACCGTCAAGGGCTTGCTGAACGACGCCGCCGACACCGTGCAGGACCCGTCGCGGGACGCTCGCCAGATCGTGCGCGAACTCGACGACAGCATCGCGAAGGCCGAGAATTCGCTGATCGAAATCGAGGCGCAGGTCGCCACGCAGCAAAGCAAGCGCGACGTTGCCGCCGAGAAGGCGAAGAAGTATGAAGACGGCGCCAAGCGCGCCCTGCAAAGCGGCGACGAAGCGCTTGCCCGTGAAGCGCTGGGTGCGCAGGCAAACGCCGAAACAGAACGCGATGCGCTGGCCGCCGAGTTGGTGACCCTGGTGCCGTCGGTGGATCATTTGAAGCAGCAGATCAACGACATGCGCCAGCGCCGCAACGAGCTCAACTCGCGGTCGAACATTCTTCAGGCCAAGCAGCAGATTGCGACGGCAAAAGATGTAGCGGCGACGGCGCTGGGCGGGATCGGCGGCAAGAACCTGTCGGAAGACTTTCAGAAGCTGGAAGACAAGGTCCAGCTATCGAATGCCCGCTCGGACGCACGGCTGAACTCCGCTGATCAGAAGAGCGGCAAGGCGCTCGAAGACAAACTTGCGGCGCTCACGAGTGGCCCGTCTGTCGAAGACCGCCTGGAAGCGCTCAAGAAACAGATCAACACGCCGACGCAGTAAAGTAGCGGCCAGGTCTTCGTTCTGAAGCCAGCGCGGGGGTTTGGTGCCGGCCGGTGAGCAATTCAGGATCAAGAGCAGGATCAAGGCTTGCGCCCTTTGGGGTGAACGCCTGACAGTGTGCTGGCAATGAGTGCAACCTCAAGCCGACGCGCGGTCGAAGGCGCGGCGAACGGCGCAGTAGCGCGGTTCGCCGCGAGCAGCATTGGGGTATTGCATCGAAATGTCGCATGGAATGGAGACGGGTGCGAACGCCCCGGTCCGCAGATGAAAAAATATGTAATGGCTGTAGTTGCATCGCTGATGCTGGTTTCGGCAGCGGCCTTTGCGGCTGTGCCAACCGCCGGCCAGATCGAGCAGTCGATGACGCAAGGCAACTGGAGCCAGGCCGACTCGCAGTTGAACGAAGTGCTGCAGGCGCATCCGAACAACGCCAAGGCGCATTATTTGTACGCGCAAGTGCTCGACCGCGAAGGCCGTTCCTCTGACGCACTCGCTCAGGTTCAACAAGCGCGCACACTCGATCCCGCCATTAAATTCACCGATCCATCGCGCTTTAACGCCATGGAAGCGCGTATTCGCTCGGATGCGAATCGGGTGAATTCGTCGAGTAATACGTCTAACTCGACGTCTGGCTCGGTTACGCGCAATCCGTTCAATCAAGGCGCCATGGCGGCTCCCGAAAAGCACGGACCGTCGATGGGCATGTGGGTGTTGCTCGCAGTTCTGTTCGTCGGGATTGCGCTCGTGCTGCGCTGGGGTCTGAAACGCGCGCGCTCGAACGATGACGGCCAGGCCGACGCCGATCGCCGCACGCAACTCAAGCGCGCCACGGAGCTGCTCAACGATGTCCGGTCGCTGAAGCTCGACGTGCGTTTATCGACGCAACCGGGTCATGAGACGATGCTTCAAGAAGTCGAAGGCATCGAGACCCAACTGCGCCAGATGGTCGAAGCGCTCTCCAATTCGAAAAATCCCGTGCCACCCTATGCGATCGAAGATCTGGCGAACCAGATCGACAGCGTGCGGGCGCGTTCGGAAGGCCGGCCCGATCCGCGTGCCACAGCAGCACCGGTAAATGCCGACGGCCAGTCAGTTTATGCCCAGGAAGCTGAGCGCTTTGGGCGCAACCCGCAAGGACAGCCGCCCTATTCGCCTTATCCGCAACAACAGCCGCCGGTCATCGTGCAACAAGGTGGTGGTTTTGGTGGCGGCATGGGCGGATTGCTGACGGGCGTGCTGCTCGGTGAGGCGATGTCCGGCGGCAACCGCGAGCGCGTGATCGAGCGCGACGTTCCGGTCGACGACGACGAATTGCGCCGACGTCGTGGTACCGACGGCAACAACGGCGGCGGCCTCGACTTCGGCAACGGCTCGAACGACTGGAGCGACAACGGCGGCGGCGTCGACTTGGGCAGCAACGATTCCGGCAACTGGGACAACTCCTGAACTGACTGCCCGCTGGATGTTAAAAAGCTCCGAACGAATCATCCAGATTCGTTCGGAGCTTTTTTATTGGCACAGAAAATCTGTCGCAAAGCAGGCCTGTATCGGGCCTGTATCGGGCCTTCACCCGCCTCCCAGAAAGCGCAGCAACGCCCACAGGAATTTGAGGAATCCCACAACAAATTCCCAGATGCGTTCGAGTTGATCCCAATTCGCGACACGCAGGAGTGCCTCGAAGATCATGTCGACCGGGTGCACTGCACGATATGCTGCGACGCGGATGAAAACGGTAAGGGGCAATGTAAGCCAAACAGCGGGTCAAGGTTCATGACCCGCATGATAGCCGTTACAAACCACTGCCGTAGATCGCGTACCCTTACCCCGCGTTACCACTTTCCGGTTCGACTTCGTCGGTCAGCGCTTCCTCCAGGCGTTTGAAAATCCGCTTCGTCGCGCCGCGTGCATGGAGCGCGAAGAGCAACAGCGATCGTCCGGTTACCTGGTAGGTCGCACCCGAATCGAAGTCTTCCAGCTCTTCGCGGATCGGCGCATTGGTATCGATCAGGCAACTCCACTGATCGCTACCGGGAATCTCGGGCAACGTCAGGTCCACCACGTCGTGATGCGCATTGACCACGATCAGCAGGGTGGCGTCCGATGCAGGACGGCGAATGCCCGTTGCCTGCGCGCGCCCGTCGATCACGAGCCCGAAGCAGCGCATCGACGGATCGTCCCATTGTTCCGGCGTCAGCTCCTCGCCCGATGGGCTCAGCCATTTCACGTCGGAGAGTTGCAGGTCTTCGTGGAACTCGCCCGTCAGGAAACGTCCGCGACGCAGCACCGGCAACGTGTGCCGCAGGGTCGTGAGCTTGCGCACGAAGTCGTTCAGCGCGCGGCCTTCATCGTCGATGTCCCAGTTGACCCAACTAATGTCGTCGTCCTGGCAATACGCGTTGTTGTTGCCCTGTTGCGTGCGGCCGAATTCGTCGCCGGCGAGGATCATCGGCGTGCCTTGTGAGAACAGCAGCGTCGCCAGCATGTTGCGTTTCTGGCGTTCACGCAGTGCGCGGATTTCAGGGTCGTCGGTCGGGCCTTCCGCGCCGCAATTCCACGAGCGATTGTCCGAGCTGCCGTCGTTGTTGTCCTCGCCGTTTGCGTCGTTGTGCTTCTCGTTATACGAGACGAGGTCGTTCAGCGTAAAACCGTCGTGCGCGGTGATGAAGTTCACGCTCGCCCACGGACGGCGGCCGCGATGGTTGAATTTATCTCCGGAACCGGTGATACGCGTGGCCAACTCCGCCGCCACGCCCTCTTCGCCCTTCCAGAACTCACGTACGGTATCGCGAAATTTGTCGTTCCACTCGGCCCAGCCCGGCGGGAAACCACCGACCTGATATCCGCCGGGACCGCAATCCCAAGGCTCGGCGATCAGCTTCACGCTGGAGAGAATCGGGTCCTGGCGGCAACTGTCGAGGAACCCGCCGCCTTCGTCGAAGCCATCGGGCTCGCGGCCAAGGATAGTCGCAAGATCAAAGCGGAAACCGTCGACGTTCATCTCGGTGACCCAGTAGCGCAGGCTGTCGGTGACCATCTGCAGCACGCGCGGATGAGACAGGTTGAGCGTGTTGCCCGTGCCGGTATCGTTGATGTAATAACGCTTGTCGTCGGGTAACCGATAGTACGAAGCGTTGTCGATACCCTTGAACGACAACGTCGGCCCACGCTCATTGCCTTCGGCGGTGTGGTTATAAACCACGTCGAGAATGACCTCGAGGCCGGCTTCGTGGAAGCGGTCGATCATCTGCTTGAGTTCCGCGACCGCGCCCGGGCCTTGCGCAAAGAAACGCGGATCGGCGGCGAAAAAGCCGATCGTGTTGTAGCCCCAGTAGTTGGTGAGACCTTTGTCGGTGAGATGGCTGTCGTTCACGAAAGCCTGGA
>Ga0302178_10001539_pt1 | contig 19393 bp, 22 predicted proteins | sample I_Palsa_E1_3_FD_198790 | JGI IMG/M metagenome (GOLD analysis project Ga0302178, IMG submission 198790) | Peat permafrost microbial communities from Stordalen Mire near Abisko, Sweden - I_Palsa_E1_3 | ecosystem: Environmental > Terrestrial > Soil > Palsa > Peat permafrost | place: Sweden... | reverse complement strand
GTGCGCCCAAGAGCGAGCCGAAGCCGAGGCCGGCGACGACCATCGCGAGCAGCGCCCACGGCAACGCGGTGAACCCCAACGCGAAGATCAGCAAGCCGGCTGCCGTCAAGGTCGTTCCCACCGCGAGGACGGTGCGGCTGCCGAAGCGGTCGAGCGCGCGTCCGGCGAGCGGGATCGCGGCGACGAAGCACAATGCGCCGACCGCCGCGACGGCACCGGCCGCGGCGTACGAAAGATGTTCGCCGGCCACCAGCGCGGCGGGGATGAAGAACAGCGCGCCTTCGAGCGCGCCGATCAGTACCTCGAGCACGTAGGTGACGACCATCTGCCGCTCGCGGAAAAAGCGCGGCGGGATGACGGGCTGCTGCGCGCGGCGCTCGGCGGCGGCGCATAGTCCAAACGCGATCGCCGCAACGGCGACGAGCGTCCACGCCAGGCCGGCATCGACGCGTCCGGAGACGGCGTACAGCCGCGTCAAGAGACCCATCGTCGCGAGCAGCCCGACCGTCAGCGTGACGATCCCGGCCACGTCGAGCGCGCCGCGCGCCTTCGCCGGGCGGCTCGGCAGCGTGGTGCGCGCGAGCGCGATCACGACCAGCGCGAGCGGAACGTTGCAGACGAAAACCCAGCGCCACGAGGCGAGCGACGCGATCGCGCCGCCGACGAGCGGACCGATGACGGCGGCGACGCCCCACGTCGCCGCAACGAGGCCCAGCGCGGCACCGCGCCGCTCGAGCGGGACGCGGTCGGCGATCGCCGCCGTCGCGACCGGAAAAATCCCCCCCGCGCCCGCGGCCTGAATCGCACGCGCGAGCAGAAAGACGGCATAACTCGGCGCGGCGATCGCGAGGACGCTGCCGGCGGCGAACACGCCGACGCACAGGATGTAGACCGGTCGCCGTCCGTATGCGTCGGCGAGCTTCGTCGTCACCGGGATGGCGACGACGTTCGCTAACAGATAGAGCGTGAAGACCCACGCGAGGTCGCGCGGCCCGACGCCGAACGCGGCGCCGAGCGCGGGCAACGCCGGGGAGAGTACACCCAGATCGAGCGCGCCCGCGAATACCCCCAAGCCAAGGGTGAGCAGCAGCGGCAGCGTGCTGCGGTCGACGCGATGGCCGCCGACGACGGTGTCGTCGAAGGCAGCGGCATGCCGCTCCCGCGCGGCCACGGCAGCCTCAGCCGGCGTGCGGGATGATACGGTCGGCCACCATTGCGACGCACATCAGCGCGAGATACAGCAGCGAGTACTTGAACAAGATGCGCGCGTACCGTTTCGTCGCGTCATGCCGCACCTTCCACGCATCCCACAGGAACACGGCGCCGAGGATCGCCGCACTTCCGCCATAGCACGGACCGAGAACGTGCAGCGGGAAGAACGCCAGCGACACGGCGACCAGCACGAACGAGTAGATCAAGATCTCGCGCTTCGTGCGCAAGACGCCCTTCACGTTCGGCAGCATCGGAATGCCGGCTTTCTCGTAGTCGGCGTTCGTCATCAGGGCCAGGGCCCAGAAGTGCGGCGGCGTCCACAAGAAGATGACGGCGAACAGTGCGAAGGCCGGCGAGCCGAGCTGATGCGTCACCGCGGCCCAACCGACGAGCGGCGGGATCGCGCCGGCCGCGCCGCCGACGACGATGTTCAGCGGCGTGATGCGCTTCAGCCACATCGTGTACACGAACACGTAGTACGCGTTTCCGCCCAGCGACAGCCACGCTGCGAGCGGGTTGACGAAGAAATAGAGCAGCGCGAAGCCGCTGATCTGCGCGAGCGCGGCAAAGATCAGCGCATCGCGCGGGCTCAGCGCGCCGCGCGCCACAGGCCGCAGCATCGTACGCGTCATCAGCCGGTCGATGTCGCGATCCCATACGCAGTTGATCGCACCGGCGGAGGCGGCGGAGAGTGCTCCGCCGGCGAGCGTGAAGAGCACGAGCAGCGGGTTCGGAAGGCCGCGCGCCGCCATGATCATTGCGGCGAGCGTCGTGATGAGGAGCAGCCCGATGATGCGCGGTTTCGTGAGCTCGAAGTAGTCGTCGAGTACGCCGCGCCAACCCGTTTTCATCCCCGGGACGGACACCGCGTCGACGCGCGACAGCGTCGAGCTCATCGTGCCGCTTCGACGCCGGCGGCGCGCCGCGGAGCGACGCGAACCGCTGCCGGCGCGCGCTCGTCGATCGCCGTCAGGAGCAGACCGCCAACGTAGACGAGATAGAGGATGCAGGCGTTCGCCGCGTGTGCCTCGCGCAGCGCCGTTGGGAGCGCCAACGCGACGTTGGCATACCCCAGGAATGCTTGCGTGCCGACCAGCACGAGACCGGCTTGGGCCGCGACCCGCACACGCGCCGGCGCGCCTGCGGCCGTCACGTAGACGGCCAGCGCGCTGGCGATCACGAGCACGCCGGCGAGGACGCGGTGGATCATCTGCGCGTGCTGCGCCGCGCTGACACCGGTCCACGAACCGCCGTCACAGGCGGGAAGCCGCGCGCAGGCCAGTCCGGAGCCGCTCGAGCTCACGTACGAGCCGGCGCACATCGTCGCGAAAGCAAGCACGACGCACGCGCCCAGGAGCAGCGTCGCCGGGTTGATGCGGACGGCAATCGTGCGCGGCTGCGTGAGCGCGAGGAGCGCGAGCGCGGCGAGCCCGCTCAAAAACAGCATCGCCATCGCCCAGTGCACCGTCACCGACCACGGGCTGTTGGACAGCGCAACCGTTAGGCCGCCGAGCGCAACCTGAAAGAGAAACACCACGCCGATAAAGCCGAGAACCGGCGTCACCCCTGCGATCGTCGAGCGGACGCGCCAACCGGCCCACATGGCGGCGAGGACCACGAAGGCCTCGAGGAAGGCGACCAGACGGTGGGTCCATTCGAACACGACGCCGCCGGCCAGCGACGGGATCAGGGCGCCGTGGCACAGGGGCCAATCGGGACACGACATCCCCGCGCCGTTGATGCGCACCCAGCTCCCCAGCACGGCAAGCAGCAACGCACCGGCGGCAGCCGTCAACGACAGAGCGCGGAACATGACTCCAAGCCTACCCCGCACCCGCTGACGGCGAAACGACTCAGGTCGTCAGCAGCCGGCAGTGGCCGCGATACTGTGGTCGGCGGCGACACCCTCGTCGTAGATGATCCCGCGGTTCAGCTCGGTGAGGCTGTCCGCGATGCCGCGCATCATCTCGTTGTAGCTCTTCGTGTGCCCGGGCAGGATCGGCGCCGGGCTTGCAAGCTGCGACGACAGGACGTTCGGCTGCGGGTTGTTGGCGGCCATGAGGTCCCGCGCGTCCTGCGCTTCGTCACGGCCTTCGACGATCGTCACGTCCCGCATGACTTCGGCCGCGGCTTTGGTTTGGCGGTAGATCGCACCGCCGAGCGCATCGGCGAATTTCTTGAGTTCGGCTTTGCGCTCGGGGTCGGTCGACGCGGCGGCGTACGCGCGCAGCTGCTTGATCTCGTCGTCGGCAAGCTTGCCGTTTTGGCGGATCTCGCCGGCCTGCTTCATCAAATCGTCGATCGTGTGCTGCCGCTGCAGCACGTTGAGGCGATCGAAGTCCATAGCGCGCAGATTGGTTGCCAGGATCGCCAGGCTGCGATCGTTGTCGAGGGCGCTCGTGATCGCGCCGTTGGCGTGGACGACGATCGGCGTGCAGATCGGCGTCGAACGCACGTGGCCGATCTCGGTCAGCGGCGTCGGAGTCGGCGCTTCGCTGGGCGTTGCGGCCGGCGCAGCCGCGAGGGCCATGACGAACGGCAAGAGGATCAGCATGAGGATCGTATGACTTCCGTCGCACTTGCGGGGTATCCTCGGCAAGCACCGTCGAACGCACGGTCCCGATGCGGCGGATCGTCGCCGCCCTCGTCTTGGCCGTCGTCCTCGCCGGCTGCCGCGAGGTGCGGGTCAACCAGGTTCGTTCGGGGACCACGGCCGTGGTCGGGGGGCGCGAGGTCGCCGTCGTCCGCGACCACCACGCGCTGGAGGCGCTCGGACTGACGGCGCCGATCGACTTCCGCAAAGAGTTCGCGGTCGTGCTCCTGATGGGACCCCACAAAGAGACCGGCTTCAGCCAGATCGTCGAATCGATCCGCGCCAACAGCGACCGCGTCCGGATCGTGGCCTTCGAGCGGCCGCCGCTCGACGGCGGGGAAGCCGCCCCCAAGGAGTACCGCACGTACACGATCTGGATCGTGCCGAATGCCGTCTACCGCCCTGGTGCCCGGGTCGAAGTGATTTCGCCCTCCGGCGAAGCAATCGCGTCGACAACCCTGCGTTAGGCGGGCCGGTTCGAAGTTTGCGCGCGGGATAAATTTTCGTGCCGGGGCAGTAGCGAGCGGCCTGCGGGTGGTAGGCTGTGTTCCGACATGATGCTCGACGCGCTGACGCGTTTCGAAGGCGAGATCACCCGTCTGGGGATCGTCCTCTCTCCCGACGGCTCTCCACTCGAACGGGAGGGCGTGTTGAACCCCGCCTCGGCGACCACGCGCGACGGCGCGCTGTTGATCTATCCGCGCGCGGTGGCGGAAGGCAACGTTTCGCGGATCGAATCGTGCCGCGGGGTCCGCAGCGGTGACGCGCTGAGCTTCGAACGGCTGGGTTTCGTGCTCGAACCGGATGCGCCGTACGAGCTGCGGACGGTCCCCGGGGGGATGGGTTGCGAAGATCCCCGCGTCACGTTCGTGCCGGTCCTCGACCGGTATGTGATGGCCTACACGGCGTTCGGGCCGCAGGGTCCGCGGATCGCGGTTGCGCTCTCGAGCGACGGCTACCGCTGGGAGCGGCTCGGCCTGCTGCAGTTCGCCCCGTCGCTGCCGCAGGGCGACGACAAAGACGGCGTATTCTTTCCGGAGCCCGTGATCTCGCCGGACGGCGTGCGTTCGCTGGCGTTGTATCACCGGCCGATGCTGCGCCTTTCGACGATGGACGGCCGCGGCGCGATTCCGACGCTGCTGGACCTGCCCCCCGAAGAGCGCGAGTGCACGCGCATCGCGTACATTCCGCTGGCGCCCGTCCTCGAAAAGATCGAGAACCTGCTCGACGTGCGCGAGAGCGTTCTGGTCCTGGTCCCCGATGCGGCGTGGTGCCGGCTCAAAACCGGCGGCGGAACGCCGCCGGTGCGCATCGCCGAGGGCTGGTTCTCGATCTTCCACGGCGTCGACGCGCGCGAGTCGGAGAGCGGCGCCTACCGCATGCAGTACAGCGCCGGCTTCGTCGTGCACGACCTCGAGCACCCGCACATCGTTCGCTATCGCTCGCAAAATCCGGAGATGGTTCCGGAGGGCGTCGACGAGACGCACGGCATCGTCAGCAACGTCGTGTTCCCGACCGCGATCGTCGCCTGCGACCAGCCGCGGAAATTCGAATTCTTCTATGGGATGGCCGATGCGCGGATCGGGCGCGCGCGTTTGCAGCTGGCGGCGCCGTCCGAGGGCGCGGAGGAATCGGCAGCCTGAGCCTGCCCGCGCGATGACCTCGGCGCGGATGTGGCGTTTCTACGCGATCGCGACGGCGATCGTGCTCGTGTTCGGCGGCATCTTCTTCGGGCATCGCATCTCGACGGGGGACTGGGATGTGCGCGCCCAGCCGACGGGGACGCCGACGATCACGCAAGGCAACGGCGAGCGCCCGGGGACGCCGCACGGCGCATTCGTCGGCGATGGGCCATGGGTGCTCAGCGCGCTCCCCGACTGTTTCGAGCAGCTGTCATCGATCACCGGAACCCCGCTCGCTCTGACCTTCCACGTCCCGTCCGCGCGCGACGAAATCCCGGCCGGGACCATGCTGCGCAGCGGCCCGTGCACGATCGACGTTCGCGCTCACGACGTGCTGGTCGCGCGCGGCGCCGACCGCCTGCGCGTGCCGCGCGAAGCGCACCTCTATCGCACGCCGAAGGGCCTCGTCCTGGTCTTCATCCAGGGCTCGCGCGCCGAGATTCGCGTCTATCGTCCGCACAAGTGATCTAAAGCCGCGTCGAGAAGAGTGAACGGCCATGGACATCCGCGAGGAAGTCGCCAAACGGCGCACGTTCGCGATCATCTCGCACCCTGACGCCGGTAAGACGACGCTCACCGAAAAACTCTTGCTGTACGGCGGAGCGATCGTGACGGCAGGTCAGGTTGCCGCGCGCCGCCGCGCTCGCGCCGCGACCTCGGATTGGATGGAACTCGAACGCGAACGCGGGATCTCGATCACCTCGACCGTGTTGCAGTTCCCGTATCGGGACCACACGATGAACTTGCTCGATACGCCGGGGCATCAAGATTTTGGCGAGGATACCTACCGCACGCTGCTCGCCGCGGACGCGGCCGTCATGCTGATCGACGCAGCGAAGGGCGTCGAGCCGCAGACGCGCAAGCTGTTCGCGATCTGCCGCGCGCGCCGCATTCCGCTGTTCACGTTCATCAACAAGATGGACCGCCCGAGCCTCGACCCCCTCGCGCTGCTCGACGAACTCGAGAACGTCCTCGGCATCGGAGCCTACCCAATGAATTGGCCGCTCGGAAACGGTGAAGCGTTTCGCGGGGTCTACGACCGCGCTTCGGGCGACGTGCACGTCTTCGAACGCACGGAGCACGGTGCCAAGCGCGCTCCGGTCACGGCGGCCGCGCCGGACGATCCGCGCATCGCCGCGCTGGTCGACGAGCGGACGTACCGCGAGTTTCTGGACCAGCTCGAACTGCTCGAAGGCGCCGGTGCCGATTTCGACCACGCCGCGATGCTGCGCGGCGACGTCACGCCGGTATTCTTCGGGAGTGCCGTCACGAACTTCGGCGTCGAGCTCTTCTTAGATGCTTTCGTCCGCATGGGTCCGCCGCCGGCGTCGCATGTCGACGCCGCCGGTCACGTCGTCGAACCGCTGGACCCGTCGTTCAGCGGCTTCGTGTTCAAGATTCAAGCCAACATGGACCCGCGGCATCGCGACCGGGTCGCATTCCTGCGTGTGTGCAGCGGAACGTTCTCGCGCGACATGACGGTGCGCAACGTCCGCACGGGGAAGGACGTGCGCCTGACGCGCGCGATGAAGCTCTTCGCCGCCGACCGCGAATCGGTCGACGTCGCGTTTGCCGGCGACGTCGTCGGCCTCGCCAACCCGGGCCACTTTGCCATCGGAGACACGCTCGCCGAAGGCGACGGCGTACGGTTCGAGCCGATCCCGGCCTTCGAGCCGGAACATTTCGCGTTGGTCCGCAGTACCGACACGGCGACCTACAAATCGTTCCAGAAAGGCATCGCGCAGTTGCGCGAAGAGGGCGCCATTCAAGTCTTCTATCCGTACGGGCAGACGCGGATCGAGCCGATTCTCGCCGCGGTCGGAGAGCTGCAGTTCGAAGTCGTGAAGTATCGCTTGGAGGCGGAATACAACGTGAAGACCGTCTTCCAGACGCTGCCCTTCACGACGGCACGGCGCGTCCGAGGCGAAAATCCGGGGGCCGCGACGCTCGGCTCGAGCGGCCGTCTGGTCGAAGATTGGGACGGCGCTCCGCTGGCGCTGTTCGAGAGCGAGTGGAGCATCGGCCTCGCCGAGCAGTGGAATCCTGGGCTGCGTTTCTTGCCGTTCGGTACCGCCGCACTCGCCGGTGAGGTCCCCGCATGACGACGCCTCCGTCCGTCCCACTGCCTCCGCCCGTCCCCGCGCCGCCGGGCGCCACGCCGCCGCGGCGTGCCCGGCAGATGCAAATCTTATGGCTTGCGGCCGCCATCGTCGTCGTGGCGCTCGTCCTGCGGACGTGCACGCATCACGAAAACAGCTACGAGCGGATCGCGCGCGCGCTGACGGTGGCCGTTCAGAACAACGACATGACGGCCGTGAAGAAGCTCGAGAACTCCGAGACCGCCGCCGAGATGACCAACGCGCGCTTGGGTCGCGCCGCCGACTTGTTCCGGCCCCTGGGAAAGATCGTGCGCGTCCGCGAGACCTCACCGCAGACCGACGTTCCGCGCCTGCACGAGTTCGACGTCGCCTTCGAGAAAGGCGCGGTGCACGAGAAGATCCAGTTCGACCCTGACGAGAAGATCGTTCACTTCCGCTACGACGAGACGCCTGCGAAGTGAACGCGGCGCGCGTGCAGAGCGTCACGTTCGATGACGTACGCGCCGCCGCGGAACGGTTGGCGGGGGTCGCGCACCGCACGCCCGTGTTGCGCTCGCGCACGCTCGACGCGCGCACCGGCGCGCACGCGCTGCTCAAGGCGGAGAATTTTCAGCGCATGGGCGCCTTCAAGTTTCGCGGTGCCTACAATCGCCTCGCGCAGCTGACGGACGCGGAGCGCGAGCGTGGCGTCGTCGCGTTCTCGAGCGGCAATCACGCGCAAGGCGTCGCGCTGGCAGCGCAGCTGTTGGGTGTACCCGCGGTGATCGTCATGCCGAGCGACGCGCCGGTCTCGAAGCTGGCGGCGACGCGCGGTTACGGCGCCGAGGTCGTGCTCTACGAACGCGACCGCATGAACCGCACCGAAATCGCGGCCGCGATCGCGCGCGATCGCGGTGCGGTCCTGGTGCCGCCCTACGACGATCCCGCCATCATCGCGGGGCAGGGCACGGTCGTGCGCGAGCTGATCGAGGACGCCGGCCCGCTCGACGTGCTGCTGGTGCCGCTCGGCGGCGGCGGCTTACTCGCCGGTTCCGCCCTGTCCGCGTCGGCGCTCGCGCCTGGCGCGCGCATCTTCGGCGTCGAGCCGGAGGCCGGCGACGATTGGGTGCGCTCCTGGCTTGCCGGCACGATCGTGTCGATCCCCGTTCCGAAGACGATCGCCGACGGGCAGCAGACGCAGGCGCCGGGCGAACTGACGTGGCCGATCGTACGCTCGCTGTGCGCCGGGATCGTGACCGTCAGCGACGACGAGATTCGGGACGCGATGCGATTCGCGTTCGCGCGTCTCAAGATCGTTCTGGAACCTAGCGGCGCGTCAGCGCTCGCCGCGCTGATGGCGGGAAAGGTCGAACTCACCCCCGGCGCGCGGGCCGGCGTCATCCTCAGTGGGGGCAACGTCGACCCGGCGCTGTTCGCGGCGATTCTGGGAAGCTAGGAAGGGCTGCCTTCGGAGCGTCCCAGCGCGTAGAACTGCGGGTTGGGCCGCATGTCCATCAGCCCCGCCATGCGATTCGAAAACCCGAAAAACGCCGCCACGGCGGCGATGTCCCACACGTCATGGTCGCTCAACCCGAACGACTTGAGCTCGGCCAGCTCGCGGTCGCCGGCAGCGAAGCCCGGTTCGTTGACGCGTGAGGCAAAGCTCAGGATCGCGCGCAGGCGCGGCGCGAGATCGGCCGTGCGCCAATTGGTCGCGATCTGGTCGGCGACGGCGACATCCTTGCCGAGGATCCGCAGCGCCGCGCCGTGCGCCGTCACGCAGTAGAGGCATTCGTTCTCGGCCGACACGGCGACGACGATCGCCTCGCGTTCGGCGCGTGAAAGCCCGCTCGCACCCTTCATCAGCAGGTCGTGGTACTGCATGAAGGCGCGGAAATGCTCCGGGCGTGTGGCGTACGCGAGAAAGACGTTGGGGACAAAGCCGAGTTTGGCGCGCGTCTCTTCGCACAAGGTCCGGATGTCATCCGGCATCTCGGCTAGCGCCGGCACGCCGAACCGCGACGGCGCTGCGTTGTGCTCGGCGCCCTCATTGAACGGTGGGTGCGCGCTCCGTTTTGATGTTCCCGTCAGCGACATACGCCGGTTCCCTCCTCGCGTCCAGACTCAGCGACGGCGGCGCTTGGGCCGGAACGGTGCGCCGACCTTGTACCCGCCGCCGCGCGGCAGGCTCGTATCGACGTCGTCGCAGCCGATCGGCGTAAAGGCCCCGCAGTCGTGCGGGCGCCCCTCGTAGATGCCGCAATAGTAACGCCCTGAGCGCGGGCCCATCAGGAAGACGCATTTGTCTCCGATGTCGTCGCCGACCTTACGCAGCCAGCCGACGTACGCGTTGTCGGCGGACGGACGCGCGACGACGTAGTCGCGCATGACGTCGTCGTAGCTGAGCTGCAAGTGGTCGGCGATCCGCTGCACGTCGACGGCGCTCACGAACGGCTCGTATCCGCTGCAGCATTCCGCGCAGCCCGGCGGACAGGCGACGTTTTCGGGCAGATCGTAGAGGTGCTTGCGCGAAAGTTCGATCACGCGCCGGATCGCTTCGACGAACTCGGCATCGTCGTTGTACTTGTAGACCCACTCTCGATGACTGATCACGTTTGCGTTGTAACGCCGCGTCGTCGTCTGGTTGTAGGTGATCGTGATGTGCTCTTCGTCGATTTCGATCGAGGCGACGGAGTTCATCGGCTCCAGATCGAGATCGGCGAGCCGCGTCGGCTGCCCCGTTTCGCGCGTGAATTTGCGCAGGTTGCGCAGCTCGCGGTGGGCGATGAGGTCGATGGTCTCCTGCATCAACGTCACTTCGGGCTGCAGCCCGCGCGAACCCGGCGCTGCTGCCGTACGCGGCGGGGACGACGGGACGGGGCGCGAACCGCGACGCATGCGGACGAACGGCGGGACTCGCTAAATGGCCGAAGGGGCGATCGGCGTCGACCTCGGCGGCTCGCACGTCATGGCGACCGTCGTGGACGAGATCGGAGAGATCCAGGTCCGGTTCGAACACGACATCATCGACCGCTCGCCGAGCGCGGTGGTCGACGCGCTGGACGGCGTCATCAAGGCCGCACTCGATGCGGCCAAACTGACTATCGTCGGCATCGGAATCGGAGCGCCCGGCAACGTCGACCCGCTGACCGGGACGATTCGCTACTCACCCAACCTGGGCTGGGAGAACGTCCCGCTCGGCGACCGCGTGAAAGCCGTCTTCCCGAAGTATCGCGTGTTCGTCGGCAACGACGCTCGCTGCGCGACGCTGGGCGAATACGTCCACGGCGTGGGCCAAGGGACCCAAGAGTTCGCGATGCTGACCCTCGGCACCGGGATCGGCGGCGGCATCATCACCGGCGGCGTCCTCGCCTTGGGATTTCAGATGGGCGCCGGCGAGTTCGGCCATCATCAGATCCGTCCCGACACCGGCTTCATTTGCGGCTGCGGAAAGGTCGGCTGTTTCGAAGCGCAAGCGTCCGGTACCGGACTTATCCGGCATGCCATGCGGCTCGCGCCGTCGTTCCCGCGCTCGACGCTGCTGGACGTTCCGCGTGAGCGGCTCGGTTCGAAGGCGATCCGCAAGGCGGCCCAAGCCGGCGACCCGCACGCCGTCGCCGCCTTCAGCGCCTTTTGCGAAGATCTCGCGCTCGGGCTGGCCAACGTGATCGCATTCGTGAATCCGGAAGTGATCGCGCTCGGCGGCGGCGTCTCGAGCGCGGGCGATTTTCTGCTGGAACGCGTGCGACCCCAGGTCGAGGCGCGGACGACCATGGTTCCGCGCGGCACGACCCGGATCGTCCGCGCCACTCTCGGGAACGATGCCGGCGCCGTCGGCGCCGCGACGGCTGCAATGCGCGGCGGTTTGTTCGCGCAAGCACCGGCGGGTTCCACGGCCGCTATCTGAGCGCTTCGACCGGCGCGGTAATGTCGTAGCAATGTCGGCCCGCTACGCTAGCGGCGTGAACCAGCGCAATCCCACGCCGCGGCCGGCCTGCGAACGGTGCGGCCATCCAGCCCGGCTGCATCACGTGGAAGGCTGCGGTGCGCTCCTGTTGGGGGCGCAGTCGCGCGCATCGTGCGTATGCGCTTGCACCGTGACGCAGCGCGCGCTGATTGCCGGGTCCGCGGAGCCCCCGGCCGAACTGCTCGAACGCAAGGCCGTAGGCTAAGAGGGTTCGGCCGCAGCCGAACCCGCCTAGCCGGCGACGGGGATCGTGCGGCGGCCGGTCGTCGCGATACCGGCGATGAGCTCGGCGATCCGGCGCGACGAACCGCGCGGCGCGACGGCGGTCTGCTGCGCGCGCATCTTCGCCAAACGCTCTTGGCTGTGGACGATGCGCTTGACGGACTGCACGACCTCGGCGGTCGTCAACGCGACGACACCGATGCCGTTGGTCCGCACGTAATCGAGGTTCCCGCGCTCCTGACCCGGGACGTAGTCGTACACGACGACGGGAACTTCGGCGACCGACGCCTCGGCGATCGTGCCGGGGCCGGCCTTGGTGACCAGCAGGTCAGCGGCGCGCATCAGCTCGGGGACATCGTTGCGGAAGCCCAGCACGGTCATCGGGGTGGGCAGCGACGGCGCGAGCTCCTCGAGCTTGGCCTTGAGCGCGGCGTTGCGGCCCGTGACGACGACGAGATGGTAGTCGAGCCCGGCCTTGGCGAGGCCCATGGTGGTGGGGAGCAGCTTTCCGCCGCCTTCGCCGCCGGCCATCAAGAGGCAGATCGTGCGGTCTTGCGGCAGCCCAAGTTTCTTGCGCAGCTCGCTCTTCGTCGCGGAAACGTCTTCGAAGCGCGGGTGGATCGGGTGGCCGAGCAGCCGCAGGCGTTCCGGCGGGACGCCGCGTTCGATCGCGCGCTGATAGACCTCGCGTGCCGGGACGACGGTCAGGTCCGCTTCCGGGAGCAGCCAGCCTTCGTGGACGCGCCCGAGGTCGGTGATCACGGTGACGATCGGAACGTGCTGCATGCCGGCGTCGGCGCGTGCGCGCAGAGCGGCGTGATTGAGGAGCGGATGGACCGAGACGATCACGTCGGGCTGGTACTGGGTGAAGACCTCGCGCAGCCGTTCGCGGTACAAGGGCTCGCAGAATCGCACGATCGTGCGATAGCGCCGGCGACCGTTCGTAGCGTGGAAGAGTGCCCCGTAGATCGGCGGCGCATAACGAAGGGCCGCGCTGTACGCCGGCCCTAACTTGGAAAGCGGAAACGTGCAATGGGTGGCGATGTCGTCAATCCGCCACTCGAAGCGCGTCGCTCCTTGGATCTCGTCGAGCGCCGCTCCAACGGCTTGAGCGCCGGCACGATGCCCGCCGCCCGTATCCGAGATCAGAAAGAGAACGCGTTTGGTCATCAAGCCTCAGCTCTGTTTTGCGATGGTGCGCCGCTTCAACGCCGCGGCACGCCGCACCGGTGAGCCGCGCCGCACGCGTTTGCGTGAGTAGGCGCGCGTCCACGAACGAAGGGTGACCAGCAGCGCGCGCGCCGGCGCGTCGTAGAAACGGAAGATGTCCCCGAACTCGATCTCCGGATTGCGGTGATGTCCGTCGTGATCTTCCGGCAGCACGAGACCAATTGCGCGTGCGATGCGCACGAACCACGCCGGCGTTCGCCAGCCGAGTTCGGTCGTATGGCGCCACCACACGTGCGCCTGCCCAAGCAGCAAGCCGAGGATCGCACCCGGCACCGAGATCGCCGCGCAGGCGATCGCGAGCACGATGTACGGCACGGCGCCCAAGAAACCGTCGAGCAGCACCTGCGGATCACGCGAGAGAACGGCGTGGTCCCAGTACGAGCGCCGCCGGTCGTGATGTGTCCTTAAGTGAAGCTTGCCCCACGCGTGCTGTGGAACGTGATAGAAAAAGGTCGAGGCGAAATCTCCGACGAGCAGAACGGTGAGTGACGCTGCAAGTGCGGAGAACACCGGCGAGGCGAGCACGGTCGTGTTCACGCGGATCCTTGTATCGAGAGAGGGCTAACGGCGGATTGCTCCCGCTGGCTGGAAACCCTCTCGTTGCGGCTATCGTGGCACTCACCTGGAGTGCCACCAGCGCCGTTCGCGTCGAAGGGGTGCGAGAAGCCGCCTCGGCATGGCATATACCCCCACCGGTACGGGTTCTCCGGGGGCTGCGCTTATTTATGGACGCCGGCCGAACGGCACGGCCGAATGTTAAGCTGGCCCGCGAGGCCTTGCGAGCGAATCCGCGCCTCGCCCCGATCGATGCCTTGCTGCTGGCGACCGATGTGGTCGACGCGGCAGAAGACCACGGGCTTCCGGTGGGCTTCCTCGGCGCGACCCTGCTGCAAGAGTCGGCGTTCGATCCGGGCGCGATGTCGAGCGCCGGAGCGGTCGGCATTGCCCAATTCACGCTGCCGACCGCGGCGGCCGCCGGCATCGACCCCTGGAATCCGCAGCAAGCGATCGGTGGCGCGGCGGCCCTGCTGAGTTCCTACGTCCGCGCCTACGGGGGCGCGAACGACGACCCGTATGCGCTCGCGCTGGCAGCGTACGACGCAGGGCCGGGTGCGGTGGCGGCATACCATGGGGTCCCGCCGTACGCGGAGACCCGCGCGTACATCATCGACGTGCGCGACCGCTGGTCGCGCATCGTCGGGCGCTAAGGCCGCGGAGGGGCGCTCGACGAGGCCGGGCTCTGTACGGTGGTCATCTTCGGGGCCCAACGTTTGAGCGCGCTCTTGACGCCGAATATCTCTTGCAGCACCATCACGGCGGGCGATCGACCATGCGACCTCCTAGGATTCTGCAAACGGGACGGCCAGGCGGGGGTTAGGCGCAAGACATGTTCTCGACGGCTACGGGCGCGATCTCGGATCGCTTCATCGTCCATCGCGATCCGCATCCGGCGCGGGTGGCGACGTTTGCCGAAGACGTGCGCGCCAGCCTGGGGTCGGTGCCGCGCAGCGTCTCGCCGAAATACTTTTACGACGACCTCGGGTCCGCGCTCTTCGAAGCGATCACCAGGCTGCCCGAGTACTACCTGACCCGCGTCGAGCGCGATCTCCTCGCGACCTACAGCCGCGAGATCGTCGCTGGTTTCGAAGGGCCGCTCGAGGTCGTCGAACTCGGCAGCGGCAGCGCGCTCAAGACGCGCCTGCTGCTCGATGCGGTTCTCGAACGTCAATCGGCGTTGACCTACCATCCGATCGACATCTCGGTCGACGCGCTCACCGAATCATCGCTCGCGTTAGCCGCTTCGTACGAGTCGCTGCGCGTCGTCGCATATGCCGGCGATTATTTCCCGCTGCTGCGCGAAAAGCGCGTGGCGACGTACGAGCGCGTCCTCGCCCTGTTTCTGGGCTCGAACATCGGGAACTTTGCGCCGCCCGCGGCGCGCGAATTGCTGCAGCTGCTCGCGGCCGCGTTGCAGCCGGGCGACGGCCTCGTCCTCGGCTACGACCTCAAGAAGGACCCCGCGATTCTCGAACTCGCGTACGACGACCCGACCGGCGTCACGGCGGCGTTCAACAAGAACCTGCTCGGGAGGATGAACCGCGAACTCGGCGCCGACTTCGAGTTGCAGCGCTTCCGTTTCCGGGCGCATTGGAACGAGACCGAAGGTGCCATCGAGTCGTTCCTCGTTAGCGAGCGCCGGCAGCGGGTGCGCATCCCGGCCGCCGGACTCGACATCACCTTCGCTCCCGGCGAAACGATCCACACGGAATCGTCGTACAAGTTCAGCCGCGATGAGCTGGTGCGGCTGGCGCGGCAGTGCGGCTTCCGCGAGCAGGCGACCTACACGGATAACGGCGGCCGCTACGCGCTCGGCGTGTTCATCGTCGCATAGCGTCGCCGTCGAGCGCGGCGCGGATCGCGCGCATGCGCGGCACGAAGCGGGCGATCGCGGCCTCGACGGCGGCGTCATCGAGTAGCGCAAGGGCGTCGTCGTCGATCGGCACCGGCCGCAGCGTGCCGGCATGAGCGTAGACGTAGACGCCGGCACTCTGCACGCCGCCGGCGGTCGCGATCTCAACGCCGATGCGACGGTAGAGCGGGACGTCTTCCCAAGCGTCGGCGATCTTCCAGCCGGCCTCGTCGAGCGCGATGGCGATCCCGTGCACGCACGCGCCCCCGGCCGGCACGACGGAGAGATATCCGCTCAGTGTCGACGCGCGGCCCCAGCCCGATAGCGTCGCCGGTTCGGCGGCGTAGTCGGCGCCGAAAATCGCCCGGCGCCACGACTCGCGACGAAACGTCCCGTACCCGAACAGCGTCACCGCCGGACGGCGCGTTCGCAGCCGCGCAGCGCCAGGTCGGCAACGATCGCGAGCGCAGCCGCGGCAAGCGCGCCGGCGACGATCTTGTCATCGTTCTGCGTCAGGATCCCCTCGAAGAGCAGCACGCCGAGGCCGCCGGCGTCGATCCACGCCGCCACGGTCGCAAGCGCGACCAGCGTGACGGCCGCCACGCGCACGCCGGCCAGCATGACCGGCAGCGCCGCGGGGAACTCGACGCGCAGCAGCGTCTGACGTGCACTGAGCCCCATGCCGCGCGCCGCGTCGACGAGCGCCGGGTCGACGCCGCGCAAGCCGGCGACGACGGCGCGGATCAGGATCATCTGCGCATACACCACCAGCGCGACGATCGCGGTCGACGGCCCGAGTCCGATCGCCGCAACGAGCAGCGCTAAGAGCGCTAAACTGGGGATCGTGTAGAGGATCCCTGCCGTCGCGAGGATGAGCGTTCCGGCACGCGGGTGACGCGCGGCGGTGGTCCCGAGCGGCAGCGCAATCACCAACGCGATCGCGAGCGATACCGCGACCAGCACGACGTGCTGCCCCAGCAGCGCGCTGACGCGGGCGGCATGCGCGACCAGGTAGATCATCGTTCGATCAGCGGCCGCTCGAGTGCCAGCCGGCGCGTCTGCGCGTCGACGCCGACCAGGCTGCGCACGAACGCGTCGGCGGGATCCGACAGCAGCTGCGCCGGCGGCGCTTCCTGCACGATGCGGCCGGCGTTCATGACGACGATGCTGTCCGCCAGCCGCAGCGCTTCGTCGACATCGTGCGTCACGAACACGATCGTGGTGCGCAGCTCGCGGTGGACGCGCGCGATCTCGTCCTGCAGCGATGCCCGCACGATCGCGTCGACGGCGGCGAACGGTTCGTCCATCAAGAGCACGCGCGGTTCTGCAGCAAGCGCGCGCGCGACGCCGACGCGCTGCGCTTCGCCGCCCGAGAGTTCGCGCGGGAGCCGTCCGCGGTACCGGGCAGGGTCGAGGCTGACCAGCGTCAGGAGCTCGTCGACCCGTGCAGCGAGGCGGCTCCGTTCCCAACCGAGCAGTTCGGGGACGACGGCGATATTGCGCGCGACCGTGTAGTGTGGGAACAGCCCGACCGCTTGAATGGCGTAGCCGATCCCGCGGCGCAGCGTCGTCACCTCGCGTTCGCGCACGTCGACGCTGTCGATGAGGACCGTTCCCGAGGTCGGCTCGACGAGCCGGTTGATCGTGCGCAAGAGCGTGCTCTTGCCGCAGCCCGACGGCCCGAGCAGCACCGCGAAGGTGCCCGCGTCGACCGTCAGGTTGACGCCGGAGACGGCCGCGGCCGGCGCGTCGGCGTAGCGCACCTCGAGGTCGCGGAACTCGACACGCGCACCGGATGGCGGAGTCGGCGCGCTCACGATGCCAAGCCGTGCCGAGCGAGCAGATCGTGCGCGGCATCGGCCGGCTCCCGCTTCAGCGGCCCGTCGACCTGCAGGTTGAGATCTTGCATCACGGCGTCCGTCAAGAGCGGGCTGAGGCGATCGAGCGCCGGCGCGAGCGCGGGCTTCGCGGCGAGTGCCGCGGCGCGCACGACCGGAGCGACGGAGTAGGCGGGGAACACATGCTTGTCGTCGGCGAGGACGACGAGCCGGTCGGCCTTGAGCTGGCCTTCGGTCGAGAACGCGACGACGACATCGACGTCGCCGTGCAAGAGCGCCTCATACTTCAGGCCGTTGTCGAGGACGCGGAGTGCTTTGAAATGGAAGCCGCCGTAGCGTTTCTGCAGCCCCGGCAGGCCGTCGACGCGGGAGAGGAACTCGGGGACGGTGCCCAGCCGCAGTTCGGACGCTTTGGACGCGAGGTCGCTCAGCGTTCGCAGTGCGTAGCGTGCGGCGACGGCTTGCGTCGTTGCGAGCGCCTGGGTATCGTTCATCGGCGCCGGCGCGAGCCACACCACGTCGAAGCGCTTGGCGTACGCCGCCTTCACGGTCGCATACGCGCGGCGCGGATCGCTGTCGGGCGGCAGGTGGAGCACGTTGAGCAGCGCCGTCCCGGTGTACTCCGGATAGAGATCGATTTCGTTGCGGACCAGCGCCGCCATCGCGATGTCGGTCGTCCCCAAATCGAAGCGCCGGCTGACCGGCAGCCCGGCGTGTTCTAGCGTCTGCCCGTAGAGCTCCCCGAGGATCAGTTCTTCGGTGAAGTTTTTCGATCCGACGCGCAGGGTTTCGCGCCGCGCGCACGCAGCGAGCGGTGCGACGCCGAGCAGACGGATGGCGTGCGCACGCGTGTAGCGCATGCTACACCGTAAGGCGCCGCTGGGCGGCGCCAAGAATTGTATCGACGAGCAGTGCCAACAGCGCGACCGTCGCAGCCCCGAGAACGAGCTCGCCAAAGTTACCGCTCTGCAGTCCGCCGACGATATAGTCGCCCAATCCGCCCCCTCCGATGAAGGCGGCCAGGGTTGCCGACGCAATGACCTCGACCGACGCCGTGCGCACACCCACCGCCACGACCGGAAGCGCCAGCGGCCAGCGAACCCGGCGGCCGACCTGGCGTGCGGTCATCCCTGTCCCGCGCGCGGCTTCGAGCGTCTCCGCCGGAACCGCACGCAAGCCGACATCGGTGTTGATAACGATCGGTGGCAGCGCGAGCACGACGAGCGCGAGCAGCGCCGGCGCGAAGCCCAGTCCCAACAGCGGGATCGCCAGCGCCAAGATCGCGAGTGACGGGACGACACGAAACGCGCCGGCCGCGGCCATGAGTGCTGAACGCAGGACCGTCCGGTCGGCCGTGGCGGCCGCGAGCGGCACGCCCAGCACGATCGCCAATGCCACCGCCGAACCAGCGAGCACGACGTGCGTCCCCAAGTGAGCCATGAAGTCGGCAGTCACATGCCGAACTCATAGGAGGCCATGCTCACCGGTTCGCAGATTGAGTCCGAGCTCCGCCCGCCCGACGTCGCTCCGATCGCGCTCGATGATCCGTCGCTCTACACGAACCGCGAAATGTCGTGGCTCGAGTTCAACGACCGCGTCCTCGAAGAGGCGCTGGACGAAGCCAATCCGCTGCTCGAGCGGCTCAAGTTCATCGCGATTTACGGTACGAATCTCGACGAGTTCTTCATGATTCGCATCGCCGGTCTGATGCAGCAGACGGCGGCCGAAGTGCACAAGCGTTCCGACGATGGGCGCCTCCCGGAAGAGCAGCTCGCGATCGTCAGCCGCCACGTGCAGCGTTCGCTGGCCCGCACGTCGGCCTGCCTCAAGGATCTGTTCGGGAAACTGGAAGGTCACGGCATCCGCGTTCTGCACTACGCGGACCTCGATCCGCAGGCGACGGCGGCGATGCGCCGCTACTTCGACGAACTCGTGTTCCCGGTGCTGACGCCGCTGGCGATCGATCGCGGGCACCCCTTCCCGTACATTTCAAATCTGTCGATCTCGCTCGCGGTCGAGCTCGAAGAATCGACCAGCGAAGGGACCGTTCCGTACTTCGCGCGCGTGAAGGTCCCCGGTTCGCTGCCGCGCTTCGTGCCGGTCGAGTCGGCGCCGAAGGGTCAGCGCTGGTTCGTGCTGCTCGAGGACATCATCTCGCATA
>Ga0302178_10001538_pt1 | contig 19394 bp, 14 predicted proteins | sample I_Palsa_E1_3_FD_198790 | JGI IMG/M metagenome (GOLD analysis project Ga0302178, IMG submission 198790) | Peat permafrost microbial communities from Stordalen Mire near Abisko, Sweden - I_Palsa_E1_3 | ecosystem: Environmental > Terrestrial > Soil > Palsa > Peat permafrost | place: Sweden... | reverse complement strand
CCTATGACAACGCCATGTGCGAATCATTCTTCGGCACGCTCGAGGCGGAGCTGCTGATGCGAGAACACTTCGCGACCCACGAGCAGGCCCGCGCGCGCATCTTCTGGTTTCTGGAAGGCTGGTACAACATACGCCGCCTGCATAGCAGTATCGGCTATTGCTCGCCGCTCGAATTCGAAAACCTGCATTCGCAGGATCAAATGTCATCGCCGCGCGGGTTGCCCACCGCCGGGCAGCGTCATGGTCGTGACAGGCGACCCGCCGCCCGGCCGTGGACAACCCGCGACTCAAAACTCCCGGGAGGTTCAACATCACACTAAACCCAACTGCAAATCTGTCCGTCGAACCGGGTCAATCTCAACCCTCACGGTCGCACTCCGCTCAGAATCATGTTAAAGCCCAGGCATTTCCCGCGTTGGATCGTGGGACCACCGCATGACCCCGTTGACCCCGGCACGCGACGGCGCCTCCTGCTGACCGCAGTACTCGCTTCAACGGGGCTCGGTGCCAATGGGCTGTCGTCCGCATGCTATGGACCGGAAAAGGCCTTCCTCGCGCTGGGCAGTCACCCGGAACTTGGGCCGGTCCTGGCCGTTGCGACCGCCGTGACAGTCCTCATCCTGGCGCTTGCGTATACGCAAATCATCGAGCTGTTTCCGTCAGGGGGTGGAAACTACAAGGTGGTGTCGCAACTCCTCGGGCCCGGCATCGGGCTTATCGCGGGGTCGGCATTGCTGGTCGACTACGTTTTGACGATTGTGGTATCGCTGGTGAGCGGCACCGACGGCCTCTTCAGCGTACTGCCGGCCAGTGCCCAGACGCACAAGCAGGCGGTGGAAATCGGCCTGCTGATGTTGCTGGTCGCGCTGAATCTGCGCGGCGTAAGCGACGCGATCCGCTTCCTGCTACCTGTCGTCCTGGCATTTCTGATGAGCCACGGATTCCTAATCGTCTACGGCATTGCCTCATCGGCGAATAGTGTCCCGGCTGCGGTGACGCATACCGTGACCGGTGCCCACGGTCTGTCACAGCAGATCGGCTGGCCTCTGGTTGCTGCACTATTGCTGCGCGCCTATTCGCTCGGCGGCAGTTCCTTTACCGGCATCGAGGCGATTGCGAACAATGTCAATCTGCTCGCGAGGCCACGCTACCGGACCGGGCGGACGACCCTGCTATCCGTCGCACTGATGCTCGGTTTCATCGCGGGCGGCATCCTTCTTCTCTTTACGCTATGGGGCGTGCGACCCGTCTATGGGCAAACACTCAACGCCGTGGCGTTTGGGACAGTGATCGCCAGGTTGCCATTGGTGCCGTTTGCGAGAAGCACGTTGCTGCTGGTCGTACTGGCACTGGAAGGAGCGATCCTGTTTGTGGCCGCCAATTCCATCCTGATCTTTGCGCCGTCGCTGCTGGGCAGTATGGCGACGGACTCGTGGCTGCCGCATCGGTTCTGCAATCTGTCGAGCCGATTGGTACGGCAGAACGGTGTCGTGTTCGTAGGTGGCTGCGCGCTCGTCATCCTGATAGCCACCCACGGCGAACTGGGTGTGCTGGTTGTGCTTTACAGCATCAACGTGTTCCTGAGCCTGGCGCTCGCAAAGGCCGGTCTGTGCCGCTACTGGTGGACGCGCAGAACTGAAGTCCGTCACTGGCCGTTGCGCCTCGCTGTGGCGGGCTCGGGCTTTTTGATTGCCACGATGATCCTGTTGGTGACGCTGACGCAGAAGTTCTTCGCGGGTGGGTGGGCGACGTTGTGCGTGACCCTGTTCGTAATCGCTGGCTGCGTTGCTGTACGGCGTCACTATCGGTGGGTCGAAGAGCGGCGCAATGAAATGGATACGCTGTTTGCCTTGCCTGCAAAAGAGCTAGCTGCGGCTCGTGCGATCCGGCCGATGCCAGACGCTGGCGAGCCGGTGGCGGTCCTCCTCGTGACCGAGCACTGGGGTTCCGCGATTCACACGTTGTTGTGGATTCAGCGCCTCTTTCCGGGGCGGTTCCGGAGCGTCGTTCTAGTCAGCGTCGTCAAGGTGCAGGTGGACGCGCTTGGCACGTCAGAAGCGCTCCGACGCAAGCACGAAAGACTTGAGAGTTCGCTGGAACAACTTGAGGCCATTTGCGGGAGAGCGGGGCTCGGCGCAAGCCGTATGGTAGGTCACGGTACCGATGCCATCGCGGAGCTGGAGCGGCTGATACGGGAGTCGGTCGCGCGCTTTCCGGGATGTGTCTGTTTCACCAATCAATTGATGTTGCCGGGAAACCGTCGTTTCAGCGAATTGCTGCACAATCAGACCGCTCTCGGCCTTCAGCGCCGCCTGCATCTGGACGGGATTCCGCTGGTCGTATTGCCCATCACTTTGAGATGATGGGCCGCCTACGACCGAGCGCGCGTGTGGAAAATACAGCGTGACACGGCGCCCCCACGCGAGCCCGTCCGTCGTACTGTGCCTGGCGCACACTTTAGCCACCTCTGGCCGAAAAACCGTCGGTAGGGGGCGCTCGGCATCAATAGCCATTGCCGAGATCCTGCTTTTGGGCGGTGCGGTACCAAGGAAGTATATGGTTAACAAACGCAAAACGTGGAAGTTATTTGGTTAACGTTCCGGAAGCCAATCGAGTTGTTCCACATTTTCCAAAGACGTTCCGTAGATCGCCGATTTAAAGCGGCTTATGGATAACGACGTGCTTGCTGCTTCCGCTACGGTCCCACACAATTTCTCCGTGATGTATGGGTAGGAAGATGGGTGAGTGGGTAGGAGGGGACGATGTCAGGACAACAATTGCACCGCTTCAGCGCGCTTCGGATTGCAAAGGAAGTAGCCCCCGGACGGCAGTGGTCCGAAAGTGCGAAAAGGTCCCACAGCTGCCCCCAGCACGGCTAGTCCTCGGCAGCACACCACTGCTGCCGAGGACTGGTCCCATATTTTTGCGTCAGAGCCGCTCCATGGGACCAATTTGCTCACTTCAAAAACCCTTTTTCGCCCCTACTCGTCGGGTCCTGCTTCCTTCATCTGGTGCTCAGATTTAGGCGGGGGTCCGACGCGCATAAGTTGCCTACACACTCACTGTCGAAGCGGATTGCAGTCCGTGGTACCGACGGTCAAAGTAGAAGAGCGCGGCAGCTGCCTCTCCGTCGTTGAGTTTTACCGCTTGCACCTCGCAAAAGAACACGCTGTGAGTGCCTTTGCAAACGGTATCAACCACCTTGCAATCGAACGCCACTAACGCATCCTCCAGCACTGGCGATCCCGTTTTGAGCATGCTCCACACCGCTCCCGCGAAACGCTCGTCTACGCTGACGCCGGCACCGAATTTACGTGACAGCGGTTCGTGCGATGCGCTCAGTGTGTTCACGCACAGCACGCCGTTTCTGACCAGCGCATCGTGAGCCGAGGATTGGCGGTTGACGCAGACGAGTAGCGTGGGTGGCGTGTCGGTGACGCTGCATACGGCTGAGGCTGCGATACCCGCTTTTCCAGCGGCACCGTCGCTGGTGATTACGTGAACGGCAGCACCAAGCCTCGCCATTGCAGACCTAAAGCTAAGTTGCTCTTGGCTAAGTGTCATGACATCGCGTCCATTTACTGTACCGTGCCCGGTATTTCTGCCACCACGCGGCACGACAGTCCGCTGAAGCCGAGGAAACCCGTCCAGCCCGTGTGCATCTTAAATTCACTTTCGCCAACCGCTTCGTAGAGCTCATCGATCTTGTTCATGTTTTCGATGATGAAGCCGCCATGACGGCCGACCAGGATGTCGGCTGGCCCGTGCTCGTCGCCACGCCGTAATCCCGCAAAATCCAAACCGATGAAACCTAGCTTCATTTTCGCGAGAGTTTCGATGAAATCCCATGACATTTGGGGGTGGCCAGCGAAATAGTCACGGGTCCCGTATGAGTGCTTCGACAGATAGCCCGTGTGAAAAATAACGAAGTCGCCCTCACGAACATCGTACCCTTCAAGGGACTTCTCAGTAATTTCAGTCTCGCCGACATCGCCTACATAGACAATAATGGCTCGGCGGACGGCGTATTCAGCGGCTGGACGATCTTGACCTTCATACACATCTAGATGCGTGCCGATGTGTCCTTGGGACATGAAGCTGTTCTGGTCTTGGCTCGCTTTCCCGACGACGGGGTCGTGCATGTCAATGGCCAAGGTGAGGTCGAGGAACATTTTTTTGTCTCCGGTAGAATTGGGATGTAGTACTTTAAGTGTCCGGGGGAGGCCGGCGCCGTCTGACTTAGGTCAAAATTCATTCAAAACCGGACAATCCATGCAACCCAATCCGCCCCTTGTCGAGGTACAGCACGGCGCTTTTCCTATTTGTACGGTGGTGCGGGAAGGCGACGCGGTGGACTTTGAGGCGCACGTGCATGCGTGTGGACAACTGATCTTCGCGCAACATGGCCCGATGCTGTTGGAAACAAGCAGCGGAATAGTTCGAATGGGACCAGACCGTGCGGCTTGGCTGCCTGCCGGAGAGTCGCATGCGGTATTTTTGGACAGACGTTTCCGATATCACAGTCTCTACATCGATACCGACTTTTGCCCACGCGGGACGTGCGGTGTTTTCATTCTCAGTCCGCTACTGCGTGAGCTCATCATCGATGTGTCGTTGTGGCCTGACAGCGATCTGACTACTGACGAAAAAATGCGGCGCGCGTATGTCATCGTGGACGAAATCGTACGGGCACCGCGGACCGGGTCATCCGTTCGGATTCCAGATGACAAGAAGCTTGGGATAATTTGTCGGGCAATCGAACGGAATACGTCCGTCGATAAATCGCTTGAAGATTGGGCTGTCGAGGTTGGTGCTAGCACCAAGACTCTTCAACGACTTTTTTTGGCGCAGACCGGTATGCCCTTCCGGCAGTGGCGCAATCATGTAAGGATGACTAGGGCTTTCGAACTGCAGATGTCGGGCATGCGGGAGATCGACGTTGCACTTGCCGTCGGATATGCAACTGAAGGCTCCTATGCCCAAGCCTTCAAAAATTTCTACGGGCATCCCCCAAGCTTCTTGAAGCGCCGCTCAAAGGGCTAGGCGGTTGTCCCAGCATACTCGGCGCAAGCCATCCGAGCGAAAGGGAAAACGTTGGGATATGGGCTCGCGGAGCCGACGGCTACAGCTAATATTCCGACTAGCCGGAGTCGAACAAACACAGCGGAGAAGATGGAACCGAACACCGATTTTGGGGGTTGCCATTCCTTCGCAATTTGCTTTTTCCCAATGCGGATCATGTCGACAAGATCATATCTGTTCGCGGCCGAAGGAACTAAGACGTTCCAGATCAAGCACATCAATCTGGTTATACGCGAGCTGTACAATGCCTAGCCGTTCGAGATTTTGCAGCGCCTGATTGATCCGTTGACGGGACACACCCACGAGCAGGCCGACTTCTTCCTGAGAAATGACAAGCGTGCGGCCCGTATCGGGATATAAATCGGGATTGAATAGTTGCGCGAGGGACTGCGCGACGCGCGCGTCGACATCGAGCAGACGGCTGTTCTGGATCGACGCAATGAACTCCCCCATCCGGTTGTTCAACTGGTGGATCACAAAGCCAGTGAACGGCAGGCTCGACTTCAACAGCGTGTGGAAGGTGTCTGAAGGCACGAACATCACGAGTGATGGCTGAATCGTCGAAACCTCGTACTTACGCAGTTCGCGTTTTATTACGCTGCCTTCGCCGAACCAGCCGCCGGGGGGCACGCCGGAAAGCGTACAACTGCGACCTGACGCGTTGTAGATGGCGAGTTTGATTAGGCCAGAATGCACGCCGATCCAATAGTCGGACGGCTCCTGACGACGCGCGATCCATGCGCCGCCGTCCAGATACTCGGCGTGCGCGCGGGCGAGGACCATCGCTTGATGTTCGTCCTCGAGTGCTCGGAACCACCCGCAAGTCGCAAAAAGCTCTGGAAGATCGGAGCGTGCGATCCTTTTTGACTGCGGCAGGTGGGCGTAGTCGAAAACGGCAGGCGGAGTCAAGGCGACCATGAGTGAGCTTATCAGGGGTTCGGTGGCGCGCATTTCAACCAGTGGGGAACCGGGAGCGGCAGTTTTTCATTCGGACGACAGATGGTTGAACTGGTCGAACAGTATCATCGTACACGACAAAGAACGATCCACAGTGCGATCTGCGCGATGCATTTAGATTGTGCGAGCTCAGGCCCAATGTTTTGCACAGGCAAAGCAATGCGTCACACGCCAACGTGAGCTGATCGCCAAGAGCCGCCTGGTCAGGCGCGTTGCTCATACTCATTCGGAACAGCACCGGGTTTGGATAATCATGGCGTCATCTAGCTACCAACTATTCGAGGATCCACTCGACGGCTCTCTCGTGCCTAAACCGGAATAGCTCCAGGTCACTTGTCAGGATCCGACAAAAAATTCTGAAAGTCTTGAATTTTGCAGAACGGAACACATGCTTCCACTGCTCACCAGTCATAAATTCAGCTACACATTCTGCTGCTTCGCACGTACTCTTGCCTGCCTACCCACTGAGTTTCCGCAGGGCTCTAGCTTGGAGTTGCAACATGACTGATTTGTCTACAATTACACCTTCGATTTTTGCCTTGGCTCAAGTGCGCGCCGACAACGACCCGCAGGAGACGACCGAATGGCTTGAGGCGCTGGATGGCGTTGTCAGACATGCAGGTCTAGAGCGAGCACAGTACCTGTTCGATCGGCTCGCAGCCCACGCCTCATCAAGCGGCGTCGCAACAGCGCGTATGAACGTGACGCCCTACTCCAATACCATCGCGGTCGACCAGCAGTCTCCGTATCCTGGCGACTTGGACACAGAAGAAAAACTCGCGGCTGCCTTGCGTTGGAATGCGCTAGCGATGGTAGTGCGAGCCAATCGTGCGTACGGCGAGTTGGGCGGACATATCGCGAGCTATGCATCGGCAGCGGACCTGTTCGAGGTCGGTTTTAACCACTTCTTCCGCGGCCCGGGCGATTCTCAAGGCGGCGATCTCGTCTATTTTCAGCCGCACTCTTCTCCAGGGGTCTACGCGAGGGCATTCCTCGAAGGATTCCTTAGCGAGACTCATCTCGAACATTATCGGCGAGAAATCGCGGGGCCAGGACTGTGCTCTTACCCGCATCCGTGGTTGATGCCAGATTTTTGGCAGTTTCCGACTGGCTCAATGGGCATTGGACCTATCAATGCAATCTACCAGGCGCGCTTCATGCGCTATCTGCAAGATCGTGGTTTGCTGCAGACGGAGGGTCGTAAAGTCTGGGGCTTCTTCGGCGATGGTGAGATGGATGAGCCCGAATCAATCGGCGCGTTGTCGCTAGCCGCACGTGAAGGACTCGACAACCTCGTGTTCGTGATTAACTGTAATTTGCAACGGCTCGACGGACCTGTGCGCAGCAATGGTCGCATCGTTGACGAACTCGAAGCGCAGTTCACAGGTGCCGGCTGGAACGTAATCAAAGTGTTGTGGGGTTCAGACTGGGATGAGCTGTTTGCACGCGATCGCACGGGGGCATTACTGCGTGCGTTTTCTCAAACAGTGGACGGCCAGTTTCAAACGTTCTCGGCAAATGATGGGGCGTATAACCGCGAGCGCTTCTTCGGACAGAATCCCGAATTAGCCGCGCTTGCCGCGCATCTGAGTAATGACGATATCGACCGGTTGCGGCGCGGTGGTCACGACGTCCGCAAGCTACACGCGGCGTATGACCGCGCGCTGAAACACAGCGGCCAGCCAACGGTGGTTCTTGCGAAAACGATGAAAGGCTTCGGAATGGGTTCGATCGGGCAGGGGCGTATGACCACCCACCAGCATAAGAAGCTCGATGTTGAGCAGTTGAGGGCGTTCCGAGACCGCTTTCGTCTGCCGCTGTCCGATGACGATGTTGAGCAATTGAAGTTCTACAAACCGGCGGAGAGCAGCCCGGAGATGGAGTACCTGCATGCTCGTCGCGCTGCCTTGGGCGGCTACCTTCCTCGGAGGCGCACAGCGGCATCGGAGACGCCCACGGTGCCTCCGATGTCTTCCTGGGGACAATTCGCGCTTGAGACGAACGGCAAAGAAATGTCGACGACAATGGCAATTGTGCGGATGCTCGGCAACTTGCTGAAGGATGGGTCGCTTGGGCCACGAGTTGTCCCCGTGGTCGCCGATGAAGCGCGTACATTCGGCATGGCTAATCTATTCCGGCAGGTTGGGATCTATTCTCCGCTTGGCCAATTGTACGAGCCAGAAGATATGGGCTCCATGCTTTACTACCGCGAAGAGAGGGGTGGCCAAATCCTCGAAGAGGGTATCTCGGAGGCAGGCGCGGTGTCGTCGTGGGTCGCAGCAGCGACGTCGTATAGCGTGCACGACCTTCCCATGCTGCCGTTTTACATCTACTACTCGATGTTCGGCTTTCAGCGTATCGGCGATTTGATCTGGGCAGCGGCCGACCAGCGTGCCCGAGGCTTCCTGATTGGCGCAACAGCGGGCAAGACGACGCTTGGCGGGGAGGGCCTCCAGCATCAGGACGGCACAAGCCACCTGGCGGCATCAACGGTGCCGAATTGCCGTGCATACGATCCGGCCTATGCGTACGAAGTTGCCATGATTGTTGACGAGGGCATGCAGGAGATGATCGAGCGTCAACGCGACGTATTTTATTACCTTACGGTCATGAACGAGAATTATGCGCAGCGCTCTCTTCCTGCGGCTGATCTTGATCGCGTCCGTCAGGGCGTGTTGAAAGGCATGTACCTGCTGGAGCCGGCGGCTATTCAAATCGCGCAAGTGCAGCTTATGGGCTCGGGTGCAATTCTTGGTGAAGTGCGAGCAGCCGCCGATATGCTGAAGAATGATTGGAACATTGAAGCTGCAGTGTGGAGTGTGACAAGTTTTACCGAACTGCATCGCGATGGCGTAGCGTCGGAGCGCGCCGAGCGGTTGCTCGAACACACCGGGCACGGGGCGCCTTACGTAACAGATTCGCTTGCTGCATCGCGCGGACCAGTGGTTGCTGCGACAGATTATGTACGGGCAGTGCCTGAACTCATTCGTGCCTACGTTCCGCGTCGGTATGTGACGCTTGGAACCGACGGTTTCGGACGAAGCGACACACGTGCGGCATTGCGTGCGTTCTTCGAGGTGGATCGTGTCTCGATTGTGATCGCGGCGTTGAAGGCGCTCGTTGACGACGGATTGTACGAGTCGAAAATCGTTCATCAGGCCATCGACAAATATGAAAGGAGTGGAAGCGGACTCTCCGCGCCGTGGCTCGTATAAGCATCGTCGACGCACCCGCTGTTTTGTCTCGGCAAAGTACAGCGACGCTTGACCGCGGACCGAGAAGAGACCATTGCCGTGTAGCCAGGCGGTAGGGGATTCGATAGTGCAAGCGATACAACAATGCACCCTCGATTAAACGACGTGTTCACTAAGTTGTACGTAGAAAATTACCGGACACTGAGGCCGCATGGCGCAACGGTTCTTCGCATTTTTATCTATAGCCATTCGAGCTCCGCGTTGGTGATGCACGCGTTTTTTTGAAACTGATTTAGGATCGCTACGTCGATCCTGTCGAGGCGTCTGGGTGGTGACATGGGCGGGGCTTCCTATGTTTAGGTGTCAGCTCAGAATAATTACACTAACGACGAGGGTTTCGGCAGCAGAAATCAGACGCACATTCTCTCGCGTTGCACGTAAGCTGGGTGATCTGCGCGTCGCCAATTTGAGAGTCGGTATCCGAGGCCGCAGGGCTTGTCGGTCGAACAAAGGAATGCGCCGTTATCCGAAAGTACCAAGGAAATGCTTTAAGTGGTGTCGCGCCTAAGGCGGACTGTTGAAATGCTTGTTGTCGGAGACGAATGTGCACGTGACACAAATAGAAGTTCCGGACATTGGAGATTACCGGAACATTCCGGTGATCGAAATTTTGGTGAGAGCGGGGCAACGCGTCGAGAAGGATGAGTCGCTTATCGTACTCGAATCGGACAAAGCAACTTTAGATGTGCCGAGTCCTGCTGCGGGTATGGTTAAGGAGTTGAAGGTCAGAGTTGGCGATACCGTATCGCAAGGGACTGTCATCGTACTTCTTGAGAGTGAAGGTGGCGGCGCGACGGTGCCTGCACCTGAGCCCACGGTGGCCGAGCGAGAAGTCGCGTCGGCGTCGGCCCCTGCAGCTACGTCGTCGAACGTGCCTGCGCAGCCTTCCCTGCCTGCGCGTGTACCTTTCATCCTTACCGACGAAGTGCGCCCGTCTAGTACGGGCCATGCCTCACCGTCGGTGCGCAAGCTAGCACGCGAAATGGGCGTTGACCTGTCCCGCGTGCAGGGCACGGGTCCGAAGGGCCGCGTTCTACCAGAAGACATCAAAGGTCTCATCAAAAGCGTGATGATGGGTCAGGGCAATGAACCGACTCGCGGTGCGCCAGCTGCTCACAACGGTGGCGACCTTAACCTACTTGCGTGGCCGAAGATTGACTTTGCAAGGTTCGGTCTGGTGGACGTGAAGCCGCTGTCGCGCATCAAAAAAATCTCCGGCGCGAATTTGCACCGCAACTGGGTGATGATTCCGCACGTCACGAACAACGACGAAGCGGATATCACTGAACTTGACCTGCTGCGCGTTCAGCTTAACAAGGAGCACGAAAAGGAGAGTGTGAAGTTCACCATACTCGCGTTCGTGATCAAGGCAGTCACCGTCGCACTCAAGAGATTTCCGACGTTCAACGCGAGCCTGGATGGAGAAAATCTCGTCTTCAAGCGGTACTTTCATATCGGCTTTGCGGCGGATACTCCGAACGGTCTGGTCGTGCCCGTGATACGGGACGCGGATCAGAAGGGGCTTGCCGATATCGCGAAGGAAATGTCCGAGCTGTCGAAGCTTGCTCGCGAAGGCAAGCTTAAGCCGGATCAAATGCAGGGCGGTTGCTTCTCGATCTCTTCACTGGGTGGCATCGGTGGGACAAGTTTCACGCCCATCATTAATGCTCCCGAAGTCGCGATTCTCGGTTTGTCACGGAGTGCGATCAAGCCCGTTTGGGATGGGAAGCAGTTTGTACCACGGCTGATATTGCCAATCTCTCTGTCGTTCGACCATAGAGCGTTGGATGGTGCCGAGGCAGGCCGCTTCAACGCATATCTGGTTTCGTTGCTCTCCGATTATCGACGAATGCTTTTGTAATGAATTGGTCCGAATGCTTCACAGCAAGACTTTAACGAATCGGTTCAAATGGTAGCCAATGTGTGCCGCGAGGAAGACGCTAGTCAGATTTGTGGTTGTCTTCACACATAATGAAGGTTCTTCATGAGCGTAGCAGAAATCAAAGTACCGGACCTCGGCGACTACAAGAATGTGCCGGTCATCGAGATATCCGTAAACGTCGGCGATCATATCGAGAAGGAGCAGTCCCTTATTACCCTAGAGACGGATAAGGCGACAATGGATGTACCGAGCCCGATGGCCGGCATTGTCAAGGAGTTGCATGTCAAGATTGGGGATGCTATCTCTGCGGGCGCGCTGATCGTAGTGCTCGAAGACGGTAACGACTCCAGCAGTGCACGAACAACCGCCGATTTCGACCCTTCGCCCTCGGCTATGTCAACGCCTGCTCCGCAGGCGAATAGTTTTTCCGGCAACGCGGATGTCGAGTACGACACGCTCGTGCTTGGTTCAGGCCCCGGTGGATATTCGGCCGCTTTCCGCTCGGCCGATCTCGGTATGAAGACGGTGCTCGTCGAACGGTATGCAACGCTCGGCGGCGTCTGTCTGAATGTGGGTTGCATCCCGTCTAAGGCGCTGTTGCACACGGCGCTCGTTATCGACGAAGCCGAGGCGCTCGGCGCGCATGGCATCACGTTCGCCAAGCCGCAAATTGATCTGGACAAGCTGCGCGACTTCAAGTCGGGCGTCGTCAAGAAACTCACCGGCGGTCTCGCCGGTATGGCGAAAGCGCGCAAGGTCGAAGTGGTGACGGGTAACGGTTCGTTCGTCGATCCGCATCACATGGAAGTGCAGACCGAAGGCGGTAAGAAGGTCGTCAAGTTCAAACAGGCAATCATCGCCGCGGGCTCGGAAGCGGTGAAGCTGCCGTTCATTCCGGAAGATCCGCGTGTGGTCGATTCGACCGGTGCGCTCGAACTGCGTCAGATTCCGCAGCGCATGCTGGTGATCGGCGGCGGCATCATCGGTCTCGAAATGGCTACCGTCTATTCGACGCTCGGCGCGCAAATCGATGTGGTCGAAATGCTCGACGGGCTGATGGCCGGCGCGGATCGCGATCTGGTCAAGGTCTGGGAGAAGTACAACAGCAAGCGTTTTGCTAACGTCATGCTGAAGACCAAAACCACCGCGGCGGAAGCGAAAGACGACGGCATCTATGTGTCGTTCGAAGGCGAAAAGGGCCCGGCCGAAGCGCAACGCTATGACCTCGTGCTGGTCGCCGTCGGCCGTACGCCGAATGGCAAAAAGATCGGCGCTGACAAGGCTGGCGTTGCGGTAACGGATCGCGGCTTCATCGACGTCGACAAGCAGATGCGCACCAACGTTCCGCACATCTTCGCGATCGGCGATATCGTCGGTCAGCCGATGCTCGCGCATAAAGCTGTGCACGAAGGCCACGTTGCCGCTGAAGTGGCTCACGGCGAGGAGGCGCACTTCGATGCGCTGCAGATTCCATCGGTGGCCTACACCGATCCGGAAGTGGCGTGGGCCGGCAAGACGGAAGACCAACTGAAGGCCGCGGGTATCAAGTACGGGAAGGCGGTATTCCCGTGGGCTGCTTCGGGCCGCGCCATTGCCAACGGCCGCGACGAAGGGTTCACGAAGCTGCTGTTCGACGAGGAAACGCATCGCGTGATCGGCGGCGGGATCGTCGGTCTGAATGCGGGCGACCTGATCAGCGAAGTCTGTCTCGCGGTCGAGATGGGTGCGGACGCAACGGATATCGGCAAGACGATCCATCCACATCCGACGCTGGGCGAATCCATCGGTATGGCTGCCGAGTTGTACGAAGGCCTTTGCACGGATCTGCCGCCGTCTCGGAAAGCACATTAGCCGAGAAAGAAGGTTCATAGAGAAGAACGTCGGGACACATTTTGTCTGGAGGAAGCAGTGAAAATCGCAGCACCCGAGATCGAGAGGATTGCAGTGACTATATCTCACGAGTCAGCAGGCAAAATAACGGGCGCCGAAATCGTCGTCTCGGCGCTATGTGAGGAGGGTGTCGATACGGTCTGGGGATACCCCGGAGGAGCGGTATTACCTGTTTACGACGCCTTGCTGACGAGCAAATCCATCAGTCATATGCTGGTGCGCCACGAGCAGGCCGCAGTGCACGCGGCAGACGGATTCGCGCGCGCTACGGGCAAAGTTGGCGTAGCGCTCGTGACCTCCGGCCCTGGTGTGACGAATGCTGTTACGGGAATTGCCACGGCCTACTTCGACTCGGTTCCCATAGTCGTAATATCCGGGAATGTTCCCACCGATGCGATTGGTAAAGATGCATTCCAAGAATGCGACGCGATCGGGATCACTAGGTCAATCGTCAAACATAATTTCCTCCTGCTTGAGGTCGAGCAAATCGCCGCGACTTTGAAGAAAGCGTTTCATATTGCCCGTACTGGTCGCCCCGGGCCAGTAGTCGTCGATATCCCCAAGGACGTGTTGTTGGCTTGGGCCGCATTTGCATACCCTAAGACGATTTCATTACGGTCATACAAGCCACGCACCGATGGTCACCATGGCCAGATCCGGCGGGCTGCAGAGTTGCTGCGGCAGGCCAGTCGTCCCTGCATCTTTGTCGGCGGCGGGGCGATGGCTTCGGGCGCAAGTGCTGAAATTGCCCAACTCGCAACCGCGCTCGACGCACCCGTGACAAATACCCTGATGGCGCTGGGCACCTTTCCCGGGACGGACAGGCGATGTCTTGGGATGCCAGGTATGCACGGAACTTACGAATCTAACATGGCGATGCAGCATTGCGATGTCCTGATCGCGTTGGGCGCGCGATTCGATGATCGTGTCGTCGGGAATACCGCCGATTTTGTCACGACCGAGCGCAGTATTATTCACATAGACATCGATCCAGCAACTATTGACAAGCGGGTTGCCGTCGATGTTCCGATCGTCGGAGACGTTAAATCGGTACTTGACTCCCTTCTCTCTTTGTTGAGCGAGACGTCAATCAATCGGTCGGGACGTAGTGCATGGTGGGAAGAGATCGATCGCTGGCGTGCAAAGCGTTGTCTCACTTTTGATTGCGACGATCAAATCATCAAACCTCAGTTTGTGATACAAAAGCTTTGGGAAGTGACGCGCGGAGACGCCTTTATATGTTCGGATGTTGGCCAACATCAGATGTGGGCTGCGCAACTCTATGCGTTCGATAAACCGCGTCGTTGGATCAACTCGGGCGGCCTTGGCACTATGGGCGTAGGACTCCCTTATGCAATGGGAGTAAAGAGAGCTTTCCCCAACGAAAATGTCGTCACCGTTACGGGTGATGGATCAATTCAGATGTGCATTCAAGAGCTCTCAACGTGTAAGCAATACGGACTAGATGTGAAGATCGTCTCATTGAATAATGGAACTCTGGGAATGGTCAGGCAGTTGCAACATGTACATTATGGCGATCGGTACTCTAGCTCCTACATGGACGCTTTGCCGGATTTTGTGGCGCTTGCTCGTGCTTATGGACATGTCGGCTATCGCATCGAGAGGCCAGGGGAGGTCGAGCCGGCGCTGCGTGAAGCGATGACAATGAAAAACCGGACAGTTTTTTTGGATTTTGTTACCGATCCGTCCGAAAACGTATGGCCAATGGTGCGCGCAGGCTCCGGATTGACAGAGATGTTAATGAAATCCGGGGATATTTAGATTTGGCACCGGCAAATTAAAACTCCTGGCCGGCATGGCGGATAATCGCCTATGACCGCTCTATCAAGTGCGCGGCTTAGTACCGAAGGTTTTTGCGATCTTGTTGTCGGTCAGTCGACCGTTTGTTGGTCCAGTGCGGCGGTGCCATGCCGACTCAATCCGTGCAGGCGATTGCTTAACGGCCGCGCTCCCAGTTTGTCTTTGACGCAATTGTCAGTTGAATAATTCCGAAGCGGTCAATCTGATTCCGAAGGGGCTCTTACCCCTGAGTAGCGACCGTCGGATTCCGGCGCCGTCGTCCGACTGGTAGTTGGACGGCGAAAAGGCATGCAGGCCCATAGCCAGATAATTTGACAACTTTCCCCACTACTCTCCGAGCGAGGGTTCGAGCGCTGCCCAGCCTGAGCGTATCGCGCTTTTCAGGCAAACGGAGCTCAAGTTGGCGATTTCAGCCCGGAACGCGTTGTGGCATCCGGCGCGGGCACTATGCCAATGTGCCGAAGGGAGCGCATCTGCAAGTCGCTACTCGGTAGGCGTTGTCAACCGCGCGCCTATGGAGGATTGGGCGGAGATTGCGCGTGAGACGGGATAGCGAGAACGATGATTGCAAGCGGCACAAACAACGGCGCCTCCGCACGCTAAGCGGCCGTTGCGCACGAGAACGTGCGTAACGAAATATGTCTGTTTTTGGTGATATGTCGGCTTTTTATCGTAATTCACCGCGCGACGACTGCTATATGCTGGATCAATAGGTACTCGTGATCGAATACGTACTCAACAGACATTGACGTCGTAACCGATTGAAAACGGTGCGGGCAGCAACCCGCGAACCGTGAGGCGCCCAGACTTTTAGTGAGAGGAGGCAGTCCGTGAACGCTGCGCTAGACAGAATTGATTTCACGCTGGATAGGATTGATCTAAATATCCTCAGTGAACTCCAGGAAGACGCGAGTCTGACGAACTTGGAATTAGCCGCTCGGGTTAATTTGTCACCCTCTCCTTGTCTCGTTAGAGTCAGGAACCTGGAGCGCCTAGGCGTCATCAGCCGGCGCGTTGCCGTGTTGGACGCCTCGCTGCTAGGCCTTGCTGTCACGGCCATTGTGGAAATCACCCTTGAGCGCCAAGGGACACTTGCCCGAGAAAGTTTCGCTGACACTATCAGTGGTCTTACTGAAGTGATGGATTGCTATCTGATGACAGGGCGAACCGACTACCTTCTCCGGGTGGTAGCGAGAGACCTGCCTGAACTGGAATGCATCATCACAAAAAAATTGACGTCCCTTCCCGGTGTAGCCAGCGTCCGGTCCAACGTCGTTCTGAAACGGCTTGCAAACAAAACGACTCTTCCAATCGACACGACACGGCCTATCCAGGTTCAGGGACTTCCACGAGCGTCTGGTTTGTAGTTTTCAATAAGGTTCGACTCATGATGCGTCGACGGTAATGTCCTAATAATGAGGGTGCAAGGACTATAGCCAAGTGCCAGGCCACGTCGTGGAGATACGAAGGAGAAAATGTGAAGCTGATTTTGCTGGGTCCGCCAGGAGCGGGTAAGGGCACTCAATCCAAAATTTTGGAATCGCGCTACGGTGTGGCTCAGATATCGACGGGTGACATGCTCCGCGCCGAGGTCAAAGCGCGAACGGCTCTTGGATTGGAAGCGAAAAGCGTGATTGATGCAGGTAAGTTGGTTTCGGATGATATTTTGGTTCGTATGATCGCTGATCGCATCAAGCTTTCGGATTGTGCAAAGGGTTTCATTCTGGATGGATTCCCGCGCACGACCCGGCAAGCCGAAGCGCTGGACGAGCTGTTGTGTCAGCGAGATATCGAACTAGATGCCGTGATTGAAATTGTGGTGGATGCGCCAGCATTAATTGAGCGCATTGCCGGCCGGTTCACGTGCGCCAGTTGCGGGGAAGGCTATCACGACGGCTTCAAGCGGCCCACGATCGCAGGTATCTGCGACAAATGCGACGGAACCGATCTCGTGCGGCGTCCCGATGATAACGCGGAGACGGTTAAAACCCGGCTGTCGGCCTACAGCGCCGACACTGCCCCGATCATCTCATATTATCGGGCGAAGGGGCGGCTCTATAGCGTGGACGGAATGGCCACAATGGTCGATGTCGCGGTGCATATTGAGTCTATCTTGCAGACGGTCAAGAGCGCTGAGGGCGCAAATTTGACCACCGCCGGTTCTAATGTCCACGTTCAGGAAAGAGTGTTCTGATGAACGAGTCCACCCACCCAATTCCGCGTGCAGATCTGCATCGCTTTATCTCGACCGCTGCGGACATCATCGAGGAAGCCCGAGCAGGCCGCATATTCATTTTAGTAGACGACGAGGATCGCGAGAATGAAGGTGACCTTATCGTTCCCGCTCAATTCGCAACACCGGATGTGGTCAATTTCATGGCCAAGCATGCGCGTGGACTGATCTGCCTGGCAATGAGTCGAACTCGTTGTGAAACGTTGGGCCTCTCCCCGATGAGCAAGATCAATGGCTCACAACATGAGACAGCCTTCACAGTATCGATTGAGGCACGTGACGGGGTAAGCACCGGAATTTCAGCTTCAGATCGCTCTAGGACGATCTCTGTCGCAATTAATCCAGAGCTGGGTCGCGAAGATATCGTCTCCCCTGGCCATGTTTTTCCGCTAATGGCTCGCGATGGTGGAACACTGGTGCGGGCCGGGCACACTGAGGCTGCAGTAGATATCGCCCGCCTGGCCGGGCTCGTCCCAGCTGGGGTGATCTGCGAGATCATGAATGATGACGGTTCCATGGCCAGGCTGCCGGATCTGATTGCCTTTTCGCAGCGGCACAATCTAAAAGTGGGCACCATTGCCGACCTCATAGCGCACCGCCGCCGTACTGAAAAGCTGTTGCAGGCGGTCGAGCACGGCGAATACACAGAGCTGAACGGCAGCCACTGGCGGATAGTCGTTTATCGGAATTTGGTAGATCGGGTCGAGCATGTTGCCTTCGTCATGGGAGACTTGGGGGGAGCCGATCCAGTGCTTGTGCGTATGCATGCAGTCGACACGATGAACGACATCATGGGAGGTCACCATCTCGCGTCATTACGCGGCGCCGCTCGAATGCTGTCAGCTGAAAGCCGAGGTGTCATAGTCCTTATCCGTGAGTCTCGCCCGACGGCGGTTTCAGAGCGCGTGAGAGCTATGATGCACCCGGAACCCACAGAGCCATCATTGCGTGATTATGGCGTTGGGGCGCAAATTCTTGCCGACCTGGGCGTCGAAAATATGATTCTCCTTTCGAATCACACGCGAACAATCGTTGGCTTAGAAGGCTACGGGATCGACCTCATTGAGCAACGAAAAATAGACCGAGTTGAGAGCTACTAGACAATGATCTGGCATTTCTGATGCTTGGCCCCGTGCGATATTGGAAGCCGGCTAACAAAGGTGTGGATAGAGCGCCGCACGTCATTCGCTGAAAACGGTGACGATTGAGGCCTTCGCTGGATACTTTGAAGCCTGGTCAAAGACCGATTTCGCCACCGAGGTCGTTGGTAGCGGTGTCGCGATAAAAATCATTGTCGGGAAGCACGATCTCGTATTCGCTGAAGACGTTATGCGACGAACCTATTTGACGCAATTTCCTGATGCGGAACTCGAGGTCATGCGAAATACCAGGCACTACCCAATGGAAGAGGCGCGAATTGCGCTCGCAGCATCGATCGAAGCATTCTTTCGGGAACGACTTCCTCGCTGTCACCGCGCACTCATATCAACTGATGGCGCGTGACTTCTGTCACTCAACATCGGGACAGACGCACGTTCAGGTGGTCGGTATCGTCTTTAATGCGCGTGGCTGTATAGCCGTGCAAGAACCTTCACATAAAGGAGATGAGACAATGCACACTTTTTCGGAGCGCGAGTTCCGCGACGCTGTGGGCGGATTTTGTACTGGCGTCGTGGTGGTCACCGGATTGTTCGAAAACGAACCAGCGGGGTTTACAGCCCAATCCTTTGTGTCGGTTTCGCTTAGTCCACCGCTTGTCGCTATCTGCCCATCAAAGACGAGTTCTAGCTGGCAAAAGGTCCGGCGTTCCGGACACTTCGGCGTCAACCTTCTCCCCACCGATGGTAAGCAACTCAGTGCTGGATTTAGCAACTCGCAAAGCGACAAATTTCTCGGCCATCGTTGGACGCAGGGCAAGACCGGCTCTCCGATTTTGCCAGGCGTGATCAGCTTTATCGACTGTCGTATCGAAGTTGAGCATGACGCCGGGGACCACACTATTGTCGTAGGTCGAGTCCTTGACATAGAAACCTTCGGGGCGGATAGTGCACCGCTGCTTTTCTTTCGAGGAACATATGGTTGCTTTTCAGACCTGCAAGAAGTGGGGTAAACATGCTTCGTTGTTCAGGGATTGCGAAAACCTTCTGTATCCTGCTACCGCTGTGTACCGGCTCCGGTTGTTTGGACACGCTTTTGCAGCTCAGGCGGCCAGCTTCATCAGTTGGTCCTGACGGGCTTCAAGGGGTGATTTGAAGCCCAACTTTTCAAGACGCCA
>Ga0302178_10001537_pt1 | contig 19413 bp, 19 predicted proteins | sample I_Palsa_E1_3_FD_198790 | JGI IMG/M metagenome (GOLD analysis project Ga0302178, IMG submission 198790) | Peat permafrost microbial communities from Stordalen Mire near Abisko, Sweden - I_Palsa_E1_3 | ecosystem: Environmental > Terrestrial > Soil > Palsa > Peat permafrost | place: Sweden... | reverse complement strand
CGGGCTCAGCCTCTGCCGCCCTTGCCAGAGCCTGCTCGATCGTCGGGCGACGAGCCGTGTATGTCACAAACCGCTCATCACCGGCGCGCGCGCCGGCCTCGGCAAGGTGGGGGGGCATCAGCCCGATCAGATCCATGCGCGCCGCCCCCGCCGCGACGAGCGCCTCAAGCACGTCGGGAAGCGTCTTCTCCAGCACCTCACGACCCGCCGGTGCGAAAAAGTGGGCGAGACGAAACTGGCTAACGCCATCGCGCGCCCACTGCTCCCACGCAGCCTCGACTGACTCGGGCACAGGAGCTGCGTCACGCTCGAAGACGGTCACCTCATGCCCGTCGCGTGTCAACATCATCCCTGCCGACAACCCGCAAATGCCGCCGCCCAAAACGACGATCCTGCTCATCGGCTGCGCACCTCCGTGGCGCCGAGCGAGAGCACGTTGGCGGTCTGAGGGTCGACGCGACCCTCGAGCACATCGAGGTAGACGCGTTGTACCGCCTCGAAGCCCTGCTCGTGGATCACGTCGAGCCAGCCCCCCGTCCACTCGCTGAATGGGCGCCAGGCCTCGGAGGCCCGCCTCTGAAGCTCGATGCGGCCCCATTCCCCGGATCGTTTGGCGAGGCGGTCGGGAGCGAAGAAAAGGGCCGGTGACGGGCCGGGCAGCTCACCCTCGCCGGCGCCGCGCGCTTCCCAGTGCGTGCCCCCCACGATCATGCTTGCAAGCAGCTCGTCGCCATAATGCGAGTGGACAGCCGCACGCACGTCGCTGTCTCCCGCGATATCAACGAACGTAGCGGGTCCTCGCTCGAGCGATTCGATCGCGTCGTAGGTGACCGTGTGGCCGTAGATTCCGAGGCCTTCGACGAACCCGGCGTTCCGCGCGGAGGTCAGCCCGACGAGCTCGACGCCCTCGCGCTGGGCCAGCAGGAACGCCGAGCCGATCGCGGTCTTGCTCGAGGCGCTTGAGATCAAGATCGGTCCGCGCGCGGCCAGCCCGTCGTCGATCAGCTGGTCGTCGATCAGAAAGGAGGTGAAGAACAGAGGACGTAAGAGCATCTGCAGATCCTCGGTCTCCACCTGATAGAAGGGATCGGCGCTGGTTGCCGCGTAGCGCTGGTAGGTCGCGGGCAGCTGCGCGCGTTGCGGCGAGCCGTCGACGAACCCGTCTACGCCGGCGTCGACGGGCGTCACGAGCAGGTGGGAGGAGGGGGGCAGATATCCGTACAGCCGCACGCCCGGCTCGACACCCTGGGCCTCGCTTCGCTCCACCTCCGCAAACCCCCACATCGGGATCCGGCCCCATCCCGCCTCTGCCGGAAAGAAGCTCCAGTAGGACATGATCTGTCCGAGCACCGCATAGGTGATGTTGTTCGACGTCAGCCCGAAGCTGTCCACCCTCAGCAGCGCCTGTCCAGGCTCGAGCTCGGGAGCCTCGGACTCGGCAATCCGGCACTCGCGAAGGTCATCGCGCTTGACCAGGAAGTCGCTCACCGGGAGGATGCTCGCACGATCGGCGTCGCGGCGCTGGCACGGGCTAGGCTGAGCACCCGATGGCGGCGCTGAGCGACACCCGCGTTCTCGTGACCGGTGGCACAAGTGGGCTCGGCCGCGCGATGGCGCAAGCGCTCACACGGGCGGGCGCCACGGTGGTGGTCACCAGCCGCGACCGGGAGCGGGCGCAGGCTGCGGCTGCGCAGCTGGGCGGCCGTGCGCTGGGAGTCGAGCTCGACGTGCGCGACTCGCGCTCGGTGTCGGCAGCGGTCGACAGCGCCTACGAGATGCTCGACGGACTGGACGTTCTGGTCAACAACGCCGGGATCGGGATGCGGACCGTCAACCCACGGTTCATGAGCCAGCCGCAGGCATTTTGGGAGGTGCCGCCCGCCGGCTTTCGCGACGTTCTGGAGACCAAGGCAACCGGGACATTCCTCCTTGCCCGCGCCGTGGTACCGCGAATGTTGAGCGCCGGCGGCGGACGCATGGTCACGATCTCGATGAACGAGCAGACGATGACCCGCGGCGGCTTCATCCCCTACGGACCCTCCGGCGCCGCCGTGGAGGCCCTCGCGCGAGTGATGGCCGCCGACCTCGCCGACACGCCGGTCACGGCGAACATCCTGCTGCCCGGCGGCGCGACCGCCACCGGGATGCTGCCCGACGAGATGCCAGAGGAGCTGCGCGCCAACCTGCTCGACCCGGCGATCATGGGACGGCCGATCGTGTGGCTGGCCTCTCCCGCGGCGGCCGGGGTCCATGACGAGCGGATCGTGGCTCGCGACTTCGACGACTGGTTGCAGAGCCGCGAGGCGAGAAACGCATGAAGGTTCGCGACGGGTCCCCCCGATTCGACCGGCTGGCCGAATCGGGGGCCCGAAGGCATGGGCCTGAACGCCGCCCGGCGGCGCACTCTCGCGCGCGCGTCGATGCATATGATGCGCTGGCGCCGGCCCGCCAAACTACGTTCCGACGCCTTGGGCTCCCTATGTCCGGTGGAAGGGGTCGCGACCATGCCCGATGAGTATCTCCCGCCCGGCGAGGGCCCCGGTATGGGGCTTCTCGGTCCACGAAGCCGGCATCTGCTCGTGCTCGAGTTCGGCCATCGTGAGGAGTTTGATGATCCGAGCCTTGAGTGGCGCCGGCTCTTTTCTGAGCTGATCGGCACGTTCATGTTGGTGCTCGTGGCCGCGGGCGGCGGGATCCTGCACGGCAAGGGTCAGATCACCCTTTCGGCAGCGGTCGTCGCGCCGGGGCTGATGGTGCTCGCAATCATTTTGTTCATGGGCGCGATCTCCGGCGCCCACCTGAACCCAGCGGTCTCGCTCGCGTTCGCGCTGCGCGGAGACTTCCCCTGGAGGCGAGTCCCCGGCTACATCATCATCCAACTCGTCGGCGCCAGCCTTGCGTGTGTGTTCCTGCTCGCGGTGTTCGGCAATGTCCAGCATCTAGGCGCGACTCTCCCCGGCCCCGGATACGCGAACTGGCAGGCCTTCCTGATGGAGATCGTCCTTACCGCCACACTTGTGAGCGTCATCCTGGGAACCGCCTCGGCCGCGCAGAACGTCGGTGCGATCGCGGCCCTGGGTGTCGGTGGTTACATCGCGCTGGCCGGCCTATGGGGCGCACCTGTGAGCGGCACGTCGATGAACCCGGCGCGCTCATTCGGGCCTGCGCTCGTGAGCGGCGACTTCTCAAGCTATTGGGTGTATGTCGCGGGGCCGATGGCCGGCGCGCTGATAGCTGTCGGCATCGCATCTGTTCTACGTGGACGGGGCGGGGATGCGATCGCCCGAGCCGCCGGCTCGGGCGTTCTTGACAAGGGCAGCCTCGCCGCGAAACAGCGCCTCTCAGACGCGATCGAGAGCGGCGAGATCGCCCCTCCGGGCATCGCCGACACTGACCCGAAATAGGAGCTGAGCGCTAGGACTTGATCATCGCGCCATTGCGCGGGACGCCCCCGCGGAGAGGCCGATCGAGACGGCGCGACGCCTCGGCCGCCGGCGCGCCGCTCTTCGCGTCCGGCATGGAGCCGAGCTCGTCCGCGGGCCCGGGCCTGGCGATGTAGTACCCCTGGACGAGGTCGCACCCGAGATCAGACAGCAGGCTGAGGGTGGCGGCATCCTCGACACCCTCGGCTACGACGCGCAGCCCGAGCGCGTGGCCGAGCTCGATCGTCGCCCTGACGAGTTGCACCGAGTTCTCGGACTCGCCCGCCGCCGGCGGCACGAGGAACGTGCGATCGAGCTTCAGCTCACCCACCGCGAGACTGCTCAGATAGGCAAGCGAGGTGAATCCGGCTCCAAAATCGTCGATAGACACGACGATGCCGAAATCTTGAAGTTTCTCTATGACCCGCTTGGACCTCTCGAAGTCCGTGATGATGCTGGTCTCGGTGAGCTCCAGAATCAGGGCATTCGCGGGAAGATCGTGATGCTTGAGCAGGTCTTGAATCAGCCCGATGAAACCGGTGTCGAGCAGGTTCGTCGCCGAGACGTTGACCGCAACGGATACGCGCCGGCCGGCAACCCGCCAGGCCGAGCACTGCGCCAGTGCCTGGTCGAGTACCCACGCGGTCAACGACGGCATCAGTCCGGCTTCCTCCGCCAGCGGAAGGAATTTGAGGGGTGGGATCAGACCGAGCCTTTCATGGGGCCAGCGAAGCAGCGCCTCATATGTCGTGATCTCATCATTGCCAAGGTGAAGCAGCGGCTGGTAGTGCAACACGAGCTCTCCCTCCTCGATCGCCGCACGCAGCTCGTCTGCCATGCGCAGGCGGTTGCCACCACCATCGAAGTCCTCTTCGTGTTCATACAGCACGAAGGGTGAGCGTCGCTCCTTGGCTCGGTACATCGCGACGTCACCACAGGACACCAGGCTGGCACTGTCGCGGGCGTCCAGGGGTGCAAGGGAGATTCCGATGCTCGCGCTGAGGCGCGGGCAAACGGCGTCCAGGGTGAAGGGCTCCTCGAGGCTCGCCGTGAGGCGCTTCGCAACCTCCGTTGCGTGGTCGGCCCCGGCATCCATGAGAACGACGGCGAACTCGTCGCCGCCCAGGCGGATGAGCGTGTCGGACGCTCCTACCGAGGCCTTGAGCCTCGCGGCCAGCTGCTTGAGAACCTCGTCCCCGGCAGAATGGCCGAAGGCGTCGTTGAGCTCCTTGAAGCGATTGAGGTCGACAAACAGAAAGGCCAGCTGTCGCTCGGGCGCGGCCGCCTCGTCGGCGAAGAATGCGTCGAGCACGTTGAAGAGATAGCGCCGGTTTGCCAGGCCGGTAAGGTCGTCGGTCACCGATTGCCGGTAACGCTTATGAGTCAGCGCTCGCAGGCTGCGAGCCGAAAGCACCAACCGGATTCCGACCACCATCAGCGTGGCGGTGGCGAGTCCGATGGCTACGCGGCTCGTTTCATTCAGCGGGCCGACCACGAGGATGGCGAGCGCGGAGACGGCCGCGAGCCCGGGCAGGAGAAAGCCGGGCGGCCTCTGGGGGGCGGTCGGATCTGAACGGCCGGGGCGCACCCACACCGCCATGGATATCAGCAGTATGGAAATTGGCCACGCCACGGTGTTGGCGATGGCACCCCCGCGAGAAGCTCCGATCGATGATCCAAACAGATTGGCTGTGTCCCCCGCGATGTTGACCGCGATGCCGGCGGCCAACAGCAGCCACGGTGTCTTGCGCCTTCCAGAAAGCACCGCGGTCCCGCCCACCACCAGGAAGAGAAGCAGCGTGTCTCCCACCGGAAAGGCCAGATTTGTCACTACTTCAAGAGTGCCTCCGCCGGTCAGGCTTAGAAGGCTGTGGAAGGCGAAGGCGGCCAGGATCGCTGCCGCGCCAAGCCCGGCGATAATGCCGTCCAGCCAGCTCGGGGTCGTGAGTCGTCGGGTATCCCCCCGCATGAAGAGCACGACCCCGATGTATGCGAACGGGTAGAACCCCACATAGAAGGCGTCCGCGATCGAAGGCGTCGGAGGGGTCGCTCCTCCGAGTGATTCGAGCGCCAGCACGACATCTCCCAGTGACCACGAGAGCAGACCGAGTCCGAGAATAAGCGCGGCCATGCGGCCTGGGCGCGGAACGAGCGCCCTGGCCAAACACAGACCGCATGCGACGAGCTCAAAGCCGTCAACCATCCATTCCTCGGCACGCGATTCATATCGCGCACCGCCGAACGCGAGCAGCAGGACATACGTGGTCAACCCGACGCCCATGACTGCGAAGGCGATCCAGATCTTGGTCCTGGGGCCAGAGCCGCGCTCGGGCATGGCAGCGTTTGGCGCTCGTACGCTGGATGTCGACATCTCGCGTGCGCATCGGTACGGACCCGCTCAAACTTGAACAACCGGGCGAGGAATCGGCTTGCTGACGAGTATCCCCAGGGACGACCGCCATTCCGGCTCAGAGCGGCCTCCCGGTTGCGCCTGTGGGCGAGCGTTGCGCTGCTTCATCAGGAGCGAGAGTGTGTCGGGTCGGCACTCCCGCAGCCAGGCAACCGCCTCGGCTGGGCAATGAGCGGGCGCACAGGGCGCGCGCCCGCTCATCGGGTTCTGCAGCTAGCGCAGGGACCCGAAGGCCGCTCGCATCTCATCGGCGAAGAGCTGCGGCTGTTCCCAGGCAGCAAAGTGGCCGCCCCGGTCGAGTTCGTTGAAATAGATCAGGTTGTTGGGATACGCCCTTTCCGCCCAAGTCCGCGGCGCTTGATAGAGCTCATCGGGAAAGACACTGATGGCAAACGGGATCGAGACGTTCTTGGCTTCGAAGAAACCGGCCGTGTTCTCCCAGTACAGACGCGCCGAGGACACCCCCGTGTTAGTCAGCCAGTAGAGCGTGATGTTGTCGAGGAGATCGTCTAGCGTCACGTCGCCCGGGGGGCTGCCCTGAATCACCCGTTCTACGAGCCCGGGCTGTCCCTCACCGTCACCGTGGTCAAGAATGAACGAGGCCAGGTCGATGGGCGAATCCGCCAGCCCGTACAGCGTTTGCGGGCGCGTCGTCATGATCAGCGCGTAGGCGACGTGCTTGGCGTAGAAGGTGCTCAACTGCTCATAGGCGCGGCCCTCATCAGCAGAGAGACCGGACGGCGCCGGGTCGCCGTGTTCGAACCCGTCTGTGAGATCGAGCGGAGCGGTGCCAGGCATATTGGAGTGAATGCCGAGCAGCTCCGGAGCTGCCTGTTCTCCCATCGCCTGCGTCACGGCCGCGCCCCAGTCGCCACCCTGCGCGACAAACCGCGTGTATCCAAGCCGCTTCATCAACTCCACCCATGCGCGCGCGGTGCGAGGCGGACCCCACCCCGTGGAGGTGGGCTTGCCGGAGAACCCGTAGCCGGGCAGCGAGGGAACCACGACGTCGAAGGCGTCTGATGCGCTCGCGCCATGCGCAGTGGGGTTGGTCAGCCGATCGATGATCTTCAGCTGCTCGATGATCGAACCGGGCCATCCATGCGTGACGATCAGCGGCAACGCGTTTTCATGCTGAGAGCGAACGTGGATGAAGTGAATATCCAGGCCATCGATCTCGGTGAGGAACTGCGGTAAAGCGTTCAGCTTTGCCTCGCACTTGGACCAGTCGTAGTCAGTGCCCCAGTACCGAGCGAGCTCCTGGATCGTCGCGAGCGGCACGCCCTGCGAATCGTCCTTGACCGTCTCCCGCTCGGGCCACCGTGTCGCGAGCACGCGCCTGCGCAACTCGCTCAGCTCCCCCTCGGGAAAGCTCACCTGAAACGGACGAATCGCGGTCGGGTCGCTGATCGTCTGTTGCCCTGCATCCTGTTGAGTAGCGGTCGTGCTCATTGTCTGCGCTCCTTTGCGTGATTGAGGGGGGAAGGCGTCGAGGGCCGGCAACGCAGCCCGGCATAAGAGGATCTGTCTGTCAGCGCAACCCCAGGTATCAGGACGAGCCCTACGGGCCAGATGGCGTCTCTGTCGCTGGCGACGAAACAGCCCGTGAGGTCGGGGGAGGCTGGCGCCCCAACAGCCTGCGCGAGAGATCCGAGCAGAAGCGACCGATAACGGCCCCGACGGTACTCCTACCGGTTGGGTTTGTACGGACTGCCGACATCGCCGTAAGCGAAAATTGCCGCAAAGAGCGCTGTTTTTGGGAGGCGAACCGCCAGGGCACCGCACGGTGCCCACCGCCGCACTGGGTCACTACCGCGGGCCAACCATGGTGGCAACGGCGCTACTAGGAGTTGTATGACGTAGGCGTAGACGTAGGGGAGCGCTTGTCCCATCCGTGAAAGAACGAGTAGTCACTCGCATCCCATGCCTCGCGCAGCCCGGGCTTGCTCAGATCCCAGTCGGGGCGAATGTCGCGGGTCACGGTCCGCAGGTCCTGCCAGAGATCCACGAAGGAGGGACGTCCCCAGAACCAGTAGCCGTTGTAGACGCTGTGGATGAGGAGCCCGGGCTCGAGCACCAGCGTGTGGGGGATCATCGGGTCGTGCTCGGGGTCGGTGTACTCCTGGATTTCGAGGTCCTTCTGGACGGTCCGCTCCGGGTCGGAGAAGAAGGGCCACTGGGCGCCGACCGACGCGCGGAACTCCTGGCTCGAGTGATGGGTGTCGGTCGAGATCGTGGCAACTTTCGTGTAGGCCACCGCGATCTTGGGGTAGTTGGCGGCGAGCTCGAGGTGCTGCTGGTGCTCCTTGGGGCAGTAGTTCCCGCGCGCGAGCGTGAGGATCAGGGGGTCGTCGCCTTGGATCGTGCTCAGCTTTTGAGTAACGTTTTCGTGATCGGGCAACTCGTAGTCGGGGAAGGTGCCGCCGGGGACGATGTCGCTGCGCATGATCTGCTCCTGTCCATGTTGAGAAGTGACGAGAAGATGGCCGCTGTCCCATCCATTCGCGCCCAGGGGGCCACTGGTCCGGACCCCCGGTCCGCGGCCTGGGCATCGAAAATGGTGCCCCGGCCGCCGGAGCCTTTTGGGTCCGCGTTTGAGCCTAGTCAACCGGCGCCGCGAGCGCCAGAAAGGGGGCCACCCCAATGAGCGCCCGCACGCCGGTATGCGAGTTGCTGGGCATTGAGCACCCGATTGTCTCGGCGCCGATGGCTATTGATCCCCGGCTGCCCGCTGCAGTGTCAAATGCCGGCGCGTTGGGCACCATGGGGCTGTGGTGGGCCGACGACGCCGGAGTTGTGGTCCGTGAAACTGCCGCGCTGACCGATCGTCCGTTCGGCGGTAACTTCGCTCTCACCTCCGATCAGCACCATCGAGTCGAACAGGCCCTGTCTGCCGGCCTACGGATTGTGTCGTTCATCTTCGGCGATCCCCAGGGCTACGTCGATCTGGTGCATGACGCCGGAGGGCTCGTCATGCATACGGTCGGCAGCGCCGAGGAGGCCAGGCGCGCAGTCGCAGTCGGAGTGGACATCATCGTCGCGCAGGGCCTGGAGGCCGGTGGCCACGTCTGGGGTGGTGTCTCGACGCTCCCACTGGTGCCGGCGGTAGTCGACGCGGTGGCACCGGTGCCGGTCATCGCGGCCGGTGGGATCGGCGACGCTCGAGGAGTCGCAGCCGTGCTCGCACTCGGCGCACAGGCCGCTTGGCTTGGCACCCGGTTCCTCTTGGCCGACGAGATGCCTCTCCACGAGGAATACCGGCGCCTGCTGATAGCGGCCACCGAGACCGATGCGGAGTGGTACGCCAACCTCTATGAGGTGGGATGGCCGGACGCTCCTCACCGAGCCCTGCACAACTCGACGGCCGAGAGGTGGGAGGCGGCGGGCCGGCCACCACCGGGTAGCCGACCGGGAGAAGGGGAGGTGATAGCGCACTTTGCCTCGGGCGAACCGATCGTTCGATATTCCCCCGCGCCCCCGCTCGTTGGAGTAACCGGCGAGATCGAGGCGCTATCGCTCTGGGCCGGACAGAGCGTTGCGCTGGCCAAACAGCCACAGCCCGCTGCGGAGATCGTCGCCGAACTCGTCTCGCGCCTGTAGCCGCGAGCCGGGTCGGGGTTTCGCCTCGCGGAGTGGCACCCAGGCACCCGACCAGGGGCGCACCCAGGCGCAATGCGCGGTATAAGGCGCGGCTATGGACCCATTCCAACAACGGAGGTGATCATGCGCAACATCGACGCGGAGATGGTCTTGGCCCACTTCATCGTCTCGGATGATGTCGAGCGTTCCCGCCGCTTTTACACCGACGTACTGGGCGGCAAGACGGTCATCGGCGGTGAGGCGGGTGACCAGGTGACGTACGTCGCACTGGCCAACAGCTGGATCATCATCAACGTCGGGGGAGGACCTACGGACGACAAGCCGACCGTCACGCTGGAGACCCAGCCCGACCCCGACCGGGTCAGCAGCTTTCTGAACATCCGGGTTGCGGACATCCAAGCTCTGTATGACGAGTGGAGCGCGCGGGGCGCCAAGTTCCTGACGCCGCCCAAGCAGCACGAGACCGAGATCCGCTGCTACATCCGCGATCCCGATGGCTACCTGATCGAGGTGGGTCAGACGACTCTGGCAAGAGGCTGGCGCCCGCCGTCTTGATCACCCGTGCGTCGCGCTGGCCGGGGCCGGCCTGTCGCCGTTCGTTCAGGTTTCGATCGTGACGAGCGTGCCGATCGGGGTATACGGCCAGATCTCCGCGGAGGCCGCGAGCGGGAGCTCCACGCAGCCGAGACTCTGCGGCGTGCCGAACGACGAGCGGTCGAAGTTGTGAAGGGCATCCCCGCCGTTGAAATAGCTGATCCATTTGATTCCCGGATCTTCGTAGTGGGAGCCGTCGGGGTTGGTGCCGCTCATCGTGCCTTCGGGGATATGCTCGAACACTGGGAACGTCCCGAGTTCGGTTTCCGCTCCGGAGATGCCGGTGTTCGCCGGTGACGTGATGATCGTCGCCCCGGCGTGCCACAGCGTCATGGTCTCGGGAACTTCCCGGTGCACGTACACGTAGCTGTAGCCTTCGTCCAGACGCTTGCCCGCAAGCGCGTCGCTGAGGAGCGCCCGCCAGACTGTGGCCCCTGCGACACCATCCACGGTGAGGTTGTTCCCGTTCTCGAACTTCATCACCGCACCCTTCGTCACCAGATTCGTCTCGCCCGGGCTCCACAGGGCCTGCAGCTGGTGCGGTGTGTTCGGATAGCGCCAGCTGAAGCTGCCGCTGGGTGGGTCGACCGCCGCCTGAGCCTGCGCGCCGGGCGTGCGCGCGACCGGAGCGCCCCCTGGGTGCCAGTCGACGGGCAGGTAGCCCGCCTCGGCGAGAAGCTGTTGCAAACGCAGCGTTGAGCCGGACGGGACGGTCCATTCGATCTGGTTGCTCGTGCGCAGCCCATCGTTACCGCCTGCCGTAACGGCGACCGCACGAGGGAGCTGGATGCGCAGCTGCGAGCCGAGCGCCGCTCCAAACCCCGACGGTGTGAACACGAGCGTATGACTGTTCGTCTCGGCCCAGTGTCCGGGCGTGGCCGGCGAGAGTCGCGGGCCGCTAGAGCCGAGTACCTCGGACACCGGCTGCGAGAACGTGAGGTAGATGTGTGCGCTTGGAGCGATTCGCGTGCCCGCGGCCGGGAGGCTGACCATCACCGGAACGCGTGATGGTGGGAACCAGCTGACCTCGGTGGGAGCACCGACCGTCTCCCATGGGCGCGCGGCCACGGCGACCTCAGTGGCGCCCGTGTCGGCCTGAGCCCCAAGCGAGATCGAGCGCTGGGAGCCGTTCAGAACGTGGCGGGTCAGGTCACCTTCGCTGCCGTAGGCGACGACGCTCACGGGCCGATCGAAGCTCACGTGCACCTGCGAGCCGGATTGGACGGTCATCCAGGGCTCCGTCACATGCGCGACCGGAGCGCTGAGCGTCAGCTGCTCAGTGTGGTGACTGCCCAACGCCCAGCCGAGCCATCCTGGCCGGCGAACCTCCACGTCCACGGATACGCGCTCGCCGGGAGTCAGCTGCTTGCGCGGAGTCAAGCGCCCGTCAGCGACCGCGATCGGCAACCTCTGGCCTCCGGGCCCGAACGCTTCGACGTGCTCGATTGTCCCACCCAGCGGCTCTACCGTCACGCGCGCCAGCGCCGTTGAGTCGCCCGCCAGCGTTACGCCCGACCATGCAAACGCTGCCACGGCCAGCACGGCGATCAGGACCACAACGCCCGTCGCCAAACCGAGCAGGAAGCGCTTTCGACCAGACCCGGTCGGGTCGGCGCCACCGCGAGTCGACACCATCGCCACCCACGGATGGTAGGACGATGGGGCGGGGCTTGTGCTGGTGGGTCGCGAGAGAAAGTAACGGGCTCTCGCGGATCGCCTCGCGCCTGCGACCGAAAATTGCTCCCGCGTGCTAGAAGTGCCGGGTGTCCGAGCGAGACCCGCCCTCAGCGATCACTCTGCGTGAGCGCCGAGAGGCCGTGGTGCGCGAGCACATGGAGTCCGAGAATCACCACGACTTCGATACGACGATCGCGACCTTTGAGCATCCCCGCTACGAGATCGTCGCAACCGGGGATATCTTCGATGGTGAGACCGAGGTTCGTCGCTACTTCGCGGAGACCCGCACCGCGTTTCCGGACCAGCGCAACGAGCTGATCGCCCTTCACCATGCAGACGACGCTGTGATCGCCGAGTTCGATCTGCTCGGCACGCATCTCGGCCCGCTGCGCTCTCTGCCCGCCACCGGCCGCACCTTCCGCTGTCGTATGACGGCGTTCTTCCTGTTCGAAGGCGATCGCATCTGTTGCGAGCGGGTCTACTTCGACCAGACGAGCATCCTGCGCCAACTCGGCGTCGCGCATGATCCCAGCTCGCTCGCCGGCAGGGTCTCCACGCTCGTCAGCCATCCGCTGACAATCGGTCGCGCATTGGCGAACAGCCTGCTCGGTCGCGACGCCCCTGCGCGGTGAGCTCGGGTTGTCTACGGGATCGGGCGCTGGACCGGCGACTCGACGCCAATAAGCAGGAGCCATGCCCCGGACACGATGAACAGGAACGACGCCATCATTCCCACCCCGACCGCATACAGGCCCCATGAGTGTCCGAAGAACAGGATCGCGGCGCCGACCTGCTCGATGATCAGGCAGGCCGCGTAACCGAGCGTTCGGAATAGAACGCCGTGCTGTTCTGCGCCGCGGCCGCGCAGCGATTCGTGGAGACTTCGGAGTAGCACGCCGCGCTGTGCCGCGCCGCTGGCGCGGAGCGCTTCGTTGAGGCTTCGCAACACGACGACCTCGACGCCGACGAGCACAACGAAGATCTCAGCGCCCACGGCGCGCGCGGATTGGCCACCCATCAGGACGAGGCCGCAGCGGACGAATACGGCTGTGAGCGCGATGAGAATCGTGCGGGCGCGGTGACGGTGCGTCGGATCGGAGGCGATGACTGACAGGTGCTGCGACATCGCGACGAACACGAGGCCGGTCAGGGCGGCTGCCCCGCCGCCGACCATCACGAAGTACTCGCGCCAGAGTGGGGCGTCAAACATCGGTGGGCACCGGAGTACGGGTGGCGCTGAGTTCCGCGCGCCGCTCAGGCGAGCGACGCCTCCAGCGTGATCTCCCCGACACCGGCGAGCGCGCGACTCACCACGCAGCCTTCCTTCGCGCCCTGCGCGGCAGCCTTGAAGGCGGCCTCGTCGATTCCAGGGACGCTCCCGACCGTGCGAAGTGCGATCGCCGTGATCGTCGGCGCGCCGTCGACGAAGCGCAGCGTCACCGTCGCGTCGGTCTTGACGGACTCGACCGGGGTGCCGGCGTCGGCCAGCCCAGCCGAGAGCGCCATCGAGAAGCACGCCGCGTGTGCTGCCGCGATCAGCTGCTCGGGGTTGGCTCCCGGGCCATCCTCGAACCGCGACTTGAACGAATAGTCGCCATTGATGCGCTCACCCGCGGTGAAGGTCCCGCTGCCGGCCTTCAGATCGCCCTTCCATTCCGCGCTCCCCTTTGCTGGCATCGTCGCTCCTTTGATTTGGCGGGTCGCTGACCGCGACAGGGCGAATCCTAGATCCTCTGGTTCCGCCCCGAAGCGGCGGCGACGGGCAGGCTAGATACTTGCCGGACGATGGCTGAGGATTCCATGACCCCTGATGTGGTTCACGACCCCTGATGTGGGGGAGATAGTACGTCGAATAGCTGACGCCACCAACCCCAGGGGACGACCCGGCGGGGGCCCTTGCAGCGAGGAGCCTGGAGGGGTAGGCAGTGCTACGGGCCGTCTGACGCGCGTCGGTAGCGAAGGTAAACGACGCGAGAGCTAAACGTGCGTGTCTCGATCAGCTCGAGGCTGATCCTGTTCTCCGAGCGAGGGAAATAGGGCGTGCCGCCGCCGAGTAGGACCGGGCTGACGAACAGCCGCCACTCGTCGATCAGCTCCAGCTTCATACACGCGCCGGCGAGGCCGGCGCCGCCGACGGTGATGTCTTTTCCGGGCTGTTCCTTGAGCCGCGAGACCTCCTCGCCGACATCGTCGCTCGCAAGCCGCGTGTTGCCCACCACGCTCTCAAGCGTCGTGGAGAACACAACCTTCGGCAGGGCCTTCCAGATCTGGGCGAACTTGACCTGATCGGCCGCCAGCGGACTGTCCTCGGCGGTCTCCCAGTAGACCATCGTCTCGTAGAGCCGCCGTCCGCAGAGTTGCACATCGGTTTCCTGCACCCCCTCGGTGTGGAACCGAAACAGCTCCTCGTCGGGCACCGACCAGTCGATCGTGCCATCGGGTCCGGCGATGTAGCCGTCCAGCGACACAGTCATCGAGTAGATCAGCTTGCGCGTCATGACCTACTGCCGTTCGACGAGCGCCATCGTGGATCTCCCCGCTTTCCGTTGTGCTCCCACGCATCCCGCGTGCCTTTCGGTCACGATTCTAATCGTGCTGCACAGGGCCCAGCGCGGCGTCGGCCGACCTGTACCTGGCGCACGGTGCCTTCTGGCAGGATCTGGCCATGACGGCGGATGACCTGCCTAGGCAAATCGTCCTCGACCCCGACTACGGTGGCGCCGCAGTCTTTGACATCAACCGGGGTGGGGAGGTCCTCAATGTCCTTCCGATCTCGGCAAAGACGCGCGAGGAGATTCGTGATTGGGCGAAGCGATGGGACGTCCTGGCCTGGCAGGATTTGCATGCCGAATGGTTCGAGGATGGGATGATGACGGGCTCGACCCAGCGCGTCCCAAACGAGATGTGGGAGGAGAACGACCGCGAGCGGCGCGCACTCTGGGTCAAATTGCAAGAGGAGCTCGGTGCGCGTTGGCAGGTCGGCTGGTCGAAACACTTCGAGGACGGCGTCCTAAATGTCCAGTGGACGCCCGACGGCCCTCTCGAGCCGATGCCGTGACGCCCGCGCCTTTCGTTCACCCACTGCGGGTGCGCTACGCGGAGTGCGACCCGCAGCAGATCGTGTTCAACGCCAACTATTTCGCGTACTTCGACGTCGCGATGACCGAGCTCTGGCGTGCTGCAATCGGGCGCTACGGAGTCATGCTGGAGCGGGGCATCGACATGGTCGTGGCCGAGGCGTCGGCGCGGTTCCTGGCCGCGGCACGCTTCGACGACGAGCTCGCGCTTGAGGTGTCGATCGCACGCCTTGGTAGGACCGCGTGCACGACGCGACATCGTGTGCTGCGCGACGAGGAAATACTCGTGGACGGCGAGATGCGCCACGTGTTCGTCGACTCAGCCTCGTTCGAGAAGCTGACGATCCCGGACTGGCTGCGGGAGGCGCTCGCCCCTTGGGCGACCGGGGATAGCCGAGGCGGCTCGAACCCCCGACATGCGGATTAGTCTCGGTCGAAGCGTCCGCGTGAGGTGAGTGGTGTGCGCTGGACGACTTCGGGGAGGTACTCGTCGAGGAATACGCGTGCCACGAGTTCCTGGCGCGAGGCGACGCCGAGCTTTTCGAACAGGCTCTTGATGTGATCCTGCACCGTATGCGGCGAGAGCACGAGCGTCGCTGCGATGTCGGTGTTGCTGAGGCCGCTCGCCAGGAGTGTCGCGACTTCGCGCTCGCGGGCGGTGACGCCATTGATCTCGAGACGTAGCGTCGCCGACTGTGGCCCTGATGCGGGCTCGATGACGATCGCGACACGGCCGTCGCCGGCGCTTGGCTGTGAGGCGTGCAGTGTGATCCAGCCGGAGGCGCTCGGCACGGTGACGACATTGCTCTCGACGCCGGCGCGGTGGGCACTGCCGCGCACGTGTGACGCCAGTGCAAGCACGGTCGCGGGGAGCGACCCCTCGGCGTACTCCAGGGCATTGCTGCCGAGCGCGTCAAGTAGCGCGCGCGCCGGCGGCGTGATGAGCTCGACCGAGTTTGTGGCGTCGAGGACGACCAGCCCCGGTGCCTGGGCGCTGGAGCCGCGTCGCGCAGCATCGAAGCGCAGCGATGTCCGAATGCCGCTGGCGATCGCGCTGGCGACGCGCGCGAGGGCATCGGCGTCCTGCTGCGTGAACGCGCCACTCTGTGCGCGTCGCGCGATGTGGACTGCGCCCCACACTCGCCCGCGGATGACGAACGCCGCACGGAGCTCGTGCGGGATGCCCGCCGGCTCGAGCAGGTCGCGGTAGCGCGGACTGCGCTCGAGGTGTCCGCGCGTGGCTTGGTCGAGTGTCCCGACCGGAATCCGTCGCGCGGCGAGCTCGGCGAACGTGTTGCTGTCGGGCACGAGATACTCGCTGCGAACCAGCAGCTCGCCCGCAGTGGTCGCTGTCTCAGCCGTAAAGATCCCGCGCTCGACAAGCTCCGCGGGTGCGTCGCTGGTCATGAGCCGGGTGTGCGGGTCGAGCGTGTGCCAGCAGCTCGCGTCATTGTCGATTACGCGTCGCAGCCGAGGCGCCAGCTGCGCGAAGTATTCGTCGCGTGGCAAGCCGCGCGTCCCGAGCAGCTCGATCTCCTCGCGGAGCCGGTCAACGGACCAGTGCGACGTTGCCATGCCCGCATTATCCACCGATCCCGGCACCAGCGTGCGCGAAAGATCCCCGCTCGTGGGGGATGGAAACGTCCGGCGACGTGCATGAGGCTTCCGTGCAGACACCACTGCAAACCGGAGGAGGCAACGAACAGATGAGCAACGTCACCACCAATGCAAGGCCGGGTCTTGTCGGCCCTGAGGAGGGCGACCCCTATTGGTTCCTCGGCGCCCTCGCGACGATCACGGCATCGACCGAGACCACGGGCGGAGGGGTTGCGGTGATCGAGCATTTGGCCCCGCAGGGCCATGGATCCCCGCTTCACGTTCACACCCGCGAGGACGAGTGGTTCTACGTCCTGGAGGGCGAGCTGACCTTCTGGGTCGACGGCCAGGTGAGCGTCGCGCCTGCCGGCTCGTTCGTGTTCGGACCGAAAGGCCTCCCGCACACGTTCATCGTCAGTTCGAAGGTCGCGCGCTTCCTGCTCGTTACCGAGCCCGCCGGTTTCGAGCGGTTCATACGCGCCCTCGGACAGCCGGCCGAGCGTCGCGAGATTCCCCCGCCGGCAACTGAACCGCCGGACGTCGATGGCCTCGCGAAACTCGCCGCAACGTTCGGCCTGCAAATCATCGGACCACCCGGCATCCCCGCCTAGCGCCTCATCCACTTCGTCGAGTGCGGTACGCGATCGATCAAGCAAAGCGCCATCGCGTCTGGCCGAACTGCTCGCCCTTGGCGAAGCCGAGAATGGTCGTAGGCGCGACCCGATAGACGAGTGCTTTACCCGCGCGGATCGCGTCGCTGAGACCAAACCACGTGCCCTCGGGTGATGTGAAGCGAGTTCCGTACTTCGACTCGTAGGTGCTGGCGATAAGTACGAGCTCCGCCGTGTCGCCGACCTCGACGGCACGTCCTTCGACCACGACATCAAGACCAGCGAGTCCGTTCTGGCCGGTGGTGAGAATGCACTGTGCGTTCTGCTTGAGGTTCTTTGCCTTGCGCTCGTCCGGACCCGTGCAAAAGTACATCGCGTCGTCGTGCCACACGGCCAACGGGGGGGTGACGTGCGGGCGTCCATCGGGACGCACGGTCGAGAGCCAGAACACTTCCGCCTCGTCGATGTGCCGGCGTCCCTCCGCCCAGTCTGTCGGGGTCGCCCCCGGGCTGCTGAACCGCGCGTGGAGCTCCGCAGCCGGCATCTCTGTCGCCATGTCAGTTCCTTTCGATTGAGAGACCAGAATCATCTCTCATCGTTTTCGCCTGGTGCGCCCTCATCCGTGCGCCTCGTCTGGGTGCTGCGAGCCGCCCGTACGCGGCCGCGCGTCGTCTTCAGGGCCGGAACGCGGCCAGCGCCGCGTAGGCAGGCTTGTGTCTGCCCGATGATGACTCGATGCCGTACCAGTCGTTCGTGCCGTAGTCGCGGTAGTTGAAGATCGTCACGTTCGCGACATAGCCGGTGGATTTGGCCCAGTCGATGAAGCTGGTGATGTTCTGAGCCTGTTCAGCTTCGCTCCACTGCAGCGAGTCGCCCGTTGGCGGTTGGCCCACCGCGGTGGGCCAACCGACCTCGGTGACGTAGACGGGCTTGCCCGTCTGTTCGTGTGCTTGGGCGACTTGCGCGCGGTTGCCTTCGGCGGACGCGCTCCGATTATCGGTTCCCCCGTAGGGGTGGACACTGACGCCGTCCACCGATTCGTGGTTCACGTAGCGCCACCATGCCGGGCCCCATTCGCCTTCAAAGGCGCTGGCGCTGCCATATGAGCCGAGGATCAGGGGGCGAGCAGAGCCGAATTCCTTCACGAACGCCGCATGCACGACGTTCAGCAGGTTCGCGTATGCCGCCTCGTTGGCGGGACTTTCTGCTTCGGAGCCCCAGAACCAGGAACCCGCCGGCTCGTTCAGAACTTCAATCGCCACGGCCGCGGGATTGGCCTTGTACCACGCAACCGCGGTGGCGGCCCATTGGTTCGCGTTGATAGCGCTCACTCCGCCCGGGTTGTAGGGCCCTGACATGTCATTGATGACCTTCAGGCCCGCGGCGGTCCAGCCGGCGATGCTCGAATTCGTGTCCACCCGGACGTAGGACACGGCTCCCGCTACGTCTGCGGCAACTGATGACCCCCAGCCTCCCACGTCCACACTTGTCCACATCGAGGGAGGGGGCTGCGGGGAGGCGGACGGCGTTTCCGTTGGGGCGAGCACGGAGGGGATCTGTGTCGCGCGGGCGGTCCTGTCGCTCAGGTAAACGATCCGAGCCAGCAGCCGTTGCGCGTCCGCCAGTGCGGTGCCGGCCTTCTGAACTTCTCGGCGCACGGCCCTGCACCGCCCGTGGTGTCTGTGAAGGCACCGCGCGAGCCGCTTTGCGTCGGCGACGAGAATGCGATCCGCCCGCTTTGCGCGCTTGGTGGCCATGTCCAGTTCGCGGCTGAGCGTGCGAGCCCCGCCCGCGCCTGGGCGCGAGGAGCGAACATGGGCGGTGTGGCGGGCGTGTGTCAGGGGGCGGACATGCGTCTTGTGGTGAGCGTGTCGGGCGTGGGCGGCTGCGACTGAGGAGTTGATCGCCGAGATGAGAAGACCGGTCAAGACCAGCAGCATGGCCGTTGTCCGGCCCCGTAGCCGGGGGTAGCGAGCATTGGATGTCATCGTGTTCCTCATGTCCTTCGGCGGCTGGGCTGTCTGCGTGAGACCCCTGGCTGTGCGAGCCCGCCTCGCTGCTGTTACGGGCGATCGCGTTCTTTGCATCTGAAGGGGAGCCTTCGCGTGAAGACCGGCCCCTTCTTCTTAGGACTGCGACGAAGCCATCGGGCTGAACGTGTCTTCCTCTTAGAACTGCAAGGGAGCCTTCGGGCCAAGCATGGGCGGTTGCGAGTTGCGCATGCTAGGCGCTGAACGGACAGACGCCCGCCGCAACCGTCGCGCCCGCGACGCAAAAGGCCGCAGTTTCGAGCTTAAACGTGCAGCCAGACGCCGCTTACCCGGCGCTTCGACGTCCCCACCGAAAGTAGCTCGCCGCACCGAGGGCATTCAGACAGGCCAGGCGCCAGAGCACCTTGCTCCCCCGCACCTGATCGGCCGGACGAC
>Ga0302178_10001536_pt1 | contig 19414 bp, 16 predicted proteins | sample I_Palsa_E1_3_FD_198790 | JGI IMG/M metagenome (GOLD analysis project Ga0302178, IMG submission 198790) | Peat permafrost microbial communities from Stordalen Mire near Abisko, Sweden - I_Palsa_E1_3 | ecosystem: Environmental > Terrestrial > Soil > Palsa > Peat permafrost | place: Sweden... | reverse complement strand
CAGAAAGTCGAAGTCGGAATCGGCCAGGACTCCGGAAGCCGCACAGGCATGGATCGACTCGATGACGCACGTGGCCCGCGGTGGCGTCGATCCGACGGCAGCCACTATGACGCTCGCGTCTTATGGCGGCACCGTGATGCCGCTCGCGCTGCGCGGCCTGGAGGCGAAGACCCTCGATCCTTACCTCGCCGGGTGGCGCAAGCGTGTGATTCCGGCCCTCGGGCACCTGCCGGTCCGCATGATCACGAACGGCGCCGTCGACCGGACCGTGCATGCCTGGATCGCCGATCAATGCAGCCGGTCGACGGTCAAGAACAGCCTCGCCATCCTGGTGCGGGTCATGGAACAAGCCGTCCGTGACGGAATCATCGAGCGCAACCCGGCACGGGTGGTCGGCTGGCAACGTGATTACCAGCGAGTTGAGGATGAGCTAGATGACCCGCGGTCCCTGGCGTTGCCCGACTGGGAATCGCTGCAACGGCTCGCGGCCGTCCTTGTCGAGGGTTCGGCCGACAAGTTCACTGGATGGGGAGAGGCGGTAATCTTCGCCGCTTGCACTGCTGCCCGTATTGGCGAGGTATCTGGTGTGCGCTGCGCAGATATCGACCGCGGCGCCTGGACCTGGACCGTCCGCCGCCAGACAACGCCCAGTCCGGGCGGCCTGGTCGACAAGGGCACCAAAGGCAAGAGAGCGCGAACGGTACCCCTGATCGTCGAGGTACGTCCGATGGTGGCCAGGCGGCTGGATGCCGTGGGTGCCGATCCACTGGCACGTTTGTTCACCGGTCCGCGTGGCGGACGCATCACCACGGCCGTATTGCGGGATGCCACGCACTGGGACGAAGTCGTGGGCCAGCTCGGCTACGAGCACCTTCGGCGTCATGACTTGCGCCATACCGGCCTGACGTGGATGGCCGACGCTGGAGTCCCGGTTCACGTTCTGCGCAAGATCGCGGGGCACGGGTCGCTGCTCACCACACAGCGCTATCTTCACCCGGACGCCCAGTCCATCACGGATGCGGGGGACGCGCTGAGCGCGCATCTAGAGGCCAAGCGGTCCCCACGTGGTCCCCAGCTCCGAGCGGTCTAGCTCATCCAATGAGAGGCCACATGGACATGAGAAAGCCCGCTGAACTGGGCTTTCACCCTGATCAGCGGGCCCTTGCCGATCTGTCGGGACGGCGGGATTTGAACCCGCGACCCCTTGACCCCCAGTCAAGTGCCCTACCAAGCTGGGCCACGTCCCGGTGCTTACCGCGCCCGCCTCCGACCTGGGCGGGCTTACATACCTTAGCGCAGCGCGGGATACGGGGCGTTGCCCGCGAGCCAGGGCTGTTAGCGTCCGGTACCTGCCCAGCCCCGGAAACGAGAGCTTGGAGCACCATGACTGACCGCCTCGCGGCCTTGCTGCCGTATCCAAAATCCGTCCGCCCGCAGCCCGGCAGCTTCGAGATCAGCACGGAGACCTCGATCACAGCCGGGCCAGGCGCGCAGCGCGCGGCTGCCGCGGTCCGGCGGGTGCTTGCCGCGCTGCCCTGGCCGGCCGGAACCGGCCGCGAGCGCGGCGCGGCGGCTGGCGGCATCGCCGTGGACATCGATGAGCGGCTGCCGGACGAGGGATACCAGCTTCGTATCAGTCCCGTCGGCGCGCGAATCACGGCCGGGGGAGAGGCGGGCGCGTTCTACGCGACGCAGACGTTGCGCCAGCTGCTCCCTGACGAGGCATGGCGCGCCGCGCCGGTGCCGGGGCCGGCCTGGCAGCTGCCGTGCGCGGAGATCGACGATGCTCCCGCGCTGTCCTGGCGCGGCGGGCATCTCGACGTGGCCAGGCATTTCTTCCCCAAGCCCGTGCTGCTGAGCTTCATCGACATGCTGGCCGCCCACAAGCTGAACCGCTTTCACCTGCACCTCACCGACGACCAGGGCTGGCGCATCGAGAGCCAGCGCTACCCCGCCCTGCACGAGATCGGCTCGCACCGGCCGAGGTCCAGGATCAGCCACAGCGCCGATCCTGCCGTCTACGAGGAAATCCCGCACGGCGGCTACTACACGCTCGCCGACCTGGCCGAGATCAGCGCCTATGCTGCCGCGCGGATGGTGACCGTCGTCCCCGAGATCGAGGTCCCCGGGCACGCGTCGGCGCTGCTGGCCGCGCTTCCGTACCTTGGCTCCGTGCCGGGCGGGCGGTACGAGGTGTCCCCCGACTGGGGCATATTCCCGCAGATCATGTCGCCGCTGCCGGAGGCTCTCGGCTTCCTCGGGGAGATCTTCGGTGAGCTGCTCAGCGCCGTCCCGGCTCCGTTCGTGCATATCGGCGGGGACGAGTGCGTGCTCGACAGCTGGCGGGACAACCCGGCGATCGAGGCCTGCCGGCGCGAGCTCGGCCTGGGCAGCGCCGACGAACTGCATGCCAGGTTTCTCCGGCAGGTCGCCGACATGCTCGCCGGCCGGTTCGGGGCGAGGGCAGTCGTCTGGGACGAGGGCTTCGCCAGCGGTGCGGGAACGCCAGCTGGCGCACTGCGGCCGGACACCATCGTGATGGCCTGGCGCGGCATGGACATCGCGCGCCGCGCGGCCGAGGCAGGCCATGACGTCATTGCCACCCCGGTCGTGCCCACTTACTTCGACTACTACCAGGCCGACGATGCGCGTGAGCCGCTAGCGCTCGGCGGCCCGGTAACGGTGCAGGATGTCGCCGCGTTCGCGCCGGGCGCAGCGGCCGTCAGCTGGCCCGGGCACGCCGCACGGCGGCTGATCGGCACCCAGTTCCAGCTCTGGACCGAGTACATCCGCGATAGCCGCGCCCTCGAGTACATGGCTTTCCCGCGGGCGTGCGTGCTGGCGGAGGCGGCCTGGTCCGGCCAGCCTGCCCAGGCGACCCCGGCCGCAGCCACCCCGGCCGCAGCCGCTCCTGCCCAGGCCGCGTGCGCGCCGGCCGTAGCCGCTCCTGTCCAGGCCGCAGCCGTACCGGACTGGCACGGTCGGCTTACCGCGCACCTGCGCCGTCTGGATGCGGCCGGCGTGGAGTACCGGCCGCTCGATGGCCCGCGCCCGTGGCAGCAGGGCGGCTCCGGGCCACGCCGCCACCGGGCCGGTCACCGGATAGCGGCCATTGCGGCGCACCTGGATGAAATCGCCCGGCAGCCAGGCGTTCCCTGACCGGAAGAGCCGAAGGAGCCCGTCGTCCCGTGAACGTGAAGGATCCGCGCCTCCCAGCGCGCCGGATCCTTCGCGCAGACGGCAGTGGCGCTGGACTTGAGGCGCGGCGGTGCAACGCGCGTGCAGTGCGTGCGCCAGCGGGGCGAAAGGCAATCTGTGCGTCCAGCGACCGACCAACCCGAACGCCCATGGGACGGGCAACTTAGCGGTCCCGTCGTTCGTTGCCTGGCCGGGGACCGTGCCGTTCGTTGCCTGGCCGGGGACCGTGCCTGAGCCGACTGGCCCGGACTGGCCCGGCCGGGACCGGCCCGGACTGGCCAGGCCGGTCCCGGCCCGGCGGGTCCGGCGCAGCTGGCGGTCAGATGGAGCGATATACATGTCGGTGCGACCGCGCCCCGGCGAGGGGCCAGCAGCCGAGGCGCGAGCAGCTACGGCACAAGGGACACAAGGGCCATGGGCGGACGCGGTAGCGGCATAAACGGCACAACGGGCACAACGAGCACTGACGGGGCAGCCAGGCGACGCCCGCGCAGGCTGATGCGCCGCGTCCTGATCGTCGTGGCTGCGCTGATCGTCGTTGGTGTCGTGGCGTTCGGTGGGCTGCTGCTGGTCACTCCGTCGGTCGGCAATGCCCGCGCCCTGGCCCGCGCGCAGGACCGGGCGCATCACGCCGCCTTTCCCGGGCCGCCGGTCCCGGCCCGGTTCGCGGCGGCGATCGAGTCCACCGAGGATCACCGGTTCGGCTACGAGCCAGGCATCGACCCGTTCGCGATCGCCCGGGTCACGGCCAGCTGGCTGACCGGCGGCGGCGCCAGCGACCAGGGTGGCGCGACCATCTACCAGCAGCTTGCCAAGCTGCTGTACACCCGCGAACGGTCCGGGCCGGCCGCCGAGCTGGAGCAGGTCGGCCTGGCCGTCAAGCTGTTCATGACCTACAGCTCGCAGCAGATCCTGCAGATGTACGCCGACGTCGCGTACTTCGGCAACAACGACTACGGCCTGGCCGCGGCCAGTTGCGGCTACTTCGGGGTACCGCCGGCCAGCATCTCCTGGCCGCAGGCGGCGCTGCTGGCCGGCCTCGTCCAGGGGCCGTCGGCGGACGATCCGCTGCAGCATCCGGGCCAGGCGAGGCAACGTGAGGTGCACGTGGTCGGCCGGCTTGCCGCGACCGGCGAGATCACCCAGCATCAGGCCGACGTGGCGCTCGCCCAGCCGCTTGCCCGCCTGATCTCCGGCGCCGGCGACGCGGGAAGCCGTTGCGCCGCCTAGCTGAAAGAGCGGCCTAGCTGAAAGAGCGGCCTAGCTGAAAGAGCGGCCTAGCTCAGCTCGGGCTGGCCGGGTCATTGACCAGCACGCGCGACGGCGGCGGCGCGGACGCGGGCGGCGCCGTCCACACCCACTTGCGGTAGGACCAGAATCGGAACAGCGTCGCCACGATAATGCCGACCAGCAGCCCGACGTTGGGGAGCAGGCCCTTGGTGTCGCCGAGCACCTTGGTGACGAAACCGAGGCAGGCCAGCTGGATCAGCAGCCCGATGGCGGCCAGGACCCAGAACAGGGCGTTCTCGCGGCGGCCGGCGCTCTGGCGGTGCTTGAACGTCCAGTAACGGCTGCCGGCGAAGGTGAAGGCGATGGCCGCGATGGTCGCGATGACGTCGGCAACGAGCCAGCCCAGGCCGGCCTGCACGAGCAGGTTGGTGCCGCCGTCGGTGATGATGACGCCGACGCCCCCGACCAGGCAGAACTTGAAGCCCTCGTGGATCAGCTGCCGGTACCGCAGGTAAAGATCACGCACGGTGCTCACCTGGGCGGCCTTCCTTCTCGCAGAATGCGGGCGTGTCTGTGAGGCTACCGGCCGCCCGGCGGCCGCGTGACCATCACCCCGGTTCATCCGGCCCGCGCCCCTCCCGGGCCGGCGAATACCCGTTCGGAAATGTCAGCAGTCCCGGATAGTGTCTCCTAGTGCCCGATCCTGAGGTTCTCATTCGCGCGAAGGACCTGACGAAGCGGTTCGGGGACTTCACGGCGGTGGACGGGATCGACTTCGAGCTGCGCCGCGGCGAGGCGTTCGGCTTCCTCGGGCCGAACGGGGCCGGCAAGTCGTCGACCATGCGGATGATCGGCTGCGTCTCGCCGCGGAGCGGCGGCGAGCTCTCCATCCTCGGCATGGACCCGGTCGCGGACGGGCCCGCGATCCGGGCCAGGCTGGGCGTGGTGCCGCAGGAGGACACGCTCGACGTCGAGCTGACCGTGCGGGAGAACCTGCTCATCTACGGGCGCTATTTCGGCCTGCCGCGGAACGTGATCAGCGAGCGCACCGACCAGCTGCTGGAGTTCGTGCAGCTGACCGATCGCGGGGCAGATCAGGTCGAGCCGCTGTCCGGTGGCCTGAAACGGCGGCTCACCATCGCCCGCTCGCTGATCAACGAACCGGAGATCCTGCTGCTCGACGAGCCGACCACCGGGCTTGACCCGCAGGCCAGGCACGTGGTCTGGGACCGGCTGTTCAGGCTCAAGCAACGCGGCGTGACGCTGGTCCTGACCACGCACTACATGGACGAGGCCGAGCAGCTCTGCGACCGCCTGGTGGTGATGGACGGCGGCAGGATCGCGGCCGCCGGGTCACCACGCGAGCTGATCGAGCAGTACTCGACCGCCGAGGTGCTCGAGCTCCGCTTCGATCCTGGCGAGCACGAGCAGGCCGCCGAGAAGCTGGCGGACCTGCGCGCGCAGCGCACGGAGGTTCTCGCTGACCGGATACTGCTTTACATCCCGAACGGGGACATTGCGCTCACTGCCGTCCGCGACCTCGGTCTCGTGCCGCTGACATCACTGGTTCGCCGCAGCACGCTGGAGGATGTCTTCCTGCGACTGACCGGCCGGCAGCTGGAGGACTGATGGCCCCGCAAGCTCCCGCCGCCCGGCAGGCACCGCCCGCCGGGCCAGTGCCGGCGCCGTCTTCGTGGTCCTTCGCGGTGCGCGAGTTCCGGTACTGGACGACGAACTACCGCCGCACCTGGCGGGGATCGATCTACTCCAGCGTGCTGAGCCCGGTGCTGTACCTGGCCGCGATCGGCGTCGGCCTGGGCACGCTGGTCAACAAGCACGGATCGGCCAGGCTCGGCCACATCAGCTACCTTGCCTTCCTCGCGCCCGGGCTGCTGGCCGCGGCCGCCATGGAAACCGGGATCGGCGAGTCGACCTATCCCGTGCTGGGGTCGGTCAAGTGGCGGCGCACCTACTATGCTGCCGCGGCATCGCCGCTGCGCCCTGCGGACGTGTTCCACGGGCACCTGCTGTTCACCACGATGCGGCTGGTGATGAACTGCGCCGTGTTCCTCGCCGTGATGGCCGCCTTCGGCGCGGTCAAGTCGGCCTGGGTGATCGCGGCTTTTCCGGTCGCCGTCCTGACCGGGCTTGCGTTCGCGGCGCCGATCGAGGCCTGGGCGATCATGGTCACGAAGGACACCTCGTTCGCCATGATCTTCCGGTTCGGCTTGATCCCGCTGTTCTTGTTTTCCGGCACGTTCTTCCCGGTCAGCCAGCTGCCCGGGTGGGCTCAGCCGATCGCCTACGGCACGCCGCTCTGGCACGGGGTCGCGCTGTGCCGGTCGCTGAGCCTGGGCACGGCCACGATCGGCGAGACGCTCCTGCACGTCGGCTACCTCGCGGCGCTCGCCGCCGCCGGGATCGCTATCGGCAACCGGACCTACCGGCGGCGGCTCTATGTCTAGCGCCCAGCTGCCGAGCGTCCGGGACCTGCCGCTGCGGGTGCTGCCGGTGGCCTGGCTAGCGCGCGGGTCCCTGGGCGGCCGCGGCAGCCGCCATCTGGTCGAACGCCACGCCCGCGTTTACCGCCACACCTGGCTAGTCCTCCTCTCCGGATTCTTCGAGCCGCTGTTCTACCTGCTGTCGATCGGCGTCGGGCTGGGCAAGCTCGTCGGCACGGTCACCGGCCCCAGTGGCCCGGTCAGCTACACCAGCTTCGTGGCACCGGCGCTGCTGGCGACCTCGTCGATGAACGGGGCGGTCTTCGACTCGACCTTCAATGTCTTCTTCCGCCTCAAGTACAACAAGTTCTACGACGCCGCGCTGGCCACCCCGATGCGCGCCGGCGACATCGCGCTGGGCGAGATCTCCTGGGCGCTGCTCCGGGGCGGGCTGTACGGGGCGGCGTTCATGATCGTCATGCTGGCCATGCGGCTCGTGCACTCGCCATGGGCGGTGCTCGGCCTGCCCTCGGCGCTGCTCATCGGGTTCGCGTTCGCCGCCACCGGGATGGCCGCGACCACGTACATGCGCAGCTGGCAGCACTTCGAGTTCGTGATGCTGGCGGCGCTGCCGATGTTCTTGTTCTCCACGACGTTCTACCCGCTGAGCGTCTACCCGCGGGCGATCCAGATCGTGGTCGAGTGCACGCCGCTCTATCAGGGGGTCGCCCTGCTCCGCGGCCTCACCCTCGGCGCGGTCGGCCCGGCGCTGCTCTGGCACGTGGCCTACCTGGCGGTCATGGGCCTGCTCGGCCTCTACGTCGCCAGCCTCCGGATCGGCCGCCTGCTGCTGAAGTAGGGCCAGGCCGGCAGTTCCCGAGCCACCGCGCCCGGCGTCGGAGTAATGCTCACCATGCCCATGACGGAGGTAAGCAGTTCTTCTTCTCGCCGAAATAATAGCCGATGATAATAAGCAGTATAGTGAACATAGAGTTTCTAAGGTAGTCCATCTCAGGTTTTACCTGTAGCCATGTTTGCGCAGGCAGAACGGTGCTCAGCGCGATGTCTGACGCGATAACCAGAACAAGTACTCCTATAAAAGTGCACAGGAGCCAGCTGCGCTGCTGACCGTGACGTCGGGCCTCCTCGAGGTCAATAACCTTTTCATCAGGCGGCGGCGGGCTGTGCTCGACGAGTTCCCATTCGGGTCGCTGGCCTGCATGGCTATCGTCGGTGAGTTCGTATTCGGGTCGCTGGCCTGTACTGTCGGCGATTTCGTCGGTCAGGTCGTCGGTGTCATCATTGATCATCGAGAACCTCCGTATCGCGCCGTGCGCCGGCGGACAGGCAGGGATGAGGTTGGCCTGATCAATATCAGATACTAACCGATACGACTCAAACACGTGCAGTTATCCCCCGATGCTGGGTGAAGGTCCCGTACTTGATGTGATGCTGGGACATGCCGCAGTTGGGTGCAATGTGCATCAGAACAAGGTAAGTCCCTTATAAACCGGGCAAAATCGAGCAAATCAACAGCATGAGAACGATTGTTGTGAGCTAACGTGTACAAGCTGACGTGTAGTTTGCGCGTAACCGGCCGTGGAATGCTCGTACTCCTGTGCGCATTCGCTGAATGTAATGTGTTCACCAAATTACTCTGTGTAATAAAAATAGCGGCTAGGTTACTATGCGTAATAATCGGGGGAGGGAGAGGCTATGCGAGCCGGAACTCATACTGGCCGGTATGTTCTGTTACCTCCCGGTCAGCCGTGAGTACGGTCGCCGATCAGCACGCGACGACAGAAACCGGCCAGATCGAGACTATTCGGCGCATCCACCCGGTGGATGCTGCGTGCGTACCCCGTCCCAGGTCGACGCGTCGGAGACGAAATCATGAGTCCTCAGCCAGCAGATACTGACGACGGCAACCCCCTCGGCCTCAAGCCCGGCAAGAACGGCGACCGCTTCGTGCGCTTGTCAGTGAACTTGAGCATCGAGACCGCCGAGGTCTTCAAATCGCTGATTGAGCGCAAAGGGCTCTCCATCACCGAAGGTATCCGCCGTGCGATAGCCGTATGGAAGTTCCTGGAAGACGAGAAGTCTCGCGGAAACGAGATCGCGGTGATAGAGCCGGACAACAGCGTCCGGAAGGTAGTTCTGCACTAGCGCGCGGCCGTGCGGGATGTGCCCGCGTGGCTGTGCGGAAGGGTGGCTGTGCGGAAGGTCGGTGCGCGGCTAGTCCTGGCCGGTGGCCGGCAGCTCGGCAAGGGCGGCGCGGGCCTCGTCCGCGATGGGCGGGGGCACGGTGATCGACAGCACGTGCCGCAGCGCCTTGCTGTACGCCACGTCGTAGGCCTCGGCGGCCGGCACGGCGATGTCCGGCACCACGCCGGTGCCTTCCCAGTTCGTTCCGGTGACCGGGTGAACCGACCGCGCGAACGGCACCGAGATCGCCATGGTCGAGGAGATGGGCACGGTCCTGGTCGGGTGGGCGCCGCCGCCTGTCGTCTCGCCGATCAGCTCCGCGCGGCCCTGCGCCTGCAGGGTGTAGCAGAAGTCCTCTCCGCCGGAGAACGTCTGGCGGCTGGTCAGCAGGTAGACCGGCCGGTCCAGGTAGCGCGAGCCCGGCACGTAGGCCAGGCTCCAGAACTGCCTGGTCTCCCCGGTGCCGGCGTGGAAGATGTCGTTCAGATGGGTCCCTGCGCCAGGGAACAGGTAGCTGCACCAGAAGACCACCCCGTCGGGGGAGCCGCCGCCGTTGCGCCGCAGGTCGATGATCAGCGCATACGTCCCGGCGACTAGTTCCATCGCCGCGGCGATGACCGGGCCGGCGTGCTCAGGGTCAGCTACCCCGCGCAGGTCCAGATAGCCGATGTTGCCCTCCAGCCGCTCGGCGCGGTAAATGCCGCAGTTGCCCGGCCGCTCCCAGTCCCGCCGGGCCGTCTCGGGACCCGGCGGCTCGGCTGGCGCACGCCTGCGAGGGCCGCCGACGCGCACCCGCAGGTGCTTGTCGGCGCAGGTCTCGTAGAGCTGAGCGGTGAGCCGCTCAGCGAGCGCTGCCTCATCCAGGCCGTCGTACTCGCCCGCGGCCAGCCGCGCCTCGACCGCCGCGGCGGCCTGCTCGGCGCGGTCGGGAAACACGTAACTGGTGCGCAGCAGCCCGAGAGCGGTCTGCACGATCTCGCGCCCGGACAATGGCTGGCCTGCCAGCTCGGGGTCGTCTGGCATCGTGATCCGGGGAGCGGCATCAGGGCCGCTGGCGTCCTCCACGGTGAACTCCAGCAGCCTGGCGGCGGGAAGCCTCAGGGAGAGCTCACGCCGCAACTGCCTCATCCTCGCCTTGTGAGCGTGCTCCCACGCATCCAGAGACCGCTGGTGGGCCTCAGCCGGGTGGTCCTCCGGCGGGTGGTCCTCCGGCTGGTGGTCCTCCGGTCTGCCCGCCGCTCCGATGAATACCCGGACAAGCAGCTCTCCCGGTTCTATCACCGGGTCGTCGCCGTGCCGCAGCAACGCGACCCGCCGCACCGCGCCGTCGGGGAAGCGCGCCCTCACCTCGCGGTCAATCTGGTGCTCAATGCGGTCCATCACGGCTCGTTCCACGCCTGCCTCCCCTGTGAGCTATGCGGCGCCGTCCTGCGGTTCGATGCCGTGCTGGCGGAGAAGGCCGCGAAGGCGCTCGATCTCGTCAGTCAGGGATGAAGGTTGTACGTGCGTGGCTGCCCACTCCTCCCGGCGGGAGGCTTTCTCGGCGAGCAGTTGCTTCTCCTTGTCGCGCAGCACCGCGGCAGTTTCGAACTCCTCGGCATCGATGGCGGATTCCTTGTCGCGGCGGACCTGCTTGATCTCCTGGTCGAGGTCACGCACGTCCGGTTCGGTGCCCACGCGTTGCTCTAGGGCCGCCAGGCGCGACTCCACCGAGTCGAGACGGCCGATGAGCTGAGCCCGCAGCTTCCGCTTCCCGCGGCCAGCCTTGCCGGAGCCCGCGGCAGCGCGTGCGGCCCGCGTCTTCTCCTTGCCCTGGTATCCGGCCAGCACATGGATGACCTGCTGGCGGACCGTGTCGAGGTCGCCGCCCAGCTTGACGAGCACCCGGGCGGCGACGCCGTCGCCCTCGCGGATGAGGCCGAGCAGGATGTGCTCGGTGCCGATGTAGTTGTGGCCGAGCTGCAGGGCCTCGCGCAGCGTGAGCTCAAGGACCTTCTTGGCGCGCGGAGTAAACGGGATGTGCCCGGACGGGGCCTGCTGGCCCTGGCCGATGATCTCCTCCACCTGCTGGCGCACGGCCTCCAGGCTGATGCGCAGCGCCTGGAGCGCCTTGGCGGCGACGCCCTCGCCCTCATGGATGAGGCCGAGCAGGATGTGCTCGGTGTCGATGTGGTCGTGCTTGAGCAGCCTGGCCTCTTCCTGGGCCAGCACCACCACCCGCCGCGCCCGGTCGGTAAATCTCTCGAACATGCTGCGCGCCGCCTTTCTCAGCTTCGCCTCGGGTGTGCCCGGTGCTTCGCCTCGGCTGTGCCGGTGCATGACACGATACATCTCGTTCGCCGGGTTCGGCCGGGCTGCGTTCCGGAAATCATGGCCGGGCTGCGTTCCGGAAATCATGGAGATCTCCGCGCATCCTGAACAGCCGCAGGACACGGAGCCTCCGCTTCAAGGCCTGGCCCGCCGGACATGCAGCACGGCAGCGCAACCTTCTGCCGGATATGCCGTCCTAGGTGATAAGTGCGCCAGCGGTCCTGGGCGGGTGCGCATCAGGCAAAGGCGGTGGGGACCGGACATGGCCGGAACCCAGGTTGGCTGTGGCAAGGCGCGGCGGCGGGCGGAGCGCTGGCTGCCGGTATTGGTGATCACGGTACTGCTGGGCGCGGTCGCCTGTGGCAGGGCCGGGCCGGTCCTGGCGGACGGTGCCAGCCGTTCCGCACCGGGTGCCGTCAAGGACACGGCCGCGCAGTCCGGTCCCGCGGTGACTGTCCTGTCCGGCAGTTTCGTGTCGGCGTCAGAGGGCTGGCTACTGGCGGCACCATGCGCGGGGCGGACGTGCCGCACAGTGGTGATGCGCAAGACGGTCGATGGCGGCCGGACCTGGTTCGCGGTTCCCGCGCCCGATGCGGCGCCTGCGGAGAGCTTCCAAGCCAGCCCGCCAGCGAACGCAGTGAGCGCGATCCTGTTCACCAGCGCCCGTGACGGATGGGCATTCCGGCCCGCCCTGTGGCAGACCAGCGACGGCGGCGCCACCTGGCGGAAGGTACACGCCCCCGGTGGGCTGGTGCGCGACGTGGCAGTGGCCGGAGACCGGGTGCTCGCGGTCGCCAGCCGGTGCGGGGCGTGCAGCTTCCGGGTCTACTCAGCGGCCGCCGGATCGGATGACTGGCGGGCTGTCCCCGGTGCGGCCGGCCCGGGAATCCGGTCAGTACGGCTTGCTGTGTCTGGTGGCGTCGGCTATCTGCTCGCAGTCGCGACTGACCCGGGGAAGCCCGTGCTGCTCGCGGGCCCGGTGAACGGCTCGGCCCGCTGGCGGTCCCTGCCAGTGCCCTATCTTTGCCGCGGCGCGTGGTCAGGGGCGCTGGCCGCAGCGCCTGACGGCCGGCTGTTCCTCGGCTGCGGGGGTGAACCGGGCGCCGGCAACCAGCTCAAGGCCGCCTACGTGTCGGCCGACGGCGGGCACAGCTGGCAGAAGGCCGCCACCCCGCCGTTCGCCGGATACCTCGGGGCCGCGTCGATGAGCCCAGGGGGAACGATCTTCCTGTCGGGCTACCGGATGGGCCTCTACCTTTCCCGGGACCGCGGCCGCAGCTGGCACGAGAGCCCAAGCCTGCAGAACGCGGCAGGCCTGGCCGGGGCGGGTTTCTCCCTCACGGGTTCAACGATCACCGGCAGCCACGGGTTCGCCGTTCAGGAAGGCGTGGACCAGCAGCAGGTATGGCTCACCAGCGACGGCGGCCGCCGCTGGACTCCGGTCACCATCCGCTGACACCGCGAGCGGCTATCTGCGGGAAGGTGTCGGCAGGCGCCTGAAGCAGCGCCGCCACGCTCGTGCATCAGCGTGGTTCCCAGGCTGGCTACCTCAACCGGGCCGCGGATCGTCTCGACCAAAGCCATGAGATGACCGTAGCGTGGAGCCATACCGGCCGGTAGGTAGTCTGGTCCGGACTCGTCGGGAGGCGCCATGGACTTCGCATACGACGCACGCACCGAGCAGCTCAGGGGCCAGCTACTCGCGTTCATGGACTCCCATGTCTACCCGGCCGAGAAGGTCTTCGCCGAGCAGGTCGCGGAGGCCGAGGCCGCGGGCCGCATCTGGGAGCGGCCGCCGGTGATCGACGAGCTGAAGGCCGAGGCTCGCAGCCGCGGGCTGTGGAACCTGTTCCTGCCCAGGCACCCGGCCGGCGGGGGACTGACCAACCTGCAGTACGCGCCGCTGGCGGAGATCACCGGCCATAGCCCGTCCATCGCGCCGGAAGCACTGAACTGCGCCGCGCCGGACACCGGCAACATGGAGCTGCTCGCCGAGTTCGGCACCCCCGAGCAGCAGGACCGCTGGCTCACGCCGCTGCTGGACGGGAAGATCAGGTCGGCGTTCTGCATGACCGAGCCGGACGTCGCCTCCTCCGATGCCAATAATATCTCCACCAGCATCGAGCGCACCAGCGGCGGCGAGTACGTCATCAACGGCAGGAAGTGGTGGTCGTCCGGGGCGATGGATCCCCGCTGCGAGATTCTCATCGTGATGGGCAAGACCGACCCGGACGGCGAACGGCACCGCCAGCAGTCCATGATCCTGGTGCCGCGGGACACGCCGGGCGTGCACGTCGAGCGCGGCATGCGCGTTTTCGGCTACACCGACGGGACGCACGGCGGCCACGCCGAGGTCGAGTTCAGCGATGTGCGGGTGCCGGCCGCCAGCCTGATCGCGGGCGAGGGCGACGGCTTCATGATCGCCCAGGCCAGGCTCGGGCCCGGCCGAATTCACCATTGCATGCGCCAGATCGGCGCGGCCGAGCGCGCGCTCGGGCTGATGTGCCAGCGGGTCAGCAGCCGGACCGCGTTCGGCAAGCCGCTGGCCGACCAGGGCGTGATCCAGGACTGGATCGCCGAGTCGCGGGTGCGGATCGAGCAGGCGAGGCTGCTGGTGCTGAAGACCGCGTGGCTGATGGACACCGCCGGCAACAAGGGCGCGCACCGGGAGATCCAGGCCATCAAGATCGTCACGCCGGCGATGGCCGAGTGGGTGATCGACAAGGCGATCCAGGCCCACGGCGCCGGCGGCATCAGCCAGGACTTCCCGCTCGCCCATCTGTGGGCCAGCGCCCGCACCCTCCGGTTCGCCGACGGGCCCGACGAAGTGCACAAGCGCTCGCTCGCGCGGCGCGAGCTGAGATCGCACAGCTAGCCGAGGCCGCCTGGGCATGCACCAGGCACGAAACCCAGCCAGGCACGAAACTCAGCCGGGCACGAACCCAGCCAGGCGCGAAACCGCAGTCACACGGCAAGCAGGAGGAACATATGTCAGACGAAGCACAGCGGATCGCCATCGTCACCGGTGGCGCGCGGGGCATCGGCGCGGCCGCTTCCCGGCGCCTTGCCGCCGACGGCATGGCGGTCGCCGTGCTCGACCTGAAGGAGAGCGAATGCGCCGGCACCGTCGACGCGATCACCTCGGCTGGCGGCCGCGCGCTCGCCGTGGGCGCGGACGTGAGCCAGGCGGACCAGGTCGAGGCGGCGGTCACGAAGGTCGCCGCGGAGTTCGGCCCGCCCGTGGTACTGGTCAATAATGCGGGCGTGCTCCGCGACAACCTGCTCTTCAAGATGTCCGAGGACGACTGGGACACGGTGCTCGGCGTGCACCTGCGGGGCGCGTTCCTGATGAGCCGGGCGGCCCAGAAGCACATGGTCGACCAGCGGTTCGGCCGGATCATCAACCTGTCGTCGAGTTCCGCGCTCGGCAACCGCGGCCAGTCGAACTACTCCGCGGCCAAGGCGGGCATGCAAGGCTTCACCAAGACCCTGGCGATCGAGCTCGGCCAGTTCGGCATCACCGCCAACGCGGTCGCGCCCGGGTTCATCGCCACCGACATGACGGCGGCGACGGCGGCCAGGGTCGGCATGGATTTCGGCGACTTCCAGAAGGCCGCAGCGTCCCAGATCCCGGTGCGCAGGGTCGGCCAGCCAGCCGACGTCGCGCACACCGTGTCGTTCCTCGCCAGCGAGGGCGCCGGGTTCGTCTCCGGCCAGGTCATCTACGTGGCGGGCGGCCCGCTGTGCTGAACGACACCGGCGCAGGCAACAGCACCACTTCCGGAACGAGCAACGGCGGCCCGGTCACCGCGGACGGCCTGCGCGGCCAGGTCCGTGACTTCCTGGCGGAGCATGACCCGGTCAGCACTGGCCGGCTGGACTTCCTCCGTGCCAGGTTCGACGCCGGGCTCGCCTGGGTGCACTACCCGCCGGGCCTCGGCGGCCAGGGCCTGCCCCGTGCGCTGCAGCGGGCGGTGGACGCCGAGTTCACCGCCGCCGGCGCCCCAGGTAACGAACCCGAGCGGATCGTGATCGGCCTGGGCATGGCAGCCCCGACGATTCTCGCGTTCGGCACCGAAGAGCAGAAACGCCGCTGGCTCCGGCCGCTGTGGACCGGCGAGGAAATCTGGTGCCAGCTCTTCAGCGAGCCAGGCGCCGGATCCGACCTGGCCAGCCTGGCCACCCGCGCGGTCCGCGACCAGGGCACCGGCGCCTGGGCCGTCACCGGCCAGAAGGTCTGGACGTCCTCGGCGCACGTGGCCCGGTGGGCGCTGCTGGTCACCCGCACCGACCCGGACGTGCCCAAGCACAAAGGGCTGACCTACTTCGCCTGCGACATGACCGCGCCAGGGGTGGAGGTCAGGCCGCTGCGGCAGATCACCGGCGAGGCGGAGTTCAACGAGGTCTTCCTGACCGACGTGCCGGTCCCCGACGCCGACAGGATCGGGGAGATCGGCGCGGGCTGGCAGGTCTCCACCGCGACGCTGATGAACGAGCGGGTCGCCATCGGCGGCTCGGCGATCCCGCGCGAGGGCGGGATCGCCGCCGCGGCGGCGACCTGGCGGGAGCAGCCGGCGCTGCGCACCGCGGGGCTGCACGACCGGCTGCTGCGGCTGTGGGCGGACGCCGAGGTCGCCCGGCTGGCGGGCGAGCGGCTCCGCCAGCAGCTCGCCGTGGGCCAGCCCGGCCCGGAGGGATCGGCCGCCAAGCTGGTCTTCGCCCGGCTGAACCAGGAGATCTCGGCATTCGAGGTCGAGCTGGCGGGCGAAGCCGGGCTGCGGTACCGCGACTGGACCATGCGCAGGCCGGAGGAGGCCGAGGCCCGCTTCTACGACCGGGACCCCGGCTACCGCTACCTGCGCGCCAGGGGGAATTCCATCGAGGGCGGCACCTCGGAGATCCTGCGCAACATCATCGCCGAGCGGGTACTGCGGCTTCCGCCGGAGATACGGCTGGACAAGGACGTGCCATGGAAGGACTTGCCGCGATGACCCAGGCGACGCAGAACACGCAGAGCCCGCAGAATACGCAGCCTGCCGAGCCCGCGGCGTCAGCCGGGCTGCCCGGCCTCCTGTACGGGGAGGCGGAGAGCGAGCTGCGGGCAGCCGTCCGCGCCCTGCTGGGGGACCAGGCCGGGCCAGCCGCGGTCATCGCCAGGACGGAGACTCCGGAGACTTACGACACCGGGCTGTGGAAGGCCCTCGCGGCCGACCTCGGCTGCGCCGGCCTGCTCATCGCGGAATCCCGCGGCGGTGCGGGCGCGACATACCGCGAGGCGGCAGTTGTCGCCGAGGAAATAGGGCGGTCCGTAGCCCCCGTTCCCTATCTTGGCAGTGCCATCGTTGCGACGGCAGCAGCGGTTTCCGCCGGTGACGATGAGCTGCTGGCGGGCCTGGCGGCCGGTACCGTGACGGCCGCGCTCGCGGTGCCGTTCCCGGCCGCTCCCGGCGCCTTGCCCGCCGCGACGGTGCGGGTCGGCGCGGTGCGCGACGGCGACCCGGCCGGTACCGGCCGGCTCAGCGGGACCGTCACCGGGCTGATCGACGCGCTGCCGGCCGGCGTCCTGCTGGTCCCGGCGGACGGCGTGCCGTACGGGCTGTACGCGGTGTCCGCCGCGGATCCCGGCGTCGTGGTGACCCCCGTCGTCTCGCTGGACATGACCAGGCAGCTATGCGACCTGACGCTGGACGGCGCGGCCGGCCGGCCGATCGCCGCCGGCGCGGCCGCCGGGCGCGCGGTGAGCGCGGCGCTGACCGCGGGCGCGGCGATGCTCGCGTCCGAGCAGCTCGGCCTGGCCGAGCGGTGCCTGGAGATGACGGTCGCCTACGTCAAGGAACGGCGGCAGTTCGCCCGCCCGGTCGGCTCGTTCCAGGCACTCAAGCACCGGCTGGCCGACCTGTGGGTCGGCGTGACCCTGGCGCGGGCGGCGGCGAGGTACGCGGCCGCCTGCCTGGCGACGGGTGACCCCGACGCGGCAGTGGCGGTGGCACTGGCGAAGGCGGCCTGCAGCGATATCGCGGTCCAGGCCAGCCAGGAGTCCGTGCAACTGCACGGCGGCATCGGCTTCACCTGGGAGCACCCGGCGCACCTGTACCTGAAGCGGGCGAAGAGCGCCTCGATCGGGTTCGGCACCCCGGACGGTCACCGCGCGTCGCTGGCCTGGCTCGCTGATCTGCCCGCCCCGCCCGCCCCGGCGGCTGGCCGCGCTCGCCCGGCGGGCCTCTAGCGCGGAGGCTCCTGATGAATTCAGTACATGACGCCGGCATCGTGGTCACTGGCGCCGGCAGCGGGATCGGCGCGGCGCTGGCCCGCAGGTTCGCCGCCTGCGGCGCGAGGGTGGTGGTCAACGATATCGATGCGGCCGCCGCGGCTGCCGTGGCCGCCTCGTGCGGGGGGATTGCCGTCCCCGGCGACGCCGCGTCCGCCGGCGGCGTGGCCGCGCTGATCGCCGGCGCCAGGGAAGCACTCGGCGAGATCGACATCTACTGCGCGAACGCCGGGATCGTGCGGACCGGCGGCCCGGAGGCGCCGGACGCGGACTGGGACGCGTCCTGGGAAGTCAATGTGATGGCGCACGTCCGGGCTGCCCGGCTGCTGATCGGCCCGTGGCTGGAGCGGGGCAGCGGGCACCTGATCTGCACGGTGTCCGCGGCCGGGCTGCTGACCATGCCGGGCACCGCGCCGTACTCGGTGACCAAGCACGCGGCGCTCAGCTTCGCCGAGTGGATGGCCGTCACGTACGCGCACCGGGGCCTCACCGTCCAGGCGATCTGCCCGCTGGGGGTGCGGACCGGCATGCTGGACGGCACCGATGCCGCGGCGGAAGCCGTGCTCGGCGACACGGTCATCCAGCCCGAGGCCGTGGCGGACGCGGTGCTGGCGGGGATCGCCGACGGCCGGTTCCTGATCCTGCCGCATCCGGAGGTCGCGCAGATGTACGCCGGGCGGGCCACCGAGACCGACCGGTGGCTGCGCGGCATGAGCAAGCTCCAGCGCCGGATGGAGGAGGCCGCCCCGTAACGCGGATCTTCCCCGTGCTAGCACCACGCCAGGGAACCGCCGGCGGCATCCGCCGGATTTGGCTACAGAACGTAGCCATCTGGTATGGCTGCGCTGTCAGCGGGTATGTCCTGCTAGAGGGCGGCACCGCAAGGTTTCGCTGGCACCACGGGGGATGGGAAGCGCGCTAGCGATGCCGAGAGAGCTGATCACGGGACCGGCACGCCTGACCGGGCCGGCCCGCCGCGTCGCCGCGGTGAGCGTGGCGGTCGTCGCCGTGATCGCGGGCGCGGGCGCCCTGTCGACCTGGCGCTACGAGGTGGCGCTTTCCCGGGCCACTGTCGCGCTCGACCAGCGCACGGAGGCGAAGCACACGGCGGATCTCACGGCCATTTTCTGGGAAGAACGCAACGCGCTGGATTCGTACATCGCGCACAAGTCGCCCGCGTCCCTCCTCGCGGTGAACACGTTCCGAGCTCAGTTCCGGCAGCTAGCTGTGCAGATCGGGAGCGCCGCTACGGCCGCCGAGGCCCGGTCCCTGACGGCGGCCGTCGCCGCACAGGCGGGCTACTACTCCACCTTCACGCAGCTTCGCGCCGCCGCCGGCACTAGCGTGTTCCGCGAGAATGCGGCGATCGATCGCCTGGAGGCAGCCGCGCCCGCCGTACCGATACCCCTGAATGCGCTGGATCGACTGCTGACTGCGCGCGCGAATGCGGCGCGACTGACTGAAGCCTCGGCGGCGCGTCAGGCACTCGTCATCGGGGTCGCTGCCGTCATCCTCGCCATCCTGGCCGGCATCGCAGTTTCCCTCTTCGCGTTCCGCCTGCTCCAGCGTGCCTTCGGACGGGAGAAGGATCTGACGTCAGCGCTCGGGCGACTGAGCGACCGTGACGATCTCCTCGCCCGCCTGCGGTCGACGTCGGCGGTGCTGGGGGAGGTGACGGGGGAGTTGCGGCTGGCGGCGAGGAATGCGGCGGCGGTGACGAGTGAGCAGTCTTCGGCGGTGGCGCAGACGTCGGCGACGATTG
>Ga0302178_10001535_pt1 | contig 19418 bp, 10 predicted proteins | sample I_Palsa_E1_3_FD_198790 | JGI IMG/M metagenome (GOLD analysis project Ga0302178, IMG submission 198790) | Peat permafrost microbial communities from Stordalen Mire near Abisko, Sweden - I_Palsa_E1_3 | ecosystem: Environmental > Terrestrial > Soil > Palsa > Peat permafrost | place: Sweden... | reverse complement strand
CGAAGGTCAGGCCGGGGGCCGAATTTATGGGCATCATCCGCCACCTGGAACGGGACGGCGGCTCGATCCAGCCCCGAGTTCTTCAATCTGCGTCGCTTTCGTCGCTCACCCGGGAACTGGCCCGTTTCCAGCCGGATGTGCTTCACCTCATCGGGCACGGCCGGTGGTTTCCGGTCGCGCGCTGCCTGAAGCTGCAGCTGCAGCCTGACGCCTCAGCCGCACCAGGCGACGAATACGTCACGGCGGGAGAGGTGCTCGGTGCGTTCCGCGAGGCGGACTACGTGCCAAGAGTGGTCGTGCTGTCGGCCTGCCAGACCGCGTCGGCCCCACCCGGCAGCAGCGCTGACCCGGCAGGTCCCGCCGACCCGATCAACGCCCTGCCGTTCGCAGCGCAGCTCGTGGCGAACGGCGTCCCCGTCGTCGTCGCCATGGCAGGCGACATCGCTGACACCGCGTGCCGGGTGTTCACCCGCGCGCTGACGGCCGCGATTGGGCAGGGCTCCCCCCTTGTCCGGGCTGTCATCCAGGGTCGCAGAGCCGCCTTCTATGAGCGACCCGACCCAGAGTCGATCGACTGGAGCATGCCGGTCCTGTTCCTCGCTGAGGGCACTCCCAGTGAGACATGCCTGGTGGATATCACCGCGACGACGGCGGCCAAGAAGCGCGCCCACGTGCTTGACCTCGCCTACGATCCCGTTTTCTGCGGGCGGGGCGAGTTCATCGAGGCATTCGATCGTCTTCTCGACGACTCCGACGCGCTGAATGTCCTGGTGGCGCACACGGCCGATCCCAAGCAAAGTTATGGAGGGATGCGCCTTCTCCGCGAACTAGGCGCCCGAGCGGTGCGTTCGGGCCGAATCCCGGTGCTGCTCGGCCCCTTCGACAAGGGGCCGCCTACTGACCGAGATGGTCTGGCCGAGGAGTTTGAAGCGCATCTCCAGGACATGCGCGCCAACCTCGGACTTCCCGTTAAGCCGGCCCGTACTGTCGCTGTGGCCGCCGCCGCGAAAACCAGGCCGCAAGACCTTGCCGCGGCAATGCGTGCCGATCTTGATGAACTCGAGCGAGATCTCCCGGATACCGATCCCGTTCGGGAAAGTCCGCACCCGCGAGCTGTCCTGCTGTGCCATCGCGTCGACCTCTGGCTCGATGCTTTCGATGACCTGCTGGACATGCTTAAGCCGCAGGGCCTCGGGCCGGGTGAGCATCCTGTTCCCGTGGTCATGACCGGCGCCGGCGGCGCCGAGCAGGGAAGCCAGCTTGAGGAGGCGCGGCTGAAACACCGCGGAGCTGCCTGGATCAGGTTTGAGCCGCTCGGCCGGTTCCGTTGCGACGACAGCGACCCGGAGGACATCCTCGCCTACCAATGGTGGCTGCTGAATCCGCCGCTAGACAGGAAGGTTTACGCTCCTAAGCGGGGCAGCACCCTCGGATGGCAAGCCCTGTTGCGGTTGTTCATGCAAGACAAAGCGCTTTATGACGAGAAGGCGCTGTTCGCCTTCGCGACAACCTCCGTCGACTATTTCACCGCCGACACAGACAACGACGTGCTGGCCGGCTTCGCCCAGGCAGCTCCGTGAGCGCCGGGCTGCTGGAGGAGCTGGCTCGCGCGACCCGCGCCCAGCGATCAGCCACAATCGACGATCTCGGCAGCAAGCCCACGCTGTGGCTAGCGGTGGCGCCACTGTGGACGAGGAGCGTGGCCGAGGCCACGGGCTTCCCCGTTGCGTCAGTCACCAAGTTTGTCAGCGACGCGCGTGACGTCGGCTGGTGCGAGAGTCGCGGGTCACGTCAGCGCAAGGGGTCGGGCGACCTGCAGTTCTGGATTCCTGATGAGGCACGGCGCGAGGTCCTTGACATCCTGAGCCAACGCGATGGCATACGCCTGCTCCGGCAAGAAGCCAGGGCGATCGCCGAGCGCGTGGCCAGCACACAGACCTCACTGCCCGACACGTTGCGGGACTGGGCTGAGCTGATGAGTCAGGATGCGCCCGAGAAGGCCCTGGTTGATCGGGTACGGGACGCCGTCGAAGCCGACGACCTCAGTCATGCCCAGCAGCTGGTAGTAGCAGGAGAGGCTCTAGCGCCGCTGCTCGCCGGGGTTGGTGAGCTGGCCGTCGATCGGTCGCGGCGGCTCATGAACCTAGGCGCGCGCCGTCGCCAGGACGGGCGCGCACTCGGCCGGTACCTGGACCGCCAATCACTTTCCGGTGCCGTGAGCAGCCTGCTCAATCCGGATCCGGATGCCAGCCAGTGGGCCCTCCACCTGCGGGGGGTTGGCGGCATCGGCAAGACAATGCTCGTCCGCTATTTGGCCTCCGGTCGCTACGCCGCTGAGCGAGGTTCGAGCGTCCTTCCGATCGCGCGCGCTGACTTCGATCACATCAGCGCTGATTACCCGGTCCGCCGGCCGGTACAGCTCCTCCTCGAGCTTGCCGACGAGCTCACGCTGCACACTGCGGCGATCACCGGAGCCGATCGCGCGCTCTCGTCATTCCGTGCCACTGTCGTCAGCGCGCACGAGGCGCTCAGCAGTCTTCGCGAGGAGAGCGTCCCGCCCCTCGAGCACCCCCTGGTGCTGCGCGCGATCGATGACTTCGCGCAGGCCGTCGATCGTCTCCCCGGGGTGGTGCTGCTCATCCTAGACACGTGCGAGGAGCTCGCCAAGGCTGACGCCGGCAACCCCGCGGCGCCTGCCGTCCAGGCCACGCTCAGCATCCTCGAGCGCGTCCACGGTCAGGCGAAGTCGACGCGGGTACTGTTCGCAGGCCGACGGCCGTTGCCCTCGCGTTCATATCTTGCCGTGCGGGACGTCGCCGGGTTCACGGTTGCCGAGGCCCGGAGCTACCTGACGACCTTCTCGGCCAGGCCCCTGGCCCGTGACCTTGAGGATGCCTTGATCCGTCTGTCCCCGGCCGTGGATATGCACGTGCCACCGCCAGGGGAGCTGCCCGAACGTGTGAATCCCTTTGATCTGGCCTTGTATCTGTCGTGGGCCGAGGAAGACCCTGGCCTCGATGTCCGGCGCATCGAGACGGCAGGACGCGACGCCTACGTCGAGGGGCGGATTGTCGATCGCCTCAGCGACCCTGTGATCCTCAAGGCGCTGCCGGTCGTGGCTCTCCTGGGCCGGAGCCGGGTTAGTACCCTCGCATCGCTAGTGGACGAGGACACCCTCTCAGCCGATGTACTTGGCGCCCGCTTCGCTGAGCAGGAGTGGATCGATGCTGACAACGACCCGCCGAACCGGCTGACCGTGAAGCCAGGCCTCACCCGGGGCCTGCGGCACTATTTCAGCGCCCCAGCGCGCCAAGCCGCGTTCACCGCCACCGCCAACCGGCTGGCCACGTCTCTCCGTCGCGCAGTGACCAACCAGCCGCTGGCCGACATCGACGTTGACGAGTTGCTGGCGGCACTGCGGTTGTCACAGCCGGCGGAAGCCGCAGAGCTGTGGGAGGACATTACCCGGCGGGTAGAGGCGCCACCGGGGCGCTGGGGCTGGCTCCTCAACGTGGCCCGCCGGGTTCTCGGCGAATTCGAAGAGGACCAGTGGCCGACGGCCGAGGCTCTCCGGGCCACGGTCATGGCCTCGTATGTTGCCGCCAGGCGCCGGGCCGACCCGTCATTCGACCCACACAGCATGTGGACCGAAGTGCGCGTTTGGGCGGACCGTCATCCGAACCAGACCGCGAGACAGATCCTTCGGGCGCGTGCCGCACTGGGCTCGCTGCCGGATGCAGCTGACGATGGATCGGTGTGGGCGGACCTGCAATCAGTGCCCCCGAACGCGGCGCTGGCGGCGGCCGCCGTTGACGCTGCGCATTGCCTCCTCGAAGACGGGGCTCGCGACCGGGTGGCGCGCCTCCTCGACCAGGGCCACCACCTGCGCGCCGCACTCGACGGGGAGGCCGGGCGCCGGGTGCAGGCGTGGGCCCTCGTCGTGCTGGGCCGGCTGCGGGCCGACGAGAACAGGCACGAAGCACTGCGGGCCATGACCGATGCTGAGGCCGCCGCAGCGGCGGCCGGCGCGGAGCCGGCCTGGGCAGATTGGGTGCCCCCCGAAGACCTCCTGGCCCGCGTACGGATCGAGCGCGGGCTCCTCGCCCTGGTCGATTCTTCGGCGATAGCGACCCTGCCGCGCAGTGCCTGGGTGAGCTACGCCGAAGCCAATCTCAACGGCATCGACGGGGAACGACTCGCGTCGCTTTGTCTCCAGCTGCATCTCGCCGGCGGACCAGCCGAACAGACCGAGATCGAGCGCTGGGAGCGGCTTGACAGTTACGAGCCGGCCCGGGCTCCCAGCTGCTCGGCCCACGACCTGGTACCGCCGCTCTGCGTGACGCTGGCCGAGGCGCAGCTTGCCGCAGGGCGGCCCGAGCGCGCGCTTGCCCTCATCCAGCGACGGCGGACCGAGGCGCTGAGCCAGCGCCACGAGCACGCCGACGACCGCACCCTCCGGCTCCTCGACGCCGAAACCGTCCGGCTCATCCGGCGGCTTCGGCTCGACGACCAGCGTGCCACGCTCGTACGCCTATCCGACCCCAGCTATACCGATCCGTCACTCCTGGATCTCCAGAACGCCGCCCGCCGGGCTATGGCCGTCGTCCATGGCGAACCGCCGAAGCAAGTAGGACCCGAAGTCTGGTCACATCCAGCCGGGTGGCACGCATGGTGGCAGTGCCAGCTAGTTCCGCCGCCCGAATTTCCCATTGCCCGTTGGGTCGATGAGCCCGGTGAACCCGACGTGGCGGAGCTGGCCGACATCGAACTCGATCTAGAGGAAGTGCGCCAGCTCGGTCATCCCGCGTTTGCCGAGCTACAAGGGGCACTGGGGAACTGGCTCACCCGGACGCAGCCAGAGACCCTGCCGGTCCGTTCGGCCGACCCATTCCGAGAGGTACGCGCCGGACTCCGGCGTGACACCCTGGCCGGGCGCCCCTACCGTGCCCGTCCCGGAGTCCCGGGACGGCGCCTGGGCGAGGTGGCGTTCGAAGAGGCAGAACTGCTGGCGTTGCGACTTCCGTCTGCCGCCGCCCGGCTGTTCCAGTACGCCGCCGAAAGGTACGCCCAGGCCGGCGACGCCGTCGGGCAGATGATGGCGGCAGCGTCCCGCGCCGCAATCGCGACCGGTGGTGAGGAGCAGGCAAGCTTTGAGGCCGCATGGGACGGCCTGCGCCGCGAGCATCCCGAGGTCGCTGCGACGTTGACCAGACCGGCAGCGGTCGCCGGGCCGTGGCGCTACTGGGCCGCGCTCAAGCGGCAGCTCCTCTACCCCCCATCCTCTCTATCCTATGGCCCCCCCGTTCCGGCCGCCCTACCGTCCGTGCCGGCCGCCGCTACTCCCGCCAAGGACCGGGGATGGATAGCAACGGTGCTCCGATTGCTCTGGTTGGCGCTGGTAGTAATTCCATGTGTGACGGTCGCCGTCGTGATAGTAGACCAGGGCGTGTCGTCTTTGTCCGCAAGGGCCTCCGGCGCCAGCCAGAGTTCGGGTTCGGTCGACGGCTTCTGGATAGCCCTTCTGGCTGCGCTGGTGGTTATCCTGCTCGCGGCGATCCCATACTTGATCACCTGGTTCGTGAGGATCTGCCGCCTCGCCGACGGGCGAGGTCTCCGCACGGTTCGCCCGCAGAGCCTGCGCCTGACGGCGACCGTCCGCGCTGACCCGGGACAGCCTGGTCAGCTGCGCTTGCTGGCCGAGCTCGGACCCCTTCGGGAAGCGCCCACCTGGCAGCGGCCGCGGCTCGCACGGGCCTTGCCTGCCGTTCACCTGATCCGGACTCTGCGCAGCAAAGCACCGGCCGGCTACGTTGGCGAGTTTCCTCCCGACCCCGCACAACCTGTTCAGGTCAGCTGGACAAAGCCGCCGAAAGCGAGCGGCCGATGGTGGCGCAAAGGAGCTGGCGCAGTACGCGGCGACATCGAGCTCCCGTCCAGTCAGGTGCCCAGGCCCTGGGAGCGGAATCTGGCCGCAAGCCTCGGGCCAGGAACGGCAGGCCGCATTGAGTGGGTCCGCCGGCTGAACACCTTCGCTGACCCCTATACCGTCAACGGCGCGACCGGGGTGACGGTCGATGCGCCGACGGCCTGGCGGACTGACCTTGACCGGTACTACGACCTGAGCGTGAGATCGCCGGGCACCGAGGACCTGCCGCTTCGCCTCCGTCACGCCGTAGGAAGAGCTCTCGCGACATCGGCAGGCCCGCGGCTCGATGTGAGCGGTGAGGCGACCGCAATTTCGAGCGCGAACCAGTTGCTCGACGCGGAGCACCTGGTCCGTGAGAGACCGGCACTCGTGGTACTCCAGGCCGAGCCGACCGACGAACTAGTCGACCTCAGTTTGCAAGACGACTTGCCGGAACGGCTGGCCCTCGCTGCGGATCTGATCGAGGCCGGCGTACCTGCGGTGCTCGTGTTGCCTGCCCTCCCGATCGATCTGGCCCGCACGGCGATGGAGACGACCGCCGCATACGCCGCATCCCCTCAGATTGAGGATGCCCGGTTGCTACGGGCACAGCTCAGGCGAGCACTCAATCCCCATGTCGAGCCGGCTGTTCTCGATGACCTTGTGCTCTTCGTCAACTCCGGGAGAGACCAATGAACGACGGTGCCGTCGGCCGATTGTGGAAGCGGATAAGGCAGCAGGTCGACGCCGAGGCTGACCACCTGCACCAGGTGTTCTTCCCGCAGGACGACGGCGTGACCATGAGGCCGAACGACAGCTACCTCCGCATTTGGCTGAGCGAACTGTTCCTGGCGAAGCAGATGTCATGGGGCGTCGAGCGTTCCCCCGCTGTTCAGGCCTCAGTGCGGTTGCTATTTGGAGGCCTCAGCCAGCAGACGTTCGCCACGCTCGTCCAGCCCCCCGTCACCGCCGGGCACGGAGTTTTCGAGGACTATCAGCTGACCGACCTGCTGCCTTATCGAGGCCAATCCGTTGAGCTGCAAGCGGGGCTTTACGAAATACTCGGCGCAAGCAACCTTCGCACCGCAATCGATATCGTCGCCGATTTCGCGTCGCTGGTGACGCCGCCCATTTCTGCCGCCCTCGCCGTGGTCGACAAGGTGGCCAGCGGCATCGAGAAAGTAATCGAGGCCAATGCGTCGGACCCCACCCTTTGCCTGCAGGGCGTGCTCGCCGCACCGGGCGGCGGCCTCACGAACGAACTGAGGCCGGGGTGGACAGCTGTTGTGCGCGCCACCGAGAGCGAGCTGCCGAAAGCCGAGCTTCACCTGCGTGACGGTCGGCTTTGCCGACATGGTGAGCGGCTCACCGGCTTCGACTACATAGTGCTGCGGGTCGAAGGCCGCCATTCGCGGGACGACTGGCGAACACCAGACCTTGATCGCGCGATCAGCAATGCGGCCTACGCCAGGGACCTGGGGCGCTCGGACGAATACGAGCGGCTGCGAGCGGACGCCCTCAGCCAGATCTACTTCTCTGCGGACCTCACTCCCGCCCAACGTAAGCAACTGGCACAGAGCGTAAAAGAAGAACTCGGCAGCGCGGCGCCGGGTGCAGCTGTACTCGGCGAGATGACAGCGGCATCCATCGTCGCTCGGCGCGGATTGCCATCGCGGCGGGAAGTTGAGTATCTAACCCTCAGCGAACTGCTCGCCGAATAGTGCACGTCTAGTGCGGCGTCGCGCATCTATGACCCTGCTCGACCCCGCCGGACGGCTATGCCAGGTCTGCGCCGAAAATCCCTCTTCGTCGACTGACATCATGGATGTCCGCCTCGCTAGGTGGTTGCCACAGCTGGTATTCACCTGCTGCCGACAACTCGGAATGTCTGCCAGAGGCAACGCTGCGCTAAGCTTTTCTTAAGTTCTTCAATCCGCCGATATTGCCCCGCTCGCCCGGCGGATGTTCGACACCATGGGTGGGGAGGTCAGGTGTCGCTACAAGCACCCTGGCATGCCAGGATCATGGGGCCACAAGGACCGGTCGGCGCGGGGGTTCTTGTCGACTCGCGGCGGATCGTGACTTGCGCGCACGTGATCGGTGAAGCACTTGGGCTTCGTGACTTGGCGCAAACGCCGAGTGGCCTGGTGACGATCGACTTTCCCCAAGGTGCCGAATCCGAAATCCGCATGACAAGAGTGATGGCTGAAGGCTGGTTCCCTGGACGCCCGGGATCGGGAGCGGGCGATCTCGCCATGTTGGAAGTGCTCGGCGACGAGGTCCGTAGTACCAGTCCGGCGCCGCTGCGGTACGCCGGCGGCGATGACCAACGAGTATTCGGCGTACTCGGGCATCCTCAAGGGAATGACATCGGTACCTGGGCACGTGTGACGCTTACTGGGATCGGTGGCCCAGGACGAGAGTGGATGCAGTTGGACGCCGTGGCCGCCACCGGCAGCCGCATTCAGCCGGGGTTCAGTGGTGCGGGCCTGCTAGATGAGGACGACGGTGCAGTCGTCGGTATCGTCGTGGTCGTGGCCCGTGCTCCGCAGGACCGGGTCGCTTGGATGATCCCGGTCCAGGTCATCTGCGGCTACTGGCCGGATCTGCGCGCCCTGGCGCGGCCTGTGCCTTCCGCGCAGCAGGTGGACGCAACCGGGGCGCCCCTCCTGTCGGCTGCCGATGTCCAGCGGCTCGCCCTCATGATGCTCGAGCTCCGCGGCCTCTCGGACCCGCTAAGCCGCGGGCTTTTCGTCGCCGCGATAGAGAACCAGTTCGCCGGACGGCTTATCGTGCGGCGACAAGACGACGACCTTCAAGACACGATCGCTCTCATCGAAGCCTGCCTTGGGCATCCGGGCGCGCTGCATGAGCTGATTGAGCGGCTGCGCATATATCACTCTGGTGACTCCGGCGGGCGGCGCCGCGTTGATGAGATCGCTACGGTTGCCGAGGATGCCGACCCGGCTCCGCTACTTGATGCCGTCAGCCGTAACAGGCTGTACCGGATACTGCTCGCGCTAGCGGATCGCATAACGGCGGAGATGGTGCGTTCTGCTTACCGGGAGGCTGCGGGACCACTGAGCTCAGAGCCGATCACCGCATACGATGTGCCGTCCGTGATCCGGGTGCTGGAGTCGGCGACAACAGGTGCGGACGGGCTGCCGCCGTTAATCGGCTTCCTCGAAAGGCTGTCCCAGCGTCTGCCGGCCGCTGCAGCCAATGATCTGCGTAGCTGGGTCGATGACTTCGCGTCGCGCGACGGCACTCCACGGCACCTGATCTCGCGACTGCGACTGTCCAAGGCGCCGGTCGACCGGGGCGAGATGGCATCCTACCTGCTCGCGGAGCTGCTGGATTTCGGCGCCGACGACCGACGCTACCTCAGCCATGTCACCCTGTTGCAGGGCGATCGCCGCGACCGGCCGCCGAACGCGAGGGTGCTGCACAGCGGGACGGCGCCGTTGGCGATCACCGAGATTCCGCCGCTGTTCGATTCGGTCCTGTACGACATGTGGAATCTGTCCGACGTCGACGTCGGCGAACTTGTGATCGAGTTCGTCCTGCCGCTTGAGCTGCTCGGCTTGGCGGTGGACCAGTGGCAGGTACAGGCGAAAGAGATGGCCCACCCAGTATGCGTCGAGCATCATGTGATCGTGCGCTACCGGGATCGGTCGCGGATCAGGCGCAGCTACCGCCAGTGGCGGGAGAAGACCAGGCGGCTGCGCGCGGGCCAGGCGACGGTCCGCTGGGCCGACCCAAGCGACACGGCTGCGGTGGGCAGGCTGTTCAGTCAGCTGTTCAACGGCGGTGCTCCGTGCCTCGCGCTTGAGCAACCCCCGGCGGCGCTGGGCCGTTCACCCGGTGGCGATGCGGTCTCGGCCGCGATCTTGGCGGGGGTGCCAGTTATCGTCTGGTGCCGTGACCGGGCCAGCGCGGAGTCATTCGTCGCGCAGCTGCACGCCCACCTCGGTCAACAAGGCGTCCTCGACGTACCTGCCCTTGTGCAGCGGATGCGCAGCGACTTCATCAATTTCAGCTATGCGCCGGGTGAGCACATCACGCTGGTCTGGGACCTGGAAGATGAGCCCGCCTCGCTGGTCACGCTGTATCAGGCCCCCGGTTAAGGCAGTGAGGAGTTCCACGGTGGACGGCAGTACGGAGAATAGCTTGCAGGGCGAGATGGCGCCGGACGTGCCGAACGGCACGGACCCGTGGCCTATCTACCGTGGCGACGGTATCGCCCATGACGGCATTGCCGGGCTGCCGGATCCGCCGCCGTGGCGCAAGTTCAACGGAGAGCCGGTCGTCACGGCAGAGCTAGGGCCCGACGCCGACCTGCCTCGACGCCTCGGCGGCCTCGGCCACAGCTACCGCCCCGACGACGACGTCATCGAGGTCGTCAACGCCGCCCTATACCTGCGCCGCCCGCTCCTCGTGACCGGCAAGCCAGGGACGGGCAAGTCCACTCTGGCCTACAGCGTCGCGTACGAACTGCGGCTGGGGCCGGTGCTCTACTGGCCGATCAGCAGTCGTTCCACTCTGGCCGAGGGCCTGTACTCCTACGACGCCATCGGCCGTCTGCAAGAGGCAGGGCTTCGCCAGGCCATGGCGGCGGCCGGGGAAGCGTCGCCGCCGTCCCCCGATGCCGGCCGGTACATCAGACTCGGCCCGCTCGGGACCGCACTGCTGCCCTGGCCTCGGCCTCGGGTGGTGCTCATCGATGAACTTGACAAGAGCGACATCGACCTACCCAACGACCTGCTCAACGTCTTCGAGGAAGGGCGCTACGAGATTCCGGAGCTGGCCCGGATCGTGGACGACCAGCCAGTCGTGGAGGTGGGAACCGCCGACGCCGACACGCGGCTGCCGGTCCGCCATGGGTCCGTGCTGTGCCAGGCGTTCCCGTTCGTGGTTATCACGAGCAATGGCGAGCGCCAGTTCCCACCGCCGTTTCTGCGCCGCTGCATGCGGCTCGATATTCAGCCGCCGGACAAGGACGCGCTGGTCAGCATCGTCACGGCCCAGCTTGGCGCGGAGGCGGCCGGGCGCAGCAGCCAGCTGATCGAAGATTTCCTGCGCCGCAGGGAGAAGGGCGACATCGCCACCGATCAGCTGCTGAACGCGATCTACCTGGCGCTGTCTGGCTCGCGCCCGCAGGGCGAGACCCGTGCCCGGCTGACCGAGAAGCTATTGCGCCCGCTGGATTCGGGGGCCTACACATGATCGACCGCCTGCTGCAGATTCTGACCGTGTCGCAGGAGTCACCGGACGCTAACGAGCTTGCTGACGCGCTCTGGCTCGCCGAGCACATGCCGCGACGCCGCTCCGGTTCGGCCGGCACCGCGACTGCCAGTCCCGCGGTCTTTCCCATGCCGGCCGACGCCGCGGGCATCGTCAGCGCCGCAGGTCCGCAGGCTCCGCTGGCGGGCTTGTACCTGACCGAGTCGCTGGAAAAGGGCGCGGCGGCCGAGCGACCTGCTGGGCGCATCGCCGAGACTGCGGGCACCGTGGCGGGCATACCTGCAATTCCGGCGATTCCGTCCACGGCGGCCATTACGCGGGCTCTGCGTCCGTTGCGTACCCGGCTAGACGGCACGACCCGTGGCGTCGTTGACGAGGACGCTACGGCGCGGAACATCGCAGACAGCGGCCTGTGGCTGCCTGAGTTCCTGCCCGGTCCAGAGCGCTGGCTGGATCTCATCCTGATCGTTGATAACAGCGCCTCGATGCAGGTCTGGCGGCGCACCGTCGCCGAATTCCGGACGCTGCTCATCCAGCTAGCTGCTTTCCGTGACATCCGTACCGTGATCATTAATACCGACGAAGATACCGTCCTGCCTCGCCTGGGCACCTTTACGGGGCGGCGGCTGGTGCTCGTTCTCACCGACTGCGTGGGCCGCGCGTGGAGAAAAGGTTCCGCGCTGCGGTCCCTTGAGACCGTCCAGCCCTTCGGTCCGGTCGCCATCCTGCAGATGCTGCCGCAGCGGCTGTGGGCCGGCTGCGGGCTTTCGTTCATCCCGGTGCAGATCAGCAGGAACCCATTCGGGACGGCACCGGCGCGGGTACGCGACCGGAGGACAGGCGCCGAGGTAAGCGCCAGTGATCCAGGCGGCAGGGGCGTGCCGATCCCCGTACTCGAGCTCGACGCGCGCTGGCTCGGTCCATGGGCCGAGATGCTCGCTGGCCAGGCCTCCGGGCCTATTGCGGGCATGGCGGTGTTGACCAGGTCCGAGCCCGTCCCAGTGCAGCAGTATGACCGGCTGACCGGATACGAGCGTGTCACGCGTTTCCGTTCGGTTGCGTCCCCGACTGCCCTGCGACTGGCCGCGTACCTGGCCGCGGCGCCGCTGAGCTTGCCGGTGATGCGGCTAGTCCAGCACGTGATGCTACCGCGATCCCGGCCAGCTGACCTGGCGGAGGTTTTCCTATCCGGGTTGCTGCGCAGAGTAGCCGATGCCGAACCGGGTACGACAGAGTTTGATTTCCAACCTGACGTGCGGAAGATAATGCTCAGCGGACTGCGGCGGGCCGAAGCCATGCGGGTTTTCCGGCTGGTATCGACGTACGCCTCTGAGCGGCTCGGGTCAACGCCAGAGTTTCCGGCTGTCTTCGGGCCGTTCGAGGCCGAACCGATGGGTCCGGTCTCGGGGGTCGGCGGATCGCTGACCGATCCGTTCGGCGCCGTCGCCATGACCGTGCTCCGGTCGGTCGGCGGGCAGTACAAGGAAGTCGCCGACAAGCTGGCCGCTGGCCCGCGCAATCTGCGGGTGCCGGGTGAGTCCGGGATAGCTGGTACCACAAGTACAGGAGGTCTAGCGGTGCCTGAGCAGAGCACGGCCCGGCCGCCCGCGCTATGGCGCGGTGTGCCGCCGAGAAACCCGAACTTCACCGGGCGCGAGGACCTGCTACTGGCATTGCGCAGCCAGCTGAGCCAGGACCGAATCGCCGCGCTCCTTCCGATCGCGTTGCGCGGTCTGGGCGGCGTGGGGAAAACACAGGCTGCTCTGGAGTACGTGCACCGGTTCGCTACCGACTATGACCTGATTTGCTGGGTCTCCGGCGAGGTCCTGAGCCAACTGCGGACCGGTCTCGCGGCGATCGCGCCGGAACTGAACATCCCCGTCGGCGGCGACCTGGAGATGACGCTCACCGCTGTGTGCGACGCACTGAACAGGGGTGAGCCGTACAGTCGGTGGCTGCTCGTGGTAGACAACGCCGATGAGCCCGACGCGCTGATGCCGTATCTCCCGCAGGCCGGCGGCCACATCCTAATCACGTCGCGGAACCAAAAGTGGGGCGGCTACGCCACGACCTACCAGGTTGCGGAGTTCACCAGGGAAGAGAGCATTAGCCTGATCAGGCGCCGCGGCAGGGATATCAACGAGGCCGACGCTGACTTGCTGGCTGATCGCCTTGGTGACCTGCCGATCGCGGTAGAGCAAGCCGCCGCCTGGCAGGCTGAGACCGGGATGACAGTGCAAAGCTATCTGGCCTTGCTGGACAAGCAGATGTCGACGTTGCTCGCGGAAAACCCCCCGGAGGGATACAAGCTGAGCATCGTGGCGGCATGGACACTGGCCTTCGAGGACCTGCAGGCCCAGTCGCCCGAAGGCGCCGCGCTTGTGCAGCTGTGCTCATTTCTCGGTCCCGAACCGATCCCCTATGCGCTGCTGTGGTCGTTCCGGCGCGCTCCTGACCTGCCCGCTGAGATGGAGAGCATGCTCGGGGAGGAATTCAATTTCCACCGGGCCGTCCGGCAGGCTGGCCAGCACGCGCTGCTGAAAATCGACCCCGGCCGGCAGGCTCTGACCGAGCACCGGCTCGTGCAGGCGGTACTGCGGGAGCGGTTCAGCGCTGATCAGCGGGCCGAGATGACCGGGCTCGTCTGGCGGATGCTCGTTGCCGCGAATCCCGGGCGTCCCGACGACCCGAGCAACTGGGACATGCTTGCGTCCATCAACAATCACATAGGTCCCACCGGCCTCATCGAGAACGACGACAGGGCCACCAGGGGCGCGATCATCGACCAGATCCGGTTCTTGTACAACTATGGCGATCAGTCGAGCAGCCGCGAGCTCGCTGAAGGAGCAGTACGCAGATGGCGTGAAACCCCCGGCGCTTCCGACGAGCAGACGCTTATCGCATGCAGGCTCCTCGGCATCGTCCGGCGTGAACTCGGCAAGGTCGAACAGGCACGGGAGATCAACGAGGACACCTTGAACAAGACCCGCGCCGTCTTCGGCAACGACCACGAACATACCCTGATCACGGCCAACAGTTATGCCTGCGACCTGCGTATTGCGGGGGATTACACCGGCGCGCTGCAACTCGACGAGACCCTGTACGCTCAGCACAGGCGCGTGTTCGGCGAGAACGAGGATGCGACCTTCCGCTCCGCCCACAACCTCGCGATCGACATGCGCCTAAACGGCCGGTTCCGCGATGCGTACGAGCTCGATATGGAAAACCTGCAGCGGCGCCGTCAGGTGCTGGGAGACCAGCGCTGGGAAACTTGGTCCTCGGCCGGCGCGGTCAGTCGTGATCTGCGCGGCCTAGGCGAGTACGCGGAGTCGGCTCGCAAGCTCGACGAGGCTATCCCGCGTTGCGGCGAACTGCTCGGGGTCGATCATCCGGAGGTTGTCCGGATGCGGATGGACTATGCCGCGACATTGCGTCGGCTGGGTCGACTCGAGGAGGCCATCCAGGTGGCCGAGGCCTGTCTCGAGCTGAACATGCGCCGTCTGGGTGAGGAGCATAACTACACGCTGTCCATCATGACCACCTTGGCCCAGGTACTGCGACTGACTGGCGACACCGAGCGCGCCCTCGACCTAGCGGGACGAGTGCTGGCGGCCGCCCCAGCGACCTACGGTGCGCAACACTCGCTGGTCACCGCGTGCGAGCATGACTACGCCATCGTACTGCGCGCCACCGGCGAGTACGAGCAGGCTTATGAGCTGGACCGCAGAGTCAACGAGCGTTTCCGCGAGCTCCTTGGCGAGCGCAGGCGCCGTACCTTGAGCAGCGATATGAGCCTGGCACGTGACCTCGAGCTGGTCGGCGACATCGCGGCGGCCGAGCACTTGCTCCGAAAGGCGAAAGAGACATCGGCTCAGGTCAGGGGCATACGCAATCCGCGGACGCTGTTCGGTGACGCCAACTTGGCCTTGCTGCTGCGCGCTCGCGGTGAGACCGAACAAGCCGCCGAGCTCACTTCGCAGACTATCCCGGCCCTAAAGGAAATCCTCGGTGCCGAGCACCCGGAGGTGGTCATGGCCGAGGAGGGCGAGTTCATCGAGTTCGAGATGGACATACCGGATCGCTGACCTGGAATGGGTCGGCTGGCACAGCCGGCCACATCCACTCGGCGAGCAGGCCTGGGTCGGGTGCCCGGCCGTCCGTCTCGAGCAGTTGGTTGTACACGGCACAGACCAGTTCCGGCGCGTGCAGCAGGGCGGCCTTCGTCCGGCCCAGGGCGAGGGCCAGCCCGGTCCACCCGTCAGGGGACCGCGGCTCTTGCCTGATCAACTCCAGGTACTCGGCGGCGGCTCGCGTGAGGTTGCCTGAGACCAGCTCCGCATCGGCCCGCTCGATTCCACGGCCATGCCTCAACCGGGCAAGCCGGTCTGGCTCCCTGAGGCGGAGGTTCAGCAGGACAAGCCGACTGCTCGCGCCGAGTGCGGTGCCGCCGTCCACTAGTTGGTCCACTCCCCTCACACCGCCAGGAGCCGGCACGCCCGCCCGCCAGGCGCGCGCTAGAGCGTCGACAGTCGCGGCGTCCGGCCGCATGTTCCGCAGCCGCCAGCCAAGTCGATGGTCCACCGCCGCGGTCCGCGCAAGTCGAGCCGGCTCCTCCGGCACCGCTTCCGGCCAGCTTCGCAACCGTTCGCGCATGCCGGAGATGAAGCGTTCGCCGACGGGAGTGAGGCTCGGCGAGTCGAGCAGTATTTCGATCACCCGACCAGTGCGATCTGACCAGCGGGCGAATTCCATCTGGGCGTAGGCCGGGAGCGGTGTAGTGGCCAGCGTGGCCTGCACCCGCCAGAAATCGCATACGCCGATGTGCGCGTAAGCGCCGTGCAGCAAACCACCGAGCGGGCGGGGGTCCTCCCGCCACGGGGCGTAGTACCGCTTGCTGTCTTGCCGATACAGCTTGATGAGATCGAGCAGGGCGTTGAGCTTGCAGTGCTGAAACTCATGCAGGATCCCGGCTGCGAGCGTGACGGGATCATTGACGACGCTGAGGGCGGCGGAACCGAACGATTCACGAGAGGTAGCGTTGACGCCGCAGTTCGGCTGCGTGGCGACCATCGGCACGATTGCGACTAGGCCGGCGCCGATGGCATCTGCGTAGCTGGGGTGATGGCGGACAAGAATGTCCCACGCACGTCCCAGCGAGTGCTCCCACGCTCGCACTGCTTCATCGCTGAGTCTTGACGCGACAGGTAGCTGCGGGCCCCCACGGAACGGGTCGATATCGTCGAGTAGGACGTCAAGTTCCTGACCTTGGGAGACTGAACTGATCCGGCGAATCGGCTCCCAGTTTGCGGACTCGGAGAGCGGAACGCCCTCAGCAAGCATCTCCCTGCCGTCACTGTGTATGATCATCGTCGGTCCATTTGCCGTCATTAGTCGTCCGAGTGTCGGCAGGTAAACGGCGCCTTCGCGCACCGGCACCTCGATGCTGAACGGCACGCCCGCCCGGATTGCCGCAACGGCAGCGACACCGCTCAGATGTCCCAGGTCGGCCTCGACATCTCCCGCGATGACATCGCCACCGCTGAGCAGACGTAGGCAGCAAGCCAGCCAGGAGCCAGCAAACGGATAACGGAGCACCTCGATCACTACGCTGGGGTCCTGCTGCTGTACGTCGCTCAGCAGGCCAATGCCAGGCAAGGTGCCCTTATGCCCAACGCGTTCGGCTGCGTCGAGTACGGCCCGCAGCCCGATGAAGCGCAGGCTGAGCTGGGCCGAACGCAGCGCCGCGATGGTAGTTGCCGAACCTAGCCCCGATGCGAGTGCGTCAAATTCCCGCAAGGGTAGCCGGTGCATGCTCAACATGCGGGGCGCTCCAGCAGATCCGCACGGACACGGTGTGCAATGTGGGTAATCAGATGACGTAGGTCGGAGCAATACACTGACGGGTTCCTGAACCCGGTACCCGGACGGTAGCGGTGCGGGAAGTAGCCGCCGCCGCATACCTTGTGTACTGGGCAGGCAAGACAGGAGTCAGCCAGTGCCTTGATACCTATCTGACGCGCCGCGATTGACGGAAGGATAAGCGCGTCGTCGAACGAGTGGGCGAATACGGTCATACCGGTTGCCGGTGCCCCAGCAAAGGCCGACTTTAGGGTGTCGACCTGCTCCATCGATCCGTCGGTATCGACGACAATCAATGCCACTGGGCTCAGCCCGATCATCTCGCTCGTACTCTGCCCGCCGAGCGATAGTCGGATGATCTCCTCGAACAGCCTGACCCGAGTCTCGGCCCCTTCGTACCAGCGGTCAAAGGCCGCTGCTAGCCAGTGCCCGTGCCCGGCAGTCGGCTGAGTATGCCAGTTGGCGTGTGGCAACAGGAAATCGATTTGCGGCGGCGAGAACGCGGCGAGTGCCTCGTAGGTCCGAACGGGATTGGCGGATACGTCAATGGTGCACAGGATCCCGGAAAAGATACGCGCATAGGGTTCCGTTGCCAGCAACTGCAGCGCCCTAGTGACCTCGTTATGACTACCGCGTCCGTCGGCGTGCACACGCCTTGCGTCGTGGGAGATGGCCGTGCCGTCGAAGCTGACTCCGACCTTGACACCACGTTCAAGCAGTGTCTCCAGGACGGCATTGGTGAGCAGCGTACCGTTAGTCTGCAACCGGATGGACAGTCCAATCGCTGCCGGCAGTGCGCGGCGAAATCGGCCGACTGCGTCGGCGATGAAGCTGACGCCGCAAAGCAACGGCTCGCCACCGTGCAGGACGATTTCGACGTCGGCAAGCTGATGCGCAGTGGCGTGCTCGGCGATCCTCTCCGCAGTACGGTCCAGCGCCTGCGCGGAAATAATCCTAGGCTTACTTCGCCAGGACACGTCGGCCATTTCATAGACGTAACAGTAGGTGCATGCGAGATTGCAACGGCTGTTCAACTTTACGATGAACTGCCGGAATGGCCGTGGCGCCCAACCGTCGCGGAGCAGTGATCTGACGTCCAGCCCTTCGATGGGCCAAGTGCCGCTAGATGACTGCCTGGAAACCCGCGATGGCTTCAACGGAGTTCTTCGCCTCCTCGACTACGCGGCGCAGCGCGTCGGACAGGATGGGCTGATCGAGGGACCGCAACTCGTTCAGCGACATCTGGCTGAGGTCGACGAGGTCCGTCGCAACGTCCTCGGTAGCATCCATCACTGAGGAAACCCCCTCTCCGTGCAAACCGCGCCCTACCGGCCAACCGGCATACTGTGCTGATCGTAGAGCCTACAAGGGTCGCTGGTAGTGCATTCCCCTAGTGTGGCGACTGGTGACGATGACGATTATGACTTGCCCGGCTGCTCCTGGCGCTATGGCCCTCCGCACCCGGCGTGCGTAACTCGCAGAGGCGGACTAGCGCCTCGTGCTAGGCGACCAGCGCGACTCCAGTCAACAGCGTGATAGCGATGGCAAGGGCGGCATTCATTCCCGTCGTAGAGCCTGCTGATGAGTAGCCCGGAGCGGCGGGACCGCAACGGTACATGGCCTGCTGGACGAGTCCGGAGCGAGCCTGGCATCGAAGGTCTCCGAGGTGCCAAGCAGCACCGCTAGGGGCATCAGCCGTCTGCGTGGCGAGGACTTGCAGGACTCACATCCCGCTAGCTGGGCCTTGGGTCCGGGTCGTTCCCCTTCGTTATTTTGGCCGAGTGGCCTGTGGCGAGCTTCAGGCAACTAGGTTTGATAGCAACGAGTCTCGTTAGTAGGAAAGCCTGCACAACCGGCAGCTGACCGTGAGGATCGCGTCTATGGCATACGTGATGGAAGTTCCGGTAACGGGCGGTGGACGACTACTTGTCCAAGTGGATGAGGATGATCTTCCTGACGGTCTTGTACCTGCGGCGCGTTGGCGCCCGGGGCAGGTCGTTGTATACGCCAAGGAGTCGGTGGAAGAGGCCCTCGATCAGATCAAGCCTGCCATTAATGCGGTGGCCGCCCGACTAAAGTCGCTGTCAGCGGACGAGGTAACTGTCGAATTCGGCCTCGTACTGGGCGCCGAAGGTAGCGCTGTTGTCGCCAAGGGCAGCGTCGAAGTCCACTTCACTGTGACGCTCGTATGGAAGAAAGCGGAAGAGCATGATGCCGGCACCGCGCACGACCCTATTGCGAATATGAACGCCGGGCCTGACGCTTCCACCTGATCGACTTCGATCACAGATTCCACAGAGAGGCATCGAGTGCGAGATGGTGGCGCTTGTAGATGTTAGCTGCCTGTGACATTCCATCGCCAACGGTCAGTGACCGCGCCGGAACGCTACGGCAAGGGCGAGACACGCCG
>Ga0302178_10001534_pt1 | contig 19424 bp, 14 predicted proteins | sample I_Palsa_E1_3_FD_198790 | JGI IMG/M metagenome (GOLD analysis project Ga0302178, IMG submission 198790) | Peat permafrost microbial communities from Stordalen Mire near Abisko, Sweden - I_Palsa_E1_3 | ecosystem: Environmental > Terrestrial > Soil > Palsa > Peat permafrost | place: Sweden... | reverse complement strand
CGGTGAGGATCTCCGAGGATGCGTCGCATTTCAAACACCGTGGTGAAGTCGTCTATTTGCCACCGGCGTGGTTCTCCAGCAGCCCCCCACCGCCGCTGCCGACGGTGATGATGATCGGCGGCGAGTTCAACACGCCCGCCGATTGGCTACGGGCCGGCAACGCGGCGAGAACGATCGACGAGATGGCGGCCAGGCACGGCGGCAACGCGCCGGTGTTCGTCTTCGTGGACTCTGGGGGCGCGTTCAACAACGACACCGAATGCGTCAACGGGAGCCGAGGAAACGCGGCCGATCACCTCACTAAAGACGTTGTGCCATACATGATCTCGAGGTTCGGTGTCAGTGCGGAGCCGGCGCGTTGGGGCATCGTCGGCTGGTCGATGGGCGGGACGTGCGCGCTGGACCTCACCGTCATGCACCCGGAGTTGTTCAGCTCATTCGTCGACATCGCCGGCAACAAGGGCCCTGAGGCCGGAACCAAGGCGCAAACCGTCGCGCGGCTGTTCGGCGGCAACGCCGACGTCTGGGCCGCCTTTGATCCGGCCACCGTCATCGCCAAACACGGCCGATACACCGGGGTCTCGGGCTGGTTCGATGTGTCGTCGAGCTACCCGCCGAAGCGTCATCGCGGTCTGTCGGTGACGGACGCCAGCGATGTTGCCCTCAGCGACCGGGAGTCCGTCGCCAATCCCAATGACCAGATGTCGGCGGCCGAGTCGTTGTGCGCACTCGGTCGCGCCAACGGCATCAACTGCGCCATCGTGGCTCAGCCCGGCAAGCACGACTGGCCATTTGCGAGCAATGCTTTCGCCGCGGCACTGCCCTGGCTGGCCGGTCGGCTGGACACTCCCCGGGTGCCGAGGATTCCCGCACCAGCCACCTGGCCGCCCACCCCGGCTCCGTACGCCGAACCAGTCGGCCGCTGACACGGGTAGCGTGGCATCGTGCCCGATGAACCGGAAACTCCCGCCGGCCAGCCCGATGTCGACCCGGGCTACAGCAGCTCTGGAGTGCCGACGTTCGAATCGGTCCGCGAGAAGATCGAGAGCCGCTACGAAACATCCATCGGTTCAGCCGAATTGGACGCCGAGACCCCGGAGGGCCGCGACGTCGAGGTCCAGTACGAGGCCCGGCAGCGTGCGGCCGCCGACCGGTTAGCCCAAATCCGCGAATCGATGCGCGACGACAGCCACTGAGCCCGCAGCCAGACTCAAGCGCTGACCTTGCGGCGCTTGGTCGCTCGCCGCGGGGTGCCGGCCGATGGCTTAATGGCGCCGAGTGCCTCCGCGAGGAACTTGCCGGTATAGCTTTCGGGCACCGCCATCACATCTTCCGGCGTGCCCTCGGCGACGATGGTCCCTCCACCGGCGCCACCCTCGGGTCCCATATCGATGACCCAGTCCGATGTCTTGATCACGTCCAGGTTGTGTTCGATGACGATCACCGAATTGCCTTTGTCGACAAGGCCGTTGATGACATCGAGCAACTTGCGGATGTCTTCGAAATGCAAACCGGTGGTGGGCTCGTCGAGGATGTACACCGTGCGTCCGGTGGAGCGCTTCTGCAACTCCGATGCCAGCTTCACCCGCTGCGCTTCACCGCCGGACAGCGTGGGCGCGGGTTGGCCCAGTCGGACGTATCCGAGGCCGACATCGACCAGCGTCCGCAGGTAGCGATGAATGCCGGTGATCGGCTGGAAGAACTCCGCCGCCTCCTCGATCGACATGTCCAGCACCTCGGAGATGGTCTTGCCCTTGTAGTGCACCTCCAAGGTTTCCCGGTTGTAGCGTGCGCCCTGGCAGACCTCGCAGGGCACATACACGTCGGGCAGAAAGTTCATCTCGATCTTGATGGTGCCGTCGCCCGTGCACGCCTCGCAGCGACCGCCCTTGACGTTGAACGAGAACCGGCCCGGTTGATAGCCACGGACTTTGGCCTCGGTGGTCGCCGCGAACAGGGTGCGGATCTTGTCGAAGACGCCGGTGTAGGTGGCCGGGTTGGATCGGGGGGTACGCCCGATCGGCGACTGGTCGACACGCACCAGCTTGTCGACGTTGTCCAGCCCGGTGATCCGGGTGTGCCGGCCCGGAACCTGCCGGGCGCCGTTGAGCCGGTTCGCCAGCACCGAGGCCAGGATGTCGTTGACGAGCGTCGACTTGCCGGAGCCGGATACACCGGTCACGGCAGTGAGCACACCGAGCGGGAACGCCACGTCGATCCCGCGCAAGTTGTGCTCGTTGGCGCCGACGACCGCGAGCCGACGCCGCTTGTCCACCGGACGCCGAATCGTCGGGACGGCAATGCTTTCCTTGCCCGACAGATAGGCCCCGGTGATCGACTCCTTGTTCGTCAGCAAGTCGGCGTAGGTGCCGCTGTGCACGATGTGGCCCCCGTGCTCGCCGGCGCCCGGACCGATGTCGACCACCCAGTCGGCGTGCGCGATAGTGTCCTCGTCGTGCTCGACGACGATCAGGGTGTTCCCCAGATTCCTTAAGCGAGTGAGAGTTTCGATGAGCCGACGGTTGTCGCGCTGATGCAGCCCGATCGACGGCTCATCGAGCACATAGAGCACGCCGACCAGCCCGGAGCCGATCTGGGTGGCCAACCGGATGCGCTGCGCCTCGCCTCCGGATAGCGTGCCCGCCGCCCGCGACAGCGACAGGTACTCCAACCCGACGTCGAGCAAGAAGCCCAGCCTCGACAGGATTTCCTTGAGCACCTGGCCCGCGATCGCTTGCTCGCGTGAGCCCAGCGTGAGCCCGTTGAGGAAATCGGCGCAGTCGGAGATGGACAGCTCACACACCTCTGCGATCGACTTCGCGCCCTGCTCCCCCGCGGCCAAGGTGACGGCCAGGATTTCCGGCTTCAGCCGCGTGCCCTCACACACCGGGCACGGCACGTCGCGCATGAAACCTTCGTAGCGCTCCTTCATCAGCTCGGATTCGGTCTGATCCAGCTTGCGCTCCAGGAAGGCCAGCACGCCCTCGAAGTCGGCGTAGTAGGAGCGGGTGCGGCCGTAGCGGTTGCGGTAGCGGACGTGCACCTGCTCGTCGCAGCCCTCAAGAATTGCCTTGCGCGCCTTAGCCGGTAGCTTGCGCCACGGCGTGTCGACGTCAAAGCCCATCGCCTCACCGAGGCTGGCCAGCATCCGGGTGAAGTACTCCGCCGTGTGGCCCATCGACCACGGCGCCACCGCGCCCTCCGCCAGCGTGCGATCCGGGTCGGGCACTACCAGCTCGGGATCGACCTCCTTGCGGATGCCCAGGCCGACGCATTCGGGGCAGGCGCCGTACGGCGAGTTGAACGAGAACGACCGCGGCTCCAGGTCGTCGACGGCCAGGGAGTGCCCATTGGGGCAGGCCAGTTTCTCGGAGAACCGCTGTTCGCGGTTGTGAGCGTCGTGGTCGTGATCGACGAACTCCAGCACCACGATGCCGTCGGCCAGGTTCAGCGCCGTCTCGACCGAATCGGTGAGGCGCTGCTTGGCGCTGGCCTTGACGGTCAGGCGATCGACCACGACCTCGATGTCGTGCTTCTCCTGCTTCTTCAGCTTGGGCGGATCGGTCAGCGAATGCACCACGCCGTCGACGCGAACCCGGCTGTAGCCCTGCGCGTTGAGCTTCTCGAACAGGTCGGCGAATTCGCCCTTGCGGGTACGCACTACCGGGGCGAGCACCTGGAACCGGGTGCCTTCGGGCATCACCAGCACCTGGTCGACGATCTGCTGTGGGGTCTGGCGGGCGATCCGCTCACCGCAGACCGGGCAGTGCGGCGTGCCGGCCCGCGCGTAGAGCAGCCGCAGGTAGTCGTACACCTCGGTAATGGTCCCGACCGTTGAGCGGGGGTTGCGGTTGGTCGACTTCTGGTCGATGGACACCGCCGGCGACAGTCCTTCGATGAAGTCGACGTCGGGCTTGTCCATCTGCCCGAGGAACTGGCGGGCGTAGGCCGATAGCGATTCGACGTAGCGACGCTGACCTTCGGCGAAGATCGTGTCGAACGCCAACGAAGACTTCCCCGAACCGGACAGGCCGGTGAAGACGATCAACGCGTCGCGCGGCAAATCAAGATCGACGCTGCGCAGATTGTGCTCGCGAGCACCCTTCACGATCAGGCGGTCAGCCACTCAGCCCCTTTCACCGGGCCACTTCCAGCGCCAGTATCAGCGCCGCAATCCGGCCGGACACACTACGGTCTCCATGCTAGGTGTCCCCTCCGACAGACAAGTCACCGCGTTTTCAAAGCGCTTACGTCGCCGGGCTTGAGCATTTCGCCCAATAGTTTGGGCGCGTTCCTGCCCCACAGAAGATCTCGATACGAACGGAATTGATCCGCAAACGATCATGATGTCACCCTGGCGCCGATCTACGACGTCGGGAGCGCGCCGGGCTAGTAGCGGCGCCTCTATTGTTGATCGATCGAGTTCGCCGGACGAAGGAGCCGCCGACGGTCAACACAGGAAAGACCCCACCGACCAACCCGCTGACGCCGGGCGAACGCCGTGCCATGTTGATAGCGGCCGTCGTTCTCGTTGCCTTGATCGCAGTGGGGGTAGCCGCGTGGGCGATGACGGGCCACTCGTCGGGCTATGGCCGATCGGGCGACAGCTGCGTAAATGTCACGATCGCGAGTTCGATGGGCGGCGCAGTCGAGCACGCATGTGGTGCAGAAGCACGCGACTGGTGCCGCGCTGTCTCCGCTCAGCACGACGCCCACTCGGAAGCAGTTCAGGCTCAGTGTCGAATCGCGGGGATTCTGCGGTAGCGGACAATGCGGGCAAGTTGCCGCGACCGGTCCTCCCGCAGAAATCTAGAATTAACGCTCAATCATCTGACCGAAACCCAACGGCGGGACAATCTGCCCACTCTCGTGTGGCACCGCGACAGCGACCGAAGGGTGGACCGGCATGAACCCTTATCCCGATTGGCTCAGCCCCGGAGACAATGCGTGGCAGTTGGTGGCGGCGACTCTGGTCGGCCTAATGAGCATTCCGGGTATTGCGGTGCTGTACGGCGGCCTCGTCCAAAAGAAGTGGGCGGTCAACACGATGTTGATGGCGTTCACCGGGTTTTCGTTGGTATTGGTGGTGTGGGTGCTGTGGGGCTTCAAGATGGGATTCGGGGAGCCTCAAAAGCTCGGCCCGGGCATCCTAGGGGCCGCGGTGGGCAAGCCGCGCAGCATCTTGGGCGCCGACAACCAGCACCAGGCGGTCATCCCGCTGCTCGACGGGGCGATGCCTAAATTCCGGTTCCCCGAAACGACGCTGGCTTACTTCCAGTTCGTCTTCGCGGCGATCACCCCGCTGCTGTTCTTGGGCAGTGTGGTGGGCCGAATCAACTTCAAGGTGTGGCTGATCTTCGTGCCGTTATGGTCGACATTTGCTTACTCGGTGAACGCCTTCCTGGTGTGGGGTGGGGGCTTTTGGGCCCAGCCGCACACCGGCGTCAGTAGCCTCTTTAGCACCGGAACGCTGGACTACTCCGGCGGATACGTGATCCACCTGGCCGCCGGTACCAGCGGGTTTGTCGCAGCCGCGGTGATCGGCCCCCGACTGGCCCGCGACCGCGAACGCTCCGTACCCAACAACTTGCCGATCGCCGCGGTTGGGGCGGGCATCCTGTGGTTGGGCTGGAACGGGTTCAACGGCGGTGACCCGTACTTCGCTGGCACCAACGCCTCCCTGGCCGTTCTGAACACTAACCTGGCCACCGCGGTGGCGCTGCTGACCTGGGTAGTCTGGGACGTCTTCGCGAGCCGCGAGCGCAAACCCACCCTGCTGGGTGGCATCAACGGCATGATCTCGGGCCTGGTAGCCATCACCCCTGCCGCCGGCTTTGTCAACAGCTTCGGCGCCATCATCATCGGAGTCGTGGCCAGCTCGCTGGTGTGGATGTCCTGGAACTGGCTGGGCCGCACCCGACTGTTCAAGAAGGTCGATGACAGTCTCGGCGTCGTGCACACTCATGGTGTGGCGGGCTTGGCCGGTGGCCTGCTGGTCGGGGTGCTGGCCGACCCGCACATCGTCATCTACCTCGGCAACGGCAAAGACGTCAAGGACGTGACCAACGCGGGTTGGCTGTGGGGCCATCATCCAGCACAAATCCTGGTCCAACTCTGCGCGGCGCTCACCATCATCGCCTGGGACGCCTTCGTTACGTTCGCCATCCTGAAGGTTCTTGGCCTGTTCATGAAACTGCGTGCACCCGAAGAAGTCTTGGAACAGGGCGACATCGGCGTGCACTTGGAGGAGGCCTACCCCGACGAGGCTCTCGTCAGGGGCGGCCACACGCACTGAAAGCCTGATGACATGAAGCTGATTACCGCAGTCGTCCAGCCGTTTACGATCGCGGACATCCGCGTCGCGGTGGACAACGCCGGCGTGCACGGCTTGACCTACTCCGAAGCCCAGGGCTACGGGCGGCAGAAGGGGCACACCGAGGTATACCGGGGTGCCGAGTACGAGATCGACTTCGTTCCGAAGGCACGCGTCGACGTCGTCGTGGATGACGAACACGTAGACGTCGTGGTCGCGGCCATCGTCGGCGCCGCACGCACCGGCAAGATCGGCGACGGCAAGGTCTGGGTGACGCCAATCGAGTCGCTGATCCGGGTGCGAACCGGCGAACGCGGTTCGGATGCCATTTGAGGTCGCAATCAGCACACCCGAGTTCGACGCGCATCGACAACGCCCAGCGTTAGCACCGTCGGGCAACCAACCGTCGGGTAGTACGGTGGCCGGTATGACCCGCGCCGGCGACGATAATGCCGGCGCCAGCCGGGATCGAGGAGTGGCGCCTATGACCATCGTCGACGACAATTACACCGGGCACGTCGATCCGGGCACCGCCGCCCGCCGGACGTTGCCGGGCGCCACGATCGTCAAAGCGTCGGTGGGCCCCATGGATAACAACGCTTACCTGGTGACCTGTTCCGCGACCGGCCAGACCCTGCTGATCGACGCCGCCAACGACGCGGACGACCTCGTCGAGCTGGTGCGAACCCAGGCCCCGAACGTGTCGCTGATCGTCACCAGCCACCAGCACTTCGACCACTGGCAGGCACTGGAAGCCGTCGCGCAGGCTACCGGCGCGCCCACCGCCGCCCACGAGGTCGACGCCGAGCCGTTGCCGGTCAAGCCGGACCGCTTGCTGGCCGGCGGCGACACCGTCCAGATCGGTGACCTGACGTTCGACGTCATCCATCTCCGCGGACACACCCCGGGATCTGTTGCGCTGGCGCTCAACGGCCCGGCCACCGGCGGAGTCACCCAACTGTTCATCGGCGATTGCCTGTTTCCGGGTGGGGTCGGTAAGACTTGGCAGCCCGGCGATTTCGACCAGCTGCTCGATGACGTCAGCTCCCGGGTGTTCGATGTCTACGACGACACCACCGTCGTCTACCCCGGCCACGGCGACGACACCACATTGGGCGCCGAGCGCCCCAGCCTCGCCACCTGGCGCGAACGCGGGTGGTGACCTCGCTGAGCTAGTCGCTGAGCGACTAATCGTTGCGCGTAGCGCTTAGCGTCAAAAATGCCATGCACCAATGCTTTTCGGGCACGGTGAGCCGCTGCTGGAAGGCGATCAGCGTAACCTCGGGCTAACTGGCGCTGTGAGCCAGTTCGTGTGCCACCGCATCGAATGCGCTCAGCGTGTCTAACAGCATCTGCGGGTCCCCTGAGTCCGGCTGGGTGGATAACTTGGCGGCGACGACCTCCGCGGCGCGGTTGACGTAGATCATCTGGCCACACATGCCCTGACACAACACGACGTTGCTGCCTGGGTAGGGAAACCACACTTGGTTGCGATACATGCCGCCAGGCATCTGGGTGTCGTCAGGGCTGGCGGCGAACGCCTGGCGTGAGTCGGGACCGCCGTCGAGGGTGTCGGCGATCCACGCCTCCGGCACCACTTGCTGGCCAGTCAACGAGACACCGTCGCTCAAGAACAGCGACCCGAACCGGATCATGTCGGTCAGACTCGCGCTGATCCCGCCGTCGAACAGTCCGGTGCCGTCCGCGTCTACGCCGATGTTCGCGTCGCATTGGGCACCGATGCGGCTCCACAGCAGTTCCGACATCAGCTCGGGCATCCGCTGGCCGGCGGCGATCTCGCAGATCCAGCCGAGTACGTCGGTTTCACACGAGCGATATTGGAACGGGCCGCCGTGCGCCGACTTCTGCCGCAAGGTCAGCAGGAAGTCCCGCAACGTGGCGGGGCCCTCCGGTCTGCTCCGGGGTGCCCACCCCATCGACTCGTCAAGCACGTGTATCTCCGCGGTCGGGTGGAGGTAATTGTCTGAGAAGCCGATACCCGACCGCATGTCCAGCAGGTGGCGCACCGTCGCACCGGCGTAGCCGCAGTTCGCCAGAGCGGGAACGTATGCCGTGACCGGCGCGTCAAGCTCGACCACCCCCGCCCCGTGCAGCGCCCCAACCACGGCCGCCACTAGCGACTTGCTCACCGAGAACAGCAGGTGCCGGGTCTGGGACTCCAAGCCATCGAGGTACTCCTCGGCCACCATCGAACCGCGGTAGGCGACGGCCCACCCGTCGGTAGCGGTCGCGGCCATCACCGCGCCCACGCTGCTGGCGAACCCGTCAGTGCTGGTCACCGGGATCTCGGTCATCGGAGCACTGGTCGCGGGCAACGCCGCGACCGGCCCGGTGCCGCGTGAGATTACCGCGGTCGGCACGAAGTCTTCGACGTGCTGGAACGACCAATGCGAATACGGCGCTGACAGCCAGTTATCCAGTGAGATGCCGGCCGGGATGCGACTAATACGGCCGCTGCTCACGCTCGTGCGACGAGCCGCGAAACGATCGGCGCGGCCGGCGCCAGCGGCGTGGAGGCGAACTTCGCTTTCATGCCCTTGACCCAGCGCTGGCAGCGTTCGGTGAGGTGGTAGTCGTCGGTCTGCAGGTGTCCGCGGGTGACGAGCACGCCGAGTTGGGCGCCCTCAGAGCGTAAGTCGCCGGGCGCCGCGACCCGCATGTAGAAGGCCTCGGAACCGTCGAGCAGCGTGGCCCAGTCGTTGGCGGACCGCGCAAAGGAGCAGCGGCCGTCGTCGTCGATGCGCCATACGCCGGTGCGTGGCGTCGCGGTGAAAAGCTCGATATCCGGTGAGGTCTCGTTGAGTATCACTTGGCTCCAGACCTCGTCCTCGCCGTAGCCGCGCTCCCAGCGCGCGTTGATCTCAGCGATGTCGACCTCGTACTCCACGTCCATGTACTCGAGCAGGTGAAAGAGGAACAGCGGCATGTCGGCGTAGGCCTCGGTCGTCAGGTTCGTCATCGGGCTCGCGCCGGACAGGCGCGGGTTCACCTCGCCGAGGTACAGCTCGTCGGAGTCCAAGTCATGCAGCAGATCCACTTCGAAGTAGCCGCGGTACCCCTCGCGGCTCAAAATGTCGCCCAGCTTTCCCACCATTTCGCGCGCGGCGTGCGTCTGGTTCGGCGGAAGGACCTCGCGCCAGATGTCATTGCCGCACCAGGCGCCCCGGTGCGGAGTTAGCTCCGAATAACCGACGAGACTCGTCATCGCGGGGCCAATCACGGTGCCGTGGCGGGTCACGGCGCCCTCGATGCACACCTCGACATTGCGGATGCGCTTCATGACTTTGAATTCTTGCTGCGCGGTCAGGTCACCGGCATGCTCGTCCCAGTCGCGCTGACCGTGCACAAAGAACGTCCCGCTGCCGGCGTTGCCATATGGGATCGAGATGACGAGGTCATCTCCCAACCCGGCGTTCTGCGCGAGCGCCAGCAGCTCGTCGTAGGAGCCGGCCCGCCCCATCACGTGCGGCACGCTTGGTACGCCCGCTTCGTCGGCCAGGCGCGTCATGACGGTCTTGGAGCCCAACCGATCGCGCAACTCCACCGAGGGGTGCATAACTTCGAGACCCGCCTGTCGCGCGAGGGCCTGCGTTTCTTCGTCCAGCATCACAAAGCAGGCCTTACCGCCGGGCCCTCGGCCCGCGATGAACTCGAGCGTCTCAGGATCGGACAGGAGGTGGTTGCAGACGTCCCCCATGGAGTCGAAATCAAGGCGGTCGCGCCGTCGGGGCACGAACACGCGCGAATGTATGCCCTCGAAAGAGTCAAAGTAGGTCAGGTAGAAGAAGTTCCGTACCCAGCGGTCGATGCCCAGCAGGTTGAACGGGGTCGGGGAGATGAAGTACAGCGGCACGGTGTTGTTGTGAAAGAACGCGCGGATGTCCGACAGGCCGTTCAGCGAGCGACGGGGCGTGGGCTCCTGCCCGTCGGCGGAGACGATCACGCGGGCAGCGGTGACGTCGACGCCTGAATCCGAAGCAACGACCGCGACGCGGGCAGGGGCGCAGCGGCCAACGCGACGGCGATGAATTGACACTCCATTACGCAAGTGTGCGCCCCGCTCACCGCCCTGTCGAAGTATCTATACGGATTCGAGCGGGTCCTTCGTCCACACGCATCGACGATGTCCGGCGCAACACTTCGAGCCAGCCCGCCCTGGCGCCTTTAACCCACCCTCGCCACCTGGCGCGAGCGCGGCCGGTAAGAAGCCGATCCGGCTCGGTGATTCGTCGCCGCGAAACGCCCTGCAGCACCTACCCTTAGCCGATGAGGCTGGGGATCGACTTCGGCACAACGCACACCGTTGTCGCGGTCGTCGACCGGGGCAACTACCCCGTGGTGTCGTTCGACGGGGTCGACGCGTGGCCGTCGATCATTGCCGCCAACGAAAGCGGCGAGCTGCGCTACGGCCCGGACGCCGCTGCGGTCCGGCACCACCCGGACTGGTCCGTGCTGCGGTCGTTCAAGCGGCTGCTCAACGACGCCGGGCCGACGACGACGGTGGATCTGGCGGGACGCTGTTACCTGCTGGCCGACCTGTTCGCGGGCTTTCTGACCCAGCTGAGAAGCGACCTGCAGCACCGTTCGAACGCCGAGCTCCCCCCGGGCGTGCGGGTCGAGGCCGCGATCAGCGTGCCGGCCAATGCCTCCAGCGCGCAACGCTTCCTGACCCTGGATGCGTTCGCGCAGGCCGGCTTCGACGTGGTCGCTCTGCTGAACGAGCCGTCGGCGGCGGGCTTCGAATACGCCCACCGGTATCGCTCGACGATCACCGCCAAGCGGGAGTACGTCCTGATCTACGACCTTGGTGGCGGAACGTTCGACGCGTCGCTGCTGAAGATGACCGGGCGGTTGAACGAGGTGGTCGTCAGCGAGGGCATTCAGCGCCTCGGCGGCGACGACTTCGACGAGGCCATCCTCAAGCTGGTCCGCAAGGGCGCCGGACTGCGTTCGTTGCCGTCGGGCACCCGCGATCAGTTGCTCGAGGAGTGCTCAGTCCGCAAAGAAGCCGTCGGTCCGAACACCCGGCGGTTCCTGGTCGATCTCACCTCGGTCGGCAAGCCGCCGTTTTCCTGTCCGATCGAGGACGTCTACACGGCGTGTGCTCCGTTGGTAGACAAGACGATTGTCGCTCTCCCCGGTGTGCTGCGCGACCGGGCCGGCGGCGACGTCGACTGGTCTGAGATCGCGGGCATCTACGTGGTAGGCGGCGCCGGAAGCTTCCCGCTCGTCGCGCGGGCGCTGCGCTCGGCGTTCGACGAGAAACGGGTCAAACGGTCATTGCACCCGTTCGCCGCGACGGCGATCGGCTTGGCGGCCTTCCTGGACCGGGAGGCCGGGTTCGCGCTTTCCGAACGTCTTTCGCGCCACTTCGGCGTGTTTCGCGAGGCGTGCGCGGGCGAGGACGTCTGCTTCGACCCGATCGTGCCCAAAGGCGCGGAGCTGCCCACCGCCGGTCAGCCCCCCTTCGTCGTCACGCGGACCTACCGCGCGGCGCACAACATCGGACACTTCCGCTTCGTCGAGTGCAGCCGGCTGCGCGACGGCCGTCCGGACGGCGACGTGACGCCGTATGCCCCGGTGTTCTTCCCGTTCGATCCGGACCTCAACGACGACCAGGACCTGCCGCGCCGGCCGGTGAGCCGCCGCGACGACGGCCCGGATGTCGAGGAGCGCTACGTCGTCACGTCCGGTGGAGCCGTCGAGGTCACCCTGACGACGCGTCCGGACCGACTCACCCGCACCTTCCGGCTGGAGCGGCACGACCTCGCCAGCGCGTAACGGTCGATCAGCTGGCGCCGTCGAGGTCAGGCGTCCAGGCCACCCCGTTGATGTGGCTGCCGCCGTCGACGAACAACGTGTTGCCAGTGAGATAGCGGCAGCCCTCGCCGGCCAGGAACACCGCGACCGGGGCGATGTCGAGGTAGGGATCCCCGACGCGGCCCATCGGGTTCATCGAATCCGCGAAGGCCGCGATGTCCGGGTTGTTGCCGAGCGCACGCATGAACGCCGCGCTCTTGGCCGCCGGGCAGATCGCGTTGACCGTGACGCCGTACGGCGCCCACTCCCTGGCGGCGGTGCGGGTCAGGGCACGCAGCGCCTCTTTGGCGGCGTTGTACTCCAGGGTGCCCATGTGCGCGTTGACCCCGTTCAGGCTGCAGACGTTGATCACTCGTCCCCAGCCGCGAGCCCGCATGTGCGGCAAGGCGGCCCGCATCGCCCAAAACGGGCCGTAGTACGCGACGGCGATACCGTCGCTGAGCTGCTGATCGGTCTTGTTTTCCACCCGGCTCATCGATCCGCCGCCCCACGCGTTGTTCACCACGACGTCGATCGAGCCGTACTCCGAAACAGCCTGCGCGACAGCGCCTTCCACCTGATCTCGAACCGAGACGTCGACCTCGACGAACAATCCTCCGACGGCGGTCGCGACGTCGCGGCCACTACCGGAATCGCGTTCGGCCACGACAACCTTCGCGCCCTCTTCGGCGAACCGGCGCGCGATGCCTTCGCCGATACCTGCACCCGCGCCGGTGATCATCGCGACCTTGCCCGTTAATTGCCCCGTCATGCCGGCCGGCCCGTCGCACCGGCAGCCAGCAGGCCGCGCGCCTCGGTGGAGCCGTCCAGTGCCCGACTGGTGCGTTTGGCGATCCGCCAGCCGGCGGCCGTCCGCCGCAGCGTGACGTGGTTGGCACCGGCCCGCCACACCCGGTAGCCACCGCCGTCGTCGTTGCGCCGGACCACGATCGACTCGCACACCGCAATCGCATTGTCGCCGTCGATGTCGACGCATACCGGGCCGAGGAAATGGGCCGCACCGCCGCTGATCAGACCCTGATGCGCGGGCGATCGCACCATCTCGGCAACGTCGGCCCGGCTGCGCATGTGCCAGCCCTCGACGTCGTACTCGCCGTCGTCGGCCCACAACCCGGAGACCGCGTCGGCATCGCCGGCATCGACCAGCGGTCCATAGGCCGCGATCAGGCGGCCGATGGCCAGCTCATCCTCGACCAGGCGCAGCCGCAGTTCCAGTGCCGCGAGTCGTTCCTCCACCGTCATCGGAATTCCTCTCCGCGTTCAACAGTCTCTGCATGGCGCGATGCGCACCGAGCACCGTCTTGGCCCGATCGGGATCGTTGCGCATGGCGACCATCTGCTCGTTGCCGCTGACGATGTGTACGGGACCGCGGCCCAGCCATTCCAATCCCTCGCGGGCCACAGCGGCGGGCTCGGCGACGACGACGCCGGGGGCGTCGAAATTCAGGCCGACCCGCTCCATCGCGGGTGTCCGCGTCACGCCCAGCACCAGGTCCAGCACGTCGATGCCGTGCTCCCGGAGCTCCAACCAGAGCCCCTCGCCGAAAATCCTGGTGAACGCCTTCACGCCGCCATAGACGGTGTGCCGAGCCGATCCGAGGTAGCCGGCCAGCGAGCCGAGCAGCACGATGCCGCCGCGGCGCCGGGCGCGCATCGCCTGTCCGTAGTGGTGCACGAGGGCCAGCGGTGTCGACACGTTGAGATTGATGACTCGCTGGAACTCCGCGAGATCGCCGTCGAGAAACTCGTGGCTGTGCGTGTTCGCGCCCGCGACCAGGATCAACAGCCCCACCTCGAGCCCGTCCGTCGCCGCCGCGATCCCGGTACAGGCATCGGATGCGCTCAAATCGGCCTGGACGGTGCGAACCTCAACTTCGGTCCCGCGGCACAGGTTGGCCGTCTGCTCCAATGCGGCTGCTGTACGGGCAACCAGCACCAGATTCAGACCCGCGTGCGCGAGCAGTCGGGCGAATTCAGCGCCGACCCCCTCCGAGCCGCCCGCGATCAGCGCCCACGGCCCGTACTTCTCGGTGTCGATCACCGGGTTGACGCGCGTACGCCCGCTTACGTCGTGGTGTGAACGATCAACACGTCGACCTTGGCTCGGCGCGAGACGTTGGCGGGCACCGACCCCAGCAGCCGGCCGGCGATCGTGCTCAGGCCGACGTTGCCGACGACGAGCAGGTCAGCGCCGACCTCTTCGGCGAGTCCGACCAGCGCGTCGACCGGCGCGCCGACGATCGATCGTTCTTCGACGTTCGCGGCTCCGGCCGCTTCGGCCCGCTCCTTGGCCTCGCGCAGGATCGCGTAGATCGGGGCACTGCCCGACACTTTGTAGCTCTCATTTTTCAGGGCGTCGGCGGCCCGTGCATCTTCGTTCTGAGGCAAGTACGCCGTCGCCACGATCAGCTTTGCGTTAGCCCCGGCAATGCTGCCCGCCTTCTCTACCGCGCGCAGCGACGAATCCGAGCCGTCGGTTCCTACCACCACGGTCCGATAGGCGCTCATTTACCCTCCCAGGTGTCGGTTGCTACGCCAACCCAAGACAGTAACGCCTTGCCGTAGCCAGATGGTCGACTTTGAGGCACGCCGATACGGTTGGCCAATTCCCGGCTACCGCTGCGGCGCGCACACTCTGAGGCTCCAAACGTGTCAGCCACACCTAAAATTGACTATCACGGCGAGTGAAATCCATTGATGTGCTTCGACTTTCGTCGATATTGCGCTCGCACGTCCGAACCGATCGATTCGTCCGCGCCGGCAAAAGTGGTATGTGATCAGGCAGGACGGGTAAGCAGGTTCACCACGGTGGCCCTAAAGTGACATCCATCATGGTTGCCACAACAGTCGCCGAACCCAGGACGGCGGTCACCCCGAGCCCCTCGCGGCCGCGCCGCCCCAGCAGGTTTATTGACCCGCTCGCTATCGCGGTGCTGGCCGCCGTCATCGGCGCCGCCGGGGCGAGCTGGCCGTCGCTGTGGTTCGACGAGAGTGCCACGATTTCTGCCTCCGCCGGCCGGTCAATACCCGACCTGTGGCGGATGCTGGGCCACATCGACGCCGTTCACGGTTTGTTCTACCTCCTCATGCACGGCTGGTTCAGCCTCTTCCCGGTGACCGAGTTCTGGTCGCGGGTTCCCAGTTGCCTGGCCGTCGGGATCGCCGCAGCCGGTGTGGTGGTCTTCGCGAGACAGTTCCTGCCGAGGACCACCGCGGTGTGTGCGGGCGTCGTGTTCGCCATCCTGCCGCGCGTGACGTGGGCCGCTGTCGAAGCGCGCTCGTATGCCTGGACGGCTGCCGCGGCGGTCTGGCTGACGGTCTTGTTGGTTACCGCCGTACGCCGACACCGGCGAGGGCTGTGGGCGTTCTACACGCTCGCGCTGATGCTCGCGATATTGCTCAACCTCTATCTGGTGTTGCTCGTGCCGGTCTACGCCGTCATCACGCTGGTGCTCCGGCGCGGCAGGTCGGTGTTGCGTTGGTGGGCGATCACGTCAGCGTTGGCGGTGGCCGCACTGACGCCGTTGATGTTGTTCGCGCATGGCCAGAGCTTCCAGGTCGCCTGGATTTATCCGTTGAGTTGGCACAGCGTGCTCGACGTTGTGCTGCATCAATATTTCGACAACAGCGTTCCGTTCGCGATCCTGGCTGGGCTCATTTTCATCGCCGCGCTGACGATTCGGATGAGGGGTCGGTGGTACTCACTTGGCGATACCCGCCGGGTGCTGATCATCTGCGCTGCTTGGATGGTGGTGCCCACCGCCATCAGCCTGATCTATTCGGCGATCAGCGATCCGTTCTATTACCCGCGATATCTGTTCTTCACCAGCCCGGCGATGGCGGTTGTGTTGGCCGTCTGCATTGTCGGGATCGCGCACAAGCCACCATGGATCGCTGCGATCCTGATCGTGCTCGCCGTGGCGGCATTCCCGAATTATCTTCTCTCGCAACGACAGCGGTACGCCAAAGAGAGCTGGGATTACAGCGACGTCGCCGACCTCATCAGCGCGCAGGCGGCTCCCGGGGATTGCCTGCTGGTCGACAACACGGTCGGCTGGCTGCCCGGGCCGGTTCGCGCGGTGCTCGCCGCGCGTCCCGACGCCTACCGGCCGCTGGTCGACGTCGGTCGCGGCGTTCCCGCGGCCAAGCGTGAGACGCTGTGGGACGGTCACGTAGCCGTCTGGTTGGTGGTAGGCCGGCTGTACCAATGCACCGCACTGTGGACGATTTCCACCCACGACACCAAGTTGCCGAACCATCAAAGCGGGACGTCGCTGCCGCCCGGACGGATGCTGGTGCACGCGCCCGCCTACACGACCGCGAAAAATGTCGGGTTCCGTATCGTCGAGCGCTGGCAATTCCACCGAGCGCAGGTCATCAAGTCGACCCGCTGACCGCGTCGCTGTGCGGACGTGAGATCTGGCTTGCCGACCCGAAACCGCTTGTGCGCGAACGCAAGCTGGTCAGCGCATAGCCCGGGTGGCTCGACGCGCTGCCCATACGCCGACTAAGCCGACCGCGGCGAAGACCGCGAACAGCGCCCGCGCGGCGATGACCGTGCTGCCGTGGGCAGTGTTGACTACGACGCCGGCGAGTCCGGCGCCGAATGCGCCGGCAATGACTTCAATCGTGTTGATGGCCGCGGCCGCCGCGGCGCCTTCCGCTTCGTGGTCGATGCACTGCATCGACCAGGCCGACAGATGCGGCCAGGCCGCGCCGATGCCGATTCCGGTAATCGTCAGCGCCAGCGCCCACGTGACGACAAGGCCCGCCGGCGCATTGTCGACTTGGGTAGCCGCGGCCAGAACCAGACCCAACGCCAGGACAAGCGGCGCGATCACGACCACCCGGTTGATGGCTTTTCTGCTGCTCAGCGACGCGCTGAGGATCTCGCTGACCGCCCACCCGATCGCCAAAGCGGCGCCCAGAAACCCGGCCGCGACCGGGACCAGATGCGCGAGGCGTTGGCCAAACAGCGGTACGTACATGTCGACCATTGCCGAGGCCATCAGTACCGCCAGGGCCAAATAGATCCATTTCAACGGCCCGTTTCCAAAGACGCTGGGCGGTAACACTTTTACAGCCATGCGTCGATCGACGAGGATGAACGCGCCGACCAGGACCAGGCTGATCGCGAGCAACGCCGCGGTCAGTCCGACGTTCGTCGGGACCTGGGCGACGCTGATCGTCAACGCCGCAGTGCCCAGCAGCACTATCGACCACACCGGCACCTTCAACGCGGGCGCAGCCCCGCCCGAATCGACGCGAGCCGGCAGCACCCGCGGGACCAGCACGACCATGGCCACCGCGAGAATCGCCATGACGCCGAACGCCCAGCGCCAAAGGCCGAATTGCGCGAAGAGGCCGCCGGCCGTCGGGCCCGTCACTGTCGCGACACCCCACATCGCCGACACCAGTGCCGAGGCTCTGGTCCAGAGCGAACGCGGCAGAGCGGTATTGATCAGCGCGTAGCCCAATCCGGCCAACAATCCCCCGGCCGTCCCCTGCAGGGTGCGACCCGCCAGCAACACCTCCATGCCGGGAGCCAGCGCGCAGACCACGCTGCCGATCCCGAACACGATCAATCCCAACAGAAATGACACCCGTGGTCCGATGCGCAGCAGCAACGCGTTGACGGTCGTGGCCGCGACAACCGACCCCACCAGGTACAGGGTGGTCACCCAGGCATACAGCCGTTCGCCGCCGATGTCGGCGATCGCGCTCGGCAGCAAACTGACCGTCAGGAACTCGTTGGTCGCATACAGCGCCACCCCACCAGCGAGAAGTATCGAGGTCCCCAGGAATCGGGGACCCAGCAGCGTGCGCCAGCCGTCGGCAGCTGCCTGGTCGTAGGGTGCGCTCACTTCAGACCGGCGGCGTCCATCCCGCGCAACTCTTTCTTGAGGTCGGCGATCTCGTCGCGGAACCGGGCGGCCAACTCGAACTGCAGGTCGCGCGCCGCCGCCATCATCTGCTCGGTCAGATCTTTGATCAGATCGGCCAGTTCGGCCCGCGGCATGCTGGCGGTGTCGCGCCCTTCGAACACTCCGGCGCTGATGGCCCGGCCGGGCTCGCCTTGAGCCCGCCGGCCGCGTGACGCGTTGCGGCCCGATCCGCCAATTTCCACGGCCTCGGTGTCGTCCGCCTCGCGGTAGACCTGGTCGAGGATGTCGGCGATCTTCTTGCGCAACGGCTGCGGGTCGATGCCGTTGGCCTCGTTATAGGCGACCTGCTTCGCGCGCCGACGGTCGGTCTCGTCGATCGCCTCTCTCATCGAGTCGGTGATCTTGTCGGCGTACATGTGCACTTCGCCGGACACGTTGCGGGCTGCGCGGCCGATGGTCTGGATCAGGCTGCGCGACGAACGCAGGAAACCTTCCTTATCGGCGTCCAGGATCGCGACCAGCGTGACCTCCGGCAGGTCGAGACCCTCCCGCAGCAGGTTGATGCCGATCAGCACGTCGTAGTCACCGAGCCGCAGCTGGCGCAGCAGTTCGACCCGTCGCAGCGTGTCGACCTCGGAGTGCAGGTAGCGGACCCGGATCCCCAGCTCCAGCAGATAGTCGGTGAGATCCTCAGCCATCTTCTTGGTCAACGTCGTCACCAGGATTCGCTGGTCGGCTTCGGCGCGCTTTCGGATCTCGCCGATCAGGTCGTCGATCTGGCCCTTGGTCGGCTTCACCACGACCTTCGGGTCGACCAGCCCGGTCGGGCGGATCACCTGCTCGACGAACTCCCCCGCGGCCTGGCTCAGCTCGTAAGGACCGGGCGTCGCCGACAGGTACACCGTCTGTCCGATTCGGTCGGCGAACTCTTCCCACGTCAGTGGCCGGTTGTCGCACGCCGAAGGCAGCCGGAAACCGAATTCGACGAGATTGCGCTTACGCGACATGTCACCCTCATACATGCCGCCGATCTGCGGCACCGTGACGTGAGACTCGTCGATGACCATCAGAAAATCTTCCGGGAAGTAGTCGATCAGCGTCGCCGGCGGCGAGCCGGGCCCGCGGTCGTCGATGTGCCGCGAATAGTTCTCGATTCCCGAGCAGAACCCGACCTGGCGCATCATCTCGACGTCGTAGTTGGTCCGCATCCGCAGCCGCTGGGCCTCCAGCAGCTTGCCCTGGCCTTCGAGTTCGGCGAGCCGCTCCTCGAGTTCCTGCTCGATGGTGGAGATGGCGTGGGCCATGCGCTCCGGTCCCGCGACGTAGTGAGTCGCCGGGAAGACGCGTAGTGAGTCGACCTGGCGCACGACGTCGCCAGTGAGCGG
>Ga0302178_10001533_pt1 | contig 19435 bp, 18 predicted proteins | sample I_Palsa_E1_3_FD_198790 | JGI IMG/M metagenome (GOLD analysis project Ga0302178, IMG submission 198790) | Peat permafrost microbial communities from Stordalen Mire near Abisko, Sweden - I_Palsa_E1_3 | ecosystem: Environmental > Terrestrial > Soil > Palsa > Peat permafrost | place: Sweden... | reverse complement strand
TACCCGCCGAGGTCGCCGGTCAATGGTTTTACCTGTATCTGATCCTCGATCTGTACAGCCGCAAGATCGTCGGATGGGAGGTGCACGAGCGCGACGATGCCAGCCATGCTGCCCATCTGGTGCGGCGCACAGCGCTGGCCGAGGGCATCGCTACTCTGGCGGACAAGCCGGTGCTGCACGGAGACAACGGCTCCACGCTCAAGGCCACGACCGTGCTGGCCATGCTTCACTGGCTTGGCGTGAAGCCCTCGTACTCGCGCCCACGCGTCAGCGACGACAACGCCTTTGCCGAGGCGCTGTTCCGCACGGCCAAGTACCGACCGGAGTTCCCCAACACGGGCTTCGCCGATCTCAATGCTGCACGCGACTGGGCAACCGACTTCGTGCATTGGTACAACTTCGACCACCGTCACAGCAGCATCCGCTACGTCAGTCCGGCGCAGCGCCATGACGGCGACGATCACGCGATTCTTGCGGCGCGTCACGAGGTGTATGTTCGGGCGCGGGAACGCAACCCGGCACGCTGGTCACGCTGCACGCGAGACTGGACGCCAGTCGGCGCAGTCACCCTCAATCCGGAGCGCGAGTCAGTCGTCACGATGGCCTCGCACGCCACACTTAAACAGCCTTTGGCTGCATGACTGAGGCGACAAGTACCTTGACACGCGCCGGCATGACCGGGCTGATCGGCTTTAGCTCCGGCTATCACGCATCAAGTGCCCGCAGACATCGCCCTGTCGGAGGACAGGACAAACTGAAAAATAGCGCCCTCAGGCTGGTTCTGGGTAACCCATATGCAGCCACTATGTGCCTCGATAATCGAGCGGCAAATAGACAGACCCATTCCCATACCATCTAATTTGTTGGTAAAGAGGGGGTCGAATATCCGACCGACGTCATGAGAGTCGATTCCTGTTCCTGTGTCTGCCACCGACACCTTTATGCCACCTCCCTTGTTGACGCTGGACTTTACGTCCAGGATCCGCGGGCCGTCCTTTGTCGCCATTGATTCAATGGCGTTCGTGATCAGGTTCACAAGCACCTGCTGTAGCTGGATTCGATCTCCTATTACCTGCGAAAGCGGTTCTTCCAAATCAGATCGAACTAGGATCTGATGCCTCTGCAAGTCGCTACTTAGCAAGACGATGGTTTCCGTGACAAGGCTGTTGAACTCGAACGCCACTCTGTTCAGATCATTCTTCTTGAACATAGCTCGAACTCTTTCGGTCACTGCTGCCGCGCGATGGCCATCAGCGCCGATCTGCCTAAATGCGGCCTTTGCTTGATCGAGATCGGGGGCCGGGCGATCAAGCCAGCGCAATCCCGCATCGGCATTGCTTACCATTGCGCTCAATGGCTGCTTGACCTCGTGCGCAATCGTGGCCGCGATTGCTTCTCCGGTCGCCAGCCGTGCCTCGCGTTCGCGACGTTGGGCAAGGTCCGCGCGGACCAGTTGCGTGTAAAGCATCGTTACTTCGTACAGGAGGACGAACAGTACGAGTAAAGCGGACAAGAGTGCGCTGATCCGGGCGACATACCATTCGAAGGAGAAGCGGATCGGAGCGGGAAAAGTGAGAAGATAAATCTCTACCACATACGCGCATAACACCACCCTCAGCCATAGATCGAGCACTGAACGGCTCCGGGACCAAAGCACAATAAGCGCGGCGATGTCGAAAACCATCAAAACCCCGGCAACCGGAGTCCAGAGAGGGGAAAGACGAACCGTATTGAGAACGAGGCGGGGCAGTCGTGCATCTTCCGCTATGACGATATACGTTGCGACGCACACAACAGCGACGCTCGAGACAAGACTCGAGAGAATGGCGGCGCTCGCGGAGCCGTGCCACAGCCACCTGCCCTGATCGGCATCCTTCAGCAGGGCATAGGCGATGACAAACATGGGAAAGCTGAGGTGCGCCAGTGTGTAGATCCAAGCCGGACTTTGCAACCCGGGGCCAAGCAGTCCCATTGGCGCATACACACCCGGAAATGTGAGCATCCACGGGATGAGCATAAACGACGTAAAAAGATATCCACTCGCGATCACGAAAAGGGCGTGCGAGCGCAGGATGGAGAATTGCGCAAACAGTACGATGGCGGTGATCGAACCGGTAAAGAACATGGCCGTGGTGTAAGCCGGAATGAACACCTCAATCTTCCCTACGTGGGTGGTCGAGAGCGGCCCAGCCGCGGCCAGCAGGGCGATCAATAACGCGAGCACAACAACGAGGGCAAGCCGTTTTTGGGCCGGACCGGGCGACAGGTCCGAGAGGAATAGACGCTGTTCCTGCGGACCAGCGGTAGCTATCTTAACCATAGTGGCGACTCTTGTCGGCGGTTGAAGCGCGCGGCACGAAGCTGGTATAGCTTCGCCGCTTTCATCACTGGCTTTCTCTCCTGGCGGCCATTTTTCGCGCGTTGGGCTTGCTGACGATCACGCAAACTTCGCGGACTGCGAAAAGCTTGGATCGGCAAAACTCTTGCAACGGATGCAGTAGCGCCGGTGACTGGACCTCGGAACACTTTCCTCGTCTGTCGTTCCTGCTCTCTTCACTCCGAGGCAGTCACTTAGCATGCCGTTAATGTATCCCGTTTTGTGCGTACTTGTCCCCATTTTGGAAGTAACGAAGCTCGCTGATGCACTTGAACGTGGGACCGTCAACCGGCACCTGAGGGGCCCGACGCTGGATCCGGACAGGTTGCCGCTGATGGCCCTGCAGCGCACATTTGCGCCAGCAACATGAAATGCCTACGCTCGATGACTATCAAACGCCCGATTCAAAGCAGCCGGCCATCTGCGGTACATCCAGCAGTATATGCGCTGCCCCGTATCCCCATTGATGTTATCGCGCCGCCATGCTATGTGACGTTCCAGCACGGTCTTTGTAATGGCTAGAACTTCCGACAAGCCCGCCAGCCAGCCATCTACGCATAGGGTTTGCGTAGTTGCACACTTGCTTTAGAAGGTAGACGCGTTGGCGTGCGAGGTACTTGTTGACCTGAACGGTGCCGACATCGCTGACGCGCACACCTTGCACGCTGTACGTGTTAGCCAGGCCGAATTCTCCGGCCGTCACTGGCCAGACGCAGTCCTTCGCCCCATTGGGGGTAACCGACATGCGTGGTAGGCCAAGCCCCTTGTTGACCTTGGCGGCAAGGTCATCCTTGTTCGCCCGATACCTCGCGAGCGGGTTAGCCAGTGTGCGACATTGTGTAGATCGCGTGAAAGGATCGACGGGTTCACGCACGCTTCTCTGCCCACAGTTATCCGAGGTGGGGCCGATATACCGTCCCGCAGTAGCAGGATCCCGCCGCCGCAACCGCGATCAACGCTGCCGCGCCTGCGGGTTCAAGTCTGCCTTGCACAATCTCTCCGTTCGCCTTGCATTGTGCTAACGAAGTGTAACAGGGTGTAAAGGGTAAGTATGTCCGCTCAGTCGAGGACACGACGGCGCAGCTCTCGGAATCCTTTACCAAGCGGCTATCCGGATCTCGCACTGGGCCGGTTCAAAATCGCCATCGAATCGCATCTTGCGCGGTGGGCCGGATCGAAATTCGCCATGGCGCTATGCCACGAACCGTTAGGCTGGAAATATCCACGATACGACCGCGCCTGGCTTTGCGCATGCCGGGCAATAGCGCCTGTGCCGACTGCACGGCGGGATGGAGGTTTAGCGCGACGACGGGGTCTAAGTCGTCGAGTTCGATCGCGCCTAGTTTCTGCGGTTGCACAAGGCCAACGTTGTTGACCAGGCCGTCGAACGCATATTGTGAGGTTATCGATATGACGCGTTTTAAAATTGATATCGGCGTTCGTAAAACATCTGGTGGAGGAAATGAGGGCGGCAGCCTGTTCGTGCTTGGAGTGCCCGTGGAGGTCAAAGGCATTACCAATATAGCGCCCGGTCCCTGCGTCGTTCGGCATACTATACGGCCATCTCATGCTTGTCGCCTCGTTGTCGGACCGGTTATTCCCTGATGAAGTCGATGATGGCCCTGTTGGTTTCCTCTGGATGGGTCCAGATAACGCCGTGTGGTGCGCCCTCAACGGCAACCAGCGAGTGATTTGGATATAGAGCGGTTCTCTGTCCAGATGCTTCGATTGGGATACTCACATCGGCGGTTCCGTGAATCACAAGGCTAGGAATCTGGATCGCCTCGTGATCCGCGCGAAGATCAGTGAGCCACACATCGACGCAGTCGTGAATTGCGATTGGAGAGGCCTGCGAAGCGACGATAAAATCGGCGTCGAGTTTTTGCTTGCTGACAAGTTCCTGTCGTTTCGTGGCGCTACTGTAGAACTCCGAGAGATTCGCGGCCAGCGCGAACGGGCGATCGATGAGAAGTGCCGACTGGAAGTCCTGGAACGGGCCGTACTCCAGTCCGTCGGGGTTGTCCGGTGCCTTTTTCAAATAGGGGTTGGTGGCAGCAATGTAGATCGCTTTTCGTACCCGAGCGGTGCCATATTTGCTGAGATAGCGCGCAACTTCTACGCCACCCATCGAATGACCAATCAGAACCGTGTTCTTCAGGTCGAGTGTTTCAAGTAAAGAATTCAGATCTGAGGCTAGCGTGTCAGCATCGTAGCCGTACGTCGGGCGGTCGGACCTGCCAAAACCTCGCCGATCGTAGGGAACCACACGGAATCCTGCAGCGACGAGAGGTCGAATTTGCTTCTCCCACGAATCGCAGGACAACGAGTAGGCGTGAATGAGCACTACCGGGTCGCCCGTGCCGTGCGACTCATAGTACAGGTGCACTTGTTGGCTGGGATTTGATTTGATTCGTACAAAAGGCATGACTCTCCTCCCAGGGAAATCGCTCCGGCTCGGCGTTGAACAATGAGCCGCCAAACCTTGGCCGGTGGGTGCCCCTCGCGCTCAGGAGCGCGTTGATGACCGTGGTGAAACTCAACGGTCAGACTACTACTTAGTGCAATGGCCACCAATGAGGTCGACCTTAAAGGTTCTGAATATTGGCTAACCAGAACATTTATCAGACGCGCCGGATTTGTAAAAGAGCCACAGGTGCTGACGCCATTTTCCATTCTACAGCCGATGTATTGCTGTTCGACGCCCTTACGATTTTACTAGGGACAGAGATGAATGACACCGAGTCGACCGGAAATCGTGCGTTGCTTCAGACAAATTAAGCAGTAAATCAGGACTTTTATTGGACTCTAGTCCTACTCTTCACTTCGTCGAGGGACGCAGTTCGAACGAAGGATAGTCGAACTTACGCAGTTGCTTGCACAGATTATATTTTTTCCGCCACGAGACCTGGTGACGAAGGTCCATTCCCAAAGCAAAACAAGATGAGCTCTCAGATAGACAAAAAAGGCCCTTCCACATCACGTCGCAACATGCTGATGGCAGGAGCAGGCGCTGTTGCCGCCGCCGCGATTCCCAGTTTCTCACACGCCGCAGGCGCTTCAGCAAGCAAAACGGCATCGCTTCACTCTGACCATCCAGGAGCACACTCAATGAATTACGTCACTACCAAGGACGGCGCACAGATTTTTTACAAAGACTGGGGTAGCGGTAAACCAGTCGTGTTCTCGCACGGCTGGCCGCTAAGTGCCGACGCATGGGATGCACAGATGATGTTTCTCGTGCAGAAGGGTTACCGCGTGATTGCACACGATCGCCGTGGACATGGACGTTCGAGCCAAACCGGGCGCGGCAATGACATGGACACATACGCGGACGATCTGGCCGCAGTGATCGAAACACTCGACCTGAAGGATGCGATGCTCGTGGGGCACTCCACCGGCGGCGGCGAAATTTCGCACTATGTCGGCCGCCATGGCACCAAGCGAGTCTCGAAGATGGTACTCATCAGCGCTGTGCCCCCGTTGATGTTGAAGACGGAGGCCAACCCCGGTGGCGTACCGAAGGATGTATTCGACGGAATTCGTACCAGTACCGCGAACGATCGCTCGCAGTTCTTCAAAGACCTGGCGATGCCGTTCTACGGCTACAACCGGCCCAATGCAAAGGTCGAGCAAGGAGTGATCGATGAATTCTGGCGCGAGGGAATGATGGGTGGCGTGCTCGGTCTGTATGAGTGCGTCAAGCAGTTCTCGGAAGTGGACTATACGTCCGACTTGGAAAAGATTGATGTGCCGACGCTAATCCTGCAGGGTGACGACGATCAGATCGTGCCGCTTGACAACTCCGGCCGCAAGTCGGTGAAGATCATCAAGAATGCATCGCTGAAGGTGTATCCGGGCGCACCGCACGGTATGTGCACGACGGATTCAGACAAGGTCAATGCTGATCTTTTGGCGTTCCTCGAAGCTTAAAGCAGATTCTCTGCTGAGCTGGGCCGCCGTCTCTGTGAGAAGACGGCGGCAAACAGTAGCAGTGTGGTGATGCGCTGACAAATCGGGTATCGCCTGGAGCAAAAATGAAAGATAACACGCTCGATCCGCGCCGTGGCGACTCGGCCCTAAGTAAGAAGGCGATCGCGGCTAGGCTCGGACTAATAGGGGCGGTGGTATTGTGTTCGGTCGGAATGTTTGCGTATGTTGGGGGTTGGCTGTCCTCCGAGCGGCCCACTCAAGGGCGAATCATGGCCGCATTTGAAGCGGTTAACGGTAGTCATCCTGGCTTTCGCCGCGCCCATGCAAAAGGTATCTGCGCAACCGGCTGGTTTTACAGCAACGGCAATGCCGCTTTGCTTTCAAAGGCTGCGCTGTTCGCGCCGGGGCGGGTGCCGGTGGTTGGTCGGCTTGCGTTTGCAAGTGGCATGCCGTTCGTGAGCGATCAGCAGAGTGCAGTGCGCAGCCTCGCGCTACGTTTCCTTCCCACGGGCAGTGGGGAATGGCGTACAGCCATGATCGACATTCCTGTGTTCCCATTCAAAACACCACAGGCGTTCTATCAACAACTGCTGGCTGCTAGACCTGAGCCGCACACAGGACGCCCCGATCCGTTGAAAATGCGGGCATTCGCTGCCGCCCATCCAGAGTTCGTCGCGGCGTTAGGGTTGATCGGCAAGCGCAATCCTTCCTCGGGATTCGCCGACGACACATTTAATTCGCTCAACGCTTTTCGCTTCGTGAGTCAGGCGGGGATCTCCACGCCGGTGCGCTGGTCAGCGGTACCGGTTCAGCCATTCGTGGCGGCTCGCGCCAGCTCTCCCTCCGGAGACCGGAATGGCGTGTTCTACGCCCTGATAGCACAAGTCGCCGAGCATCCGGTTCAGTGGCATTTGATGATCACGGTGGGACAGCCCGGTGATTCAACCAGCGACGCCACGCTGCCTTGGCCCGCGAGCCGGCAGCGCATCGATGCAGGTATTGTGACGATCGACAAACTGTCGAGCGAAGACGGTGGCCCATGCGTCGACGTGACTTACGATCCGCTCGTCTTGCCGGCAGGAATCGAACCATCCGACGATCCGATCCCGAGTGCCCGGTCTGCTGCTTATGCACGCTCCTTCACACTACGAGAAAGCGAGCGTGCCGCGAAACCGCCGAGTGCGATCACGCCGCAGGAAGTCCAGTCAGGAGGAAAACCATGAGTTCGGTTTCGCCCCGTTTTTCGTTACCGTCGCGACTTATGCACTGGCTGATGGCGGTGCTGATTGTCGCCATGCTGTTTATCGGTGTGGGCATGGCCGCTTCAGTGTCACAGCGTTATAGTCTGCTGGTATCGATCCACAAGCCGCTCGGAATGGTCATTCTGGTGTTGGTCGCGATCCGGTTTGCGAACCGGCTGTTCAACAATCCTCCCCCGCTGCCCGCGAATTTACCTTTGATCCAACGGTTAGCCGCGCATGCGTCACATATGGTGCTCTACGTGCTAATGTTCGTCATGCCCCTGCTTGGATGGAGCATGCTGTCGGCAGAGGGTTATCCGATCGTACTCTTCGGTTCCTGGCAATTGCCGCCTATTCTTCCGCAGCAGGAAGCCGTGTATGCGGTATTGCGGCGGTCACATACGATTCTCGCCTACGTGCTGTTTGTCGCAGTAATGATGCATCTGGCTGCCGCCCTTTATCATGGCCTGATTAGACGCGACGGCGTGCTTGAAAGTATGGCTTCGTGGCGCGGGAAATGACTTGATCGATCAGTGAATGCGGCGATAACGCACGGCCCTCTAGCCGTGCGTTATTGAATTTCGGCAGCCCGTTAACCCCCGCCTTCCTCTTCGACGATCAAGCGGTTGCTAACGCTTTGTACATTCGGGACTGTCTTTGCAGCAGTTTCAGCCAGTCGAATCTGTGAGTCATCCGGCACAGTTCCAACTAGCGTGACGACACCACCTTTTACGAGGATGGTGATGTTGGCGGAGATGATACCATTGGTGGCGGTTAGCGCGTGCCGGACAGACCTTGCGGTGTGCCGGTTTGCGAGCCTGATGGCACCTTTGTCCGTGACGGTAGGCGATGATGCACTCATGCTGTCGTTGTTCGACTGGGCGTAGACCGTACCGGTAAGAAGGGCGACGACCACGGCTGTGGCGCGAATGGAAGAGACAATCTGCATGCAATATCCTTGATTTTAGAGTTGTTTAAGAAAAGACCGCGTAAAGACCGTCGAAGTGTCTCGATGTCGTTGAACGGGGTGCTTTAAACGTACCGCAAGAGAAGTATCGTAATACTAAGCGTTACCACTGAAAGGATGCTTGATACTACAAGGGTGGTGCCAGCCGTTGTATCACGTACGTTGTAAGCGAGCCCAAAGAGTATGCCGAACGAGCCACATGGAATCGCAGATAAGAGAACCGCTTCGCCTGCGATAGGTTTGGGAAGAGATAAGACAGTCACCACGACTGCTGCGATGAAGGGCTGTAAGACGTTACTTAGTGCGACGCCGACCCAAACCTCTTTGCTTAGGCGAAACGGCTGAGCCGCGAGAATGAGTCCGGTAGAAAAGAGCGCCAGACCCGCCGTCGTGCCACCGATGATATTCAGCGATTGCGACAACAAGGCTGGAAGTGGCCACCCCAATAGCGAGAGCGCGATACCTGCGATAGGTGCGAGTACGACGGGCTTCATGAAGGTGTTGAGCAACCCCTTGAGGAGTTCCGAGTTTTTGCTAGTCGTGCTGTCCGATACCGTCATCGAGAGGCGAGAATGTTCGAGTAATATCAACGCCGCGGGCGACATGACGATGGATGCGATAGTGATTGCGAGCGCAACGGTTAAATCACTTTGCTCGCCATATACCGCGTGAAGCAGCGGTAATCCGATTGCCGCGAAGTTTGGCATGCCGACGGTCACGGCCCGCACCGCTGCGTGGGGCAAATCGACATGGAACAGAAAGCGGGAAAAAAGTAACGAAAGAAAATATGGTGCAAGCATGACAATCACCAGAACCAGCGCTAGTTCGATGTGGCTCGCCAGGCTAGTTCGCTGCATCTTCGCGGTGTAGACGAACAACGCAAATGGGAGAGCAAAGTCGACCAGCATGGTATTGATCGATGCCAGTGCCAACTTCCCTTTGTTCACTTTTCCTGCGAAATAGCCGGCGCCCATCGAAAAAAAGAACGGCAGCAATGCATACGTAATTTCATCAAGCATAAGGGTCCACCTGCCTGTATTGCAGAATCAACCGGGCGACGGGGGCCCTATCAGCACCATCTCTCTGGTTGTGTGGAAAGAACACTCGACCCGGAAAACATAGGCAGATTCCCGGGCCGGTTATCGTAACGGTGCCAACTGCGCGTTAGCCGTTCCAGGCATTCAGGAAGTCAAGCAGCAGGGCATTCACGCGTTCCGGCTGTTCCTCTTGCGGCAAATGCCCGCATTGCGCAATGGGCTCTGCGCGTAGATGTGTGGCCATTCCTTCCCAGACGGCTTTCATATCGAACATTCCCCCTACCGCGTAGAAGTCCTCTCCCCAAAGGGCCATAGTCGGACAAGCGATCTTGGTGTCCGCGTCGGCCATGTCCTGCTTGACGTCTTCGGCATTTGCTCGATAGTCTGACATTGCACCGCGCACGGCGCCCGGTCGCTTGTAAGCTCTGACATAGGTATCGAAGGCGGCTTCGTCGATTGCATGGGGGTTGTAGCACCAGTCCGCAAAGAAATGCTGGAGCCATTCAGCTTCCTTGCCGCTAATCAACGTCTCCGGCAAGTCCGGGACAAGATGGAACAGGAAGAACCAGTAGGCCCGCGCCGTCTGGGCGGTCATGTTCTGGGCTACCACGCGGGTCGGGACGTTGTCCATAACTACCAGCCGGTCGAGCCGCTGGGGGTGGTCTTTGGCGAATCGCGTCGCGACGCGCGCGCCCCGGTCGTGGCCCACCAGGGCGACCTTGTCGATGCCGAGTTCGTCGAGCAAGGCGACCAAATCCAGCGCCATGTTGCGCTTGTCATAACCCGTCGCAGGTTTGTCGGTCTCACCGTAACCGCGTAAATCCGGTGCGATCACCCGAAATCGTTCTGCAAGTGCGGGAATCTGAAAACGCCACGCAAAACTGGTTTCCGGAAAGCCATGCAGCAAAACGACGACCGGGCCGATACCCGAGTCGAGGTAGTGCTGACGAATCCCGTTGGCGCGGAGCGTGTGATGGGCGATGGGTGGGGTAGTCGGACTCATGGTTTCTCTCACTGGCTGTTCAGCTTGATGGTTTGAGCGGATACGTCTTCGGTTAGGGTGCTTTCGAGAGAGGTCGCCGCTCGTGGACGGCTATGCCTAGTGCTTGCCGGGGTCGCCGTCGTAGTTAACTGGAATCCAGTCATAGGTATTGCCGTTGGCGCGGATATGCCCAAGGCCAGGAAAGGAAATATGCTCGGCGCCAACCAAAAGGTGCTTGCTTGCTGCCAACTGCAACATGGCTCGGCGTGAACGTTGCGCGGACGGCGCGTCAGTATCGTATTCGACTGATGCCGTGGGGTTCTGCAACTGGATCGACGCGACGTGGATAATGTCGCCCCACACCAGCAAGGTTTGCGCGCCGCTCTGTATGACGTAGCTTGTATGTCCGGGCGTGTGACCCGGTGTAGCCAGCGCCCAGATGCCAGTTTCGAGTTGCTGGTTTCCGCTGAACGTCTTGAAGCGGCCCGCGCTTTGATAGGGGGCGACCGATGCGATTGCGCTGTCGAAGAACGAACTCAGAAAGCCGGGTGCCTTGGCCTTATTGGCGGGATCGAACCAATAGTCAGCTTCGTTTTGGGAAACGCGAACTACGGCGTTTGGAAATGCCATCTTGCCATCGAGAATGACCCCGCCAACGTGATCTTTATGTAGGTGAGTGAGCAAAACCTCATCGACCTGCTCAGGTTGGTATCCGGCCGCACGCAAATTAGCCATCAGATGGCCGCAACAGTCTCCGTACAACACCCCTGCGCCAGTATCGATCAGGATGAGTTTCGAGCCGGTGTTAATCAGGAATGCGTTGATGGATCCCTGAATCGGCAGGGCTAGATCGTCACGCGCCAGATCTTGTGCGATCTGGTCATTTGACACGTCGGTCATCACTGTATCGACGGGAAATGGATGCGTTCCATCGAGCAGGGAGGTGACTTCGAATTCGCCAAGCATGACGCGGTAGAAACCTGGACCCTGCGTGCGAACTTGGGGCGCAGCGGCCATCGCCGGAAGAGGTTTCAAGGCCGCTACCGAGAGAATAGCGACTAGCAAACTTGCAGCCAGGTTACGGGCGTGGCGGATAGTATTCATACTTGATTCCGTTTCGTTATACCGCGCTGGATCACAAAAGCCAGGTTTGAAAAACGAGGCGGAAGTGACTGTGGCAAAAACGCGATGGGGAAAAACCGCGCCGCATGGTCACAACGGCTAGCAGCGACACATAGCGAGCATCCATTGAGCTTAGCCGACTGCTTGCCTCAAAAGAGCCTAAATATTCTGAATCGTTCTGAGAAGGTGCATTGCGCCGGGCATCGAGCGTCGCACTTATATAGAGATTTGGCCTTACTTTTCGCCGTGAGCGTTTGCAGATGAACCTATCCAGTTTTTAGGAACAATTATGCGGTCATCGTAAGGTCACAGGACTATCGTTTGACGAAAATCGGCGGTTAAAGTGGGTCGTCAAACGTTGTTCTACTTCATTTCTTTCTCGTCCCCTTCACTCTGGAGATCACGTCATGCGCTTTCCTCCGATCGCTCCACAAGAGCTCGCCGCCGAGCAGCGTCCTCTTTACGACGGCATGAAGGCTGGTATCAACGCAAAATACAATCTGTTCACCACAATGCGTGCGGATGTTGCGGTCGTGTCGGACCGTGTCCGCCAGATCGCCATCCTTGTGATGGGAGCGCGCTTCGATGCACGGTACGAGTTGTACGCGCATGCAGCAGTGGCGAGCAAGCATGGGTTGAGCGATCAATTCATTTCTACGCTCGTATCCGGAAATCGTCCAGGAGGAATGGCCGATGATGAAGGCTTGACATACGAGGTAGCGCATTCAGTAAGTTCGGGACGCAGGTTGCTCGACGATACCTATCGACGCGCCATAACGTTGTTCGGGCAGCGTAGGACAAACGAACTAATCTATCTGGTCGACCACTACTGTTTTGTGTCTGTAACCTTGAACCGCTTCGACATTCCTGTCCCATCCGAGTAGGGAAGTAGCACGACAAAGCTGAACGCGGCCTAGCGAGCGGACCGAGTTCAGCCAGTTCAATTCTCGATAAACGCCAGGATATCGGCGTTCACTTCATTCACCATGGTTTCTGGCAAACCGTGAGGTGCACCTGGATAGATTTTCAGGGTTGCGTTCGGGACGAGCTTTGAAGCTTTCACAGACGAGAGTTCGAGCGGGACAATCTGGTCGTCGTCTCCGTGAATGAAGAGCGTCGGCACGTCGAATTTCTTCAGATCTTCCGTGAAGTCGGTTTCTGAAAGCGCCGTGATACAGTCATATTCCGCGTTGATGGCGCCCATCATGCCCGCCGACCACAATGAGTCGATCAGTCCCTGCGAGACCTTGGCGCCAGGACGGTTGAATCCGTATACGGCCATGGCAATTTGCTTGAGAAACTCTGAGCGGTCCAACGCGGTGCCTTGTCGAATCCCGTCGAAAACGGCCATTGGAACGCCGTTGGGGTTGTCTGCGCTCTGAACGATCAGCGGCACGATTGGGCCGATGAGGATCACCTTCGATACCCTCTGCGTGCCGTGCCGGCCGATATAACGGGTCACTTCACCACCGCCGGTTGAATGCCCGACCAAGGTCGCATCCTTGATGTCCAGCGTGTCCAGCAAGGTGGCCAGGTCGTCCGCGTAGACGTCCATGTTGTGCCCTTCATCGGGCTGACTGGAGCGCCCATGTCCGCGACGGTCGTGCGCAATGACACGATAGCCGCGCTGGCGCAGGAATAGCATTTGGGGGTTCCAGCAGTCGGCCGTGACTGGCCAGCCGTGGGAGAACACTACTGGCTTTCCTTTGCCCCAATCCTTGAAGAAGATCTGTGTGCCGTCTTTGACGGTAACGAAGTTTGTCATGTTGCCTCCATATTCGGAAAATAATTAAAAGGTGAGACACGGACCGATTTTCGCGGTGTCAAAGCGGAGAGGACGAGAGCTGACGGAGTGCAGCCCATACAGACGTGTTTCAAATCTGCATTTGGGACGGGGGCGGAAGTTCATTCAACATCCTAGTGACTTCCTCTGCTTAATAGTCTTAATAGATGTGAATTGACGTTGGACTTCTGCTGTGAAAGATCGGGGCCCGAGCGATCCCTGACTGTAGCCCGGCAGAAGACCTGCGTCCTTTAATCCGCATTGTCTAAAGAGTTGCGCGTTTGCTACGGATTCGCGCCGGCTTAATAACGATTCAGTGCCGCGCATGGCGAATTCAAGGACTTTTAAGTCTCGAGGCATCTACGCTTGTTTACGTGTACTTGTGCCACTTCGTCCACGCGTAGCAAGTGCAGTGCGATGCACGTCGAGCAATTGCTGGTTATCTTCAGGACTAGGGATGGTTGCTATCAAAGTCATCGGTATTTCCCCTTCCCGGCGCGCATTTTTGCGAAGCGTGGCAAGCGCCGCTCCCGCCGCCATAGTCGTCACTGGCGGTGTCATGGTTTCGGCCGCATGCCACCAGGAGGTTGCGCAGACGAAGTACCAACCGAAGTTCTTTGACGCCGGCGAATGGGCGACGCTCGTGGCGCTGGTCGATTGCCTAATCCCCGCAGATAGCGAAGGGCCTGGAGCGCTAGAGGCTGGGGTGGCCGACTTCATCGATCTGCAGATGAACACCGCGTACGGCTACGGTGCCCTCTGGTACATGCACGGGCCGTTCGTCAAGGCGTCACCGGCCATGGGTTATCAGCTTGAGTTTAGTCCGCGGGAGATGTACCGGAGCGCTTTGCGAGGTCTTCAGGCAGCGGTGCGAGAGCGTCATGGCGAGGAATTCGATCAGCTCGCTGCGGCGCTTAAAGACAGCGTGATAAGTGAACTGGAGGTGGGCCGTATGGATATCGGTTCGGTACCAGCAAGTGATTTCTTCGTGCAATTGCTGCAGAACACGCGCGAAGGTTACTTCTGCGATCCGAAGCATGGAGGCAATAAGGGCATGGCCGCGTGGCGCATGATCAATTTCCCCGGTGCCCGGGCCGACTACATAGACTGGGTCGAGCAATATGGCCGACGGTATCCGCTTCCACCCGTCTCATCAGCATAAAGTAAAGGACCGGATAATGACCGACCGCACAATGAAACCCGTGGATGTTGTGATTGTCGGCTTCGGTTGGGCTGGCGCGATCATGGCCAAGGAGCTCACCGAAGAGGGGCTTCAGGTGCTTGCGCTCGAGCGCGGTGCCTATCGTGACACCTACCCTGACGGCGCTTATCCGGCAACGCTCGACGAACTGACCTATTTGCAGCGCTTCAAGCTGTTTCAGGACATGTCCGCCAGTACCTTCACGTTCCGCTACGACGTCAACGGCCAGGCATTGCCCTACCGCCAGATAGGCGCCTTCAAGCCAGGCACGGGAGTGGGCGGCGCCGGTTTGCACTGGGCAGGGCAACATTGGCGCATGTTCCCGGAGGAGTTGCGCCTGCGTTCGCACTACGTGGAGCGATACGGTGCGAAGTTCATCCCCGAAGGCATGACCATTCAGGATTTCGGCGTCACCTATGAAGAACTCGAACCACACTTCGACTTCGCGGAGAAGGTATTTGGGACGTCTGGGCAGGCTTATCGCGTAAAGGGAGAAATCGTGGGCGATGGCAATCCGTTTGATGCCGATCGCTCCGATTCGTTTCCACTGCCCGCACAGAAGGTACCGTATGGCCCACACGTGTTCATGAATGCGGCCCGCGAACTCGGCTTTCATCCGTTTCGGGCGCCCACTGCCACCGTCTCGGCGCCTTACACCAATCCCTATGGTTGCCAGATGGGGCCGTGCAACTTCTGCGGATTCTGTTCCGGTTACGCCTGCTACAACTATTCGAAGGCCTCGCCTAATGTAAACATTCTCCCGGCGCTACGTGACTTACAGAATTTCGAGCTTCGGCCCGACTGCAATGTGCTGCGCATCGTGCTGGATAGCTCGCGAAAGCGTGCGACTGGCGTCGAGTATGCCGACGCAGCGGGTAACACGGTTCTACAGCCGGCGCAGATCGTGATCGCAAGCACGTTCGCTTATAACAACGCGCATCTTTTCATGCTGTCGGGTATTGGCGAGCAGTACGATCCAGCGACAGGTAAGGGCGCCGTCGGCAAAAACGTGTCCTATCAAATGCTCTCGAATATCCAGACCTTCTTCGGGCCGGACACGAACAGTAATCCATTCATTGGAGCAGGCGGTAATAGTGTCGCCTTTGACGACTTCAACGGTGACAACTTCGACCATGGTCCGCTCGGCTTCGTGGGTGGGGCCGCATTGTGGTGCAATCCGGCTGGGGCCAAGCCGATTTCAGGGATCGCCGTGCCGAACGGCACGCCGCAATGGGGACGTGCCTGGAAGAAAGCGGTGAAGGATAACTACACGAACACGGTTTCGATCGATTCGAACGGCGCGAACATGGTCTACCGCGATTGCTATCTTGACCTTGATCCAACTTACAAGAATAAGTACGGCCAGCCGCTTTTACGTTTTACCTTTGATTGGAAAGACAACGACATCCGAATGACGCGATTTGTCACCTCGAAACTCGAGCAGGTCGCACGTGCGATGAACCCAAAGTCTTACACCGTCACCCAGAAGAACTTCGGCGATCATTTTGACTTGCGGCCCTATCAGACTACGCACTGGGCGGGGGGGCTCATCATGGGAGCGGACCGGCCAACGAGCGCATTAAACCGGTATTTGCAAAGCTGGGATGTTCCCAATGTCTTTGCGGTGGGCTCGGGAGTCTTTCCGGTAGGCTTGGGTTACAACCCCACTGGTGCAGTCGCTGCACTAGCGTACTGGTGTGCAAAAGCGATCAGGCAGCAGTATCTGAAAGACCCACGGCCGCTGGTCGACGCGTAAGGAGCGACGCAGGATGAATCGCAACTATCATTTCGTTGCCGCCGCGGGACTGTTATTGTTTGCGCTCAAGGCGCGGGCCGCGGATCCTCAACAACTTGCGCGGGGCGAATACATTGCGCGCGCAGGTGACTGTGTCGCGTGCCATACTGCTCCGAAAACAGGCAAGGCGTTCGCTGGCGGCTATCCGCTGGGCACGCCACTGGGGGTCGTCTATTCGACGAACATCACGCCGGACAAAGCAACCGGCATTGGCGCCTGGAGCTATGACGACTTCGCGAAGTTGATGCGAAGCGGTATCACCCGCGAGGGACACGCGGTCTATCCGGCGATGCCTTACCCGTCGTACGCCCGCGTCACCGATGCCGACATGCGCGCGCTATATACTTATCTCATGAACGGTGTCATGCCCGTGAGCCAGTCAAACCGGGAAAATGGCATACCTTGGCCGTTGTCGATGCGATGGCCTCTCCACGTTTGGAGCTGGATATTTTCACCGGGGCTGCCGAGTCTTTCCGCGAAGGCGAACGGCAACGATGAGCCTGGCCCGCAGCGGACACGCGGAGCCTATCTGGTGCAGGGATTGGGGCACTGCGGCAGTTGCCACACGCCACGCGGTGCTGCATTGCAGGAGAAAGCATTGACGGACGCTGGAAATACGATTTATTTATCAGGGGGTGGTTCGATCGACGGCTGGATTGCCCCTTCTCTACGCAATGAGGCGGGTGATGGGATAGGGAGCATGTCGCAAGAAGACTTGGTCGCTTTCTTGCGAAGCGGTCGTACGGTTCGTGTCGCGTCGTTCGGGGCGATGAACGACGTTGTGGTGCATTCGACGCAATATTTGTCCGATGCGGATCTGAACAGCATTGCGGTCTACCTCAAGTCCTTGCCGCCCCATAAGCCCGACACAGCGCCTTTTGAATACAATGCGACTTTGGCGGCCGCGCTTTATAACGGACGGCCCTCGACTCCAGGCGCACGGATCTATCTGGATCGTTGCGCGAGTTGTCATCGGTCGGATGGCAAGGGAAACGGCAAGGCATTTCCGTCGCTCGCAGGTAACCCCGTTCTGCAATCGCCGGATCCTACCTCGGCCATTCACATTGTGCTTTCAGGCGCTTCGATGCCGGCAACGCGTGCTGCGCCGTCGGCAATGACCATGAGTTCCTATGTGTCTGTACTCGATGATCAACAGGTGGCCGACGTCGTGACGTTTATCCAAACGGGGTGGGGCAATCAAGGTGCCGGTGCGACCGCCAAAGAAGTCGCTAAAGTTCGTCAGTTTTCGATGCCCGTCAACCCACAAGGTTGGACCGCAAAGACGCCCTGACAACAATTTCATTAACGACCACTGCGGACTGGTGCGCGTCCGTCGATCCTGATTTGCCGAATTAACCATCAAGGGCGCAGAGTCAGCACCTGTCGGCGCTTGCGGGTCGTAACGAGAAAATGGACCAGCGCCAATATGGGAAACAGGCTGGCGACTAACGCGCTAAGCCGCCATCCTCCAGCCTCATATAAGCTGCTGGCAACGGCCGACCCGACCGCTCCACCAAGAAAGATACTGGTGAAATACAAGGCAGTTAGCCGATTGCGACTCAAAGCGTCGAGCGCAAGAATTTCTCTCTGGCCGATCACAAGATTCATTTGCGTAGCAAAATCGAGTACTACGCCTGTCGCGATCAGACCGGCTGCCCCAAGGCTGGGCACGATAAGGTTGGGAACGAAGGAGACTGTTCCAACCACCAGCGCAATGGCTGTCCCTACTCTGGCATAGCCGGCATCGGCGAGCCTTCCGGCAATCGGCGCGGAAGTTGCACCGATTGCGCCGACAAGCGCGAAGAGAGCGACGCCCGATTGAGATAGGCCATAGTGATGCATAAGTTCCAGAGGAACGGTAGTCCAGAATAAACTGAACGAGGCAAACATGAGGGCTTGATACAACGCGCGGTGCCGCAGGACCGGCATTGTGACTAACAGCCCGCCGAGTGAACGTATGAGTCGACCGTACGATGCTGTGTGCGCTGGTTGGCGTGATGGCATGGTCGCAGCCAGCAGCGCCGTGACGCAGGTCATCAGCACGGTTGCTGCCCAATATACCGATCGCCACCCGAAGTTCCCAGCGATGAAGCTGGAGATAGGACGAGCAAGAAGGATGCCGAGCAATAAACCGCCCATAATAGTACCCACTACTTGGCCACGCGTTTCGTCTGGGGCCATGTGAGCAGCTAGTGGAACGAGGATCTGGACGGTTACGGTGCTAAAACCAAGAACAAGCGAAACAAGAAGAAACGTGGCCGGCTCATGTGCCATCGATGCCGCAGCTAGTGCAACTACGGAAATGAGCGCGGTGGCGATCATAAGTCGCCGGTTCTCCAGGATGTCACCCAGTGGGACCAGGAAGAACATACCCAGCGCATATCCGATCTGGGTGAGTGAGACGATCAGACTCGCCGTTGCAGGCGACATGTGGATTTCTGGCGCAATGAGCGCGATGATCGGTTGAGCGTAGTACAGATTCGCGACGATCGCTGCGCAGCAAAATGCGAAAAGTGCAATCATTCCGCGCGTCAGGCTCGGGCGTCCGGTACTCTCCGCAATGGACCGAATTTCAGGCGTCATGGATGTTTCTCATAGTCAGGCAATCTGCATGCGATGTAGGTTGCCGTTCTTGTCTGTGGCTCGATTCTCATCGGATTGCATCAAGACTCACGAAAGCTGCGGGGCGCAGGCTCTTTCTCCTGCTGCTGTTGGTTATGCTAGCTTTCTCGGCTTGATAAATGTCTGAAACGTTCTTACGTTTTATAAAGACTGGGCGGAGTCGCGACTATGCGCGCTGGCGACACTCAGTCCTGTGAACGGTACACAGGTAGCATCCTCGTCGATGCGCAGAAGCCGCCCCGCATTGGCAATGACGATGAACGTGCCGACGTTGTGCAGGATCGCCACCCAGACCGCCCCCAGCAAGCCGAGCGCAGCGAGCGTGATGATGACGACGGTACAGAAGAGGCCGATCGCCGCGTTGATCGTCGCGGTAAG
>Ga0302178_10001532_pt1 | contig 19437 bp, 14 predicted proteins | sample I_Palsa_E1_3_FD_198790 | JGI IMG/M metagenome (GOLD analysis project Ga0302178, IMG submission 198790) | Peat permafrost microbial communities from Stordalen Mire near Abisko, Sweden - I_Palsa_E1_3 | ecosystem: Environmental > Terrestrial > Soil > Palsa > Peat permafrost | place: Sweden... | reverse complement strand
TCCGGCGGACCGCATCCTGGGTGCGGTCATCGCAGGCCTCGCCTGCCGCCTCCATCCTGATCAGGATCACGTGCGCGATGCGGTGCGACAGCATCTCGCGGCCGGTCCCGTAGCGCACACCGCGGAGTCGCAGTTCGTCGGCCAGCCGGGCGATCTCGTGCGCAGGGACCCGCCAGCGCCGCGAGCCGCGGACCAGCATGAGCGCCTCGGAGGGCTGCCTGACCTGCTCCCATAGAGCGTTGCGCAGCACTTCCGCCATCCTGGCGTCCCCCTTGATCCTGGCCGCAGGCTCCGGATCGGCGCCCCGGACCGGCACCGTGGCCAGCAGATCGGTCACCGATACCTGGGTGACGTCCAGCTCGCCGAGTGCTGGCAGCACGTTGCGGATATAGGACAGGAAGGCCCGGTTCGGCCCGACGACGAGGACGCCCCCGCGGCTCATCCGCTCCCGGTGCGCATACAGCAGGTAGGCGACGCGGTGCAGGCCGACGGCGGTCTTGCCGGTGCCCGGTGCGCCCTGCACGCAGACCGTACGGTCCACGTCCGCACGCACGATGTCGTCCTGCTCCGGCTGAATGGTTGACACGATGTCGCGCATCGGGCCGGATCTGGGCCGCTCGATCTCGTCAATCAGGATCCGGCTGACCGAAGCGCCCGGCTCCCCCGGCCGCCTCGCCGGTACGTGCCGCCCGGCACGGGAGAAGTCTTCGTCCTCGTACGCGGTCAGCTGTCCGCCGGAGAATCCGAACCTGCGGCGGTGTGCCAGTCCCATCGGCTCGGCCGGGCTGGCCCGGTAGAACGGCCGGGACACCGGCGCGCGCCAGTCGATCACGACCGGATGGCCGTCCGGGTCGTGGACATGGCGCCGGCCGATGTGGAACTGCTCGCCAGGAAAAGCGCTGCCGAACTCCGCCCGCCCAGCCTCGCTGCGGGCCTTGCCGTCGCCCGCATTGGTGTCCGGCCAGGTGACCTGGTCGGAGTAGTCGAGCCTGCCGAAAAAGAGCGGCGTGTCCGGGAGGTCATGCAGTGCCTCGGCGCGCCGGTGCAGATCGGCCTTCAGGTATTCCTCGGAGACCGGGTCGCCGCCGAGAGCGCGGAGTGAGAGCACGTTCTCGCGCATCAGCCGCAGGAATGCATGCGCGGCCCGCAGGTGAGCGCGCTCGGCGGCGAGAACCAGGTCGGTATCGGTATCGGTATCGGCATCGGCGGACGAGCTAGACCCGGCAGCGGGGCGGGAACTGGCCTGCGCCCCATTCTGGGTGCCGCTGACCGAGGGCATGATGCATCACCTCGATGGCATGGGGGATGGCACAAGGGCCAAGAGCCTAGCAATACTGACGGCTCCGGTCATCTCAATATTCCGCCAGCCCCGGCTGGCGGAGCCTGCGAATCCCATGATCGCGGAAACTTAGGCGGGTTCCAGCACGCCTTTATTTCCGTGTTGACGAAGAACGGCAGGCGCAGCACGGCCGTAGGCCCGACGAGTGGGGCGTGTGGGGTGCGTGGGGCGGGACGGCCAGGCGGGATCCGCGGCGGGGGACAGGGGACGTGGGACGGGACGGCGGGACGGGGGAGCGGGACGGCGGGACGGCGGGACGGCCAGGCGGGATCCGCGACGGGGGATGGGACGGGGGGACGGGGGGACGGGACGGGGGACGGCGGGCGGGACGGGGACGGGGGGACGGGACGGGGACGGGGGGACGGGACGGAAGCTGGCGGGGCTGGGCACCAGTGACTGTTGGGCCGCGTAATTTCGCTAGGGGAATCCCGCCCGGAAATACGGGGCCGTTGATCCCGGGGAAAGGTGCTGACCTGGACACCGAGGTTCACGGTCATTGCGATCAGCGGTTCAGCCGCGTCGCCGCCGTCTTCGCCAGGCATTTCGAGCGCGGCGAGGAGGCAGGCGCGGCGGTCTGCGTCTACCAGGGCGACGACATCGTCGTGGATCTATGGGCCGGTCATGCCGACCCGCGGGCCGGGCGGCCATGGGAACGGGACACGCCTTGCCTGGCATTTCGTGTGCCAAGGCGGTCACCGCGGTGTCCGCGCTGCGCCTGGCTGAGGCGGGTGCGTGTGACCTGGATGGCCCTGTCTCAGCGTGGTGGCCCGGGTTCGCGGCTGCGGGCAAGGAGAATACGACCGGGGCAGCGGGGCCGCTGCCGGTACCCGGGCGGCACGGCTGGTCAGCGCGGTCTATGCGAGCGCCGGCTGACCGGTCAGGAGCCGGTTTCCGGCCAGGACCAGTGGAAGCCGACGACCGCCTTCTCCAGTGACCTCAGGTAACGGTGAGCCGAATGCTGGATGTCCAGCGTCACCCGCTCCTGCTCGGCGATCTCCCCTTCCAGCCCGTCCCAGACCGCCCACCAGACGGTGTCCGGCAGCCTGTCCGGGTGGAATTCGACGCGCAGGTCGAAGTTCTCCAGCCGGCGAAGCGCGGCACGGCGGCACTGGCGTTCGTGCGGGTCGAGGAGATTTCCCGGGTAGTGGTATGACGTCCAGTACTCGAGCGTGAGGGTCTCGCCAAGGGCGAGCGACTTGGTCAGCGGAATATCGGTGGCATAGACACCGTCCCTGATCCGGTAGAGGGAACCGGAGGGATCCCCGCATCCCTGGCCCGTCTCAAGAGTCGTCGCATTCGTGTCGTAGATGTAGGGGACGCGGTCCAGCCCGTCCACGATCGCCTCGACGACCTGGAGCGTGCGGGTGGCGGCGATCCGGCCGTCAGGCCCCACATGGAAGTGATCGTGCATGGAGACCGTCTGGTGCCTGCGCGGCCCCAGGGCGGCCGCCACTTCCGCGAGGCTCTCGGGCGGCATCGCGCTGTCCCCGGCGAAGACGCTGATCGCGCCGGAGCCCTGCCACAGCCGCCAGAGGAGGTCCTCCTCCTGACCGGAGAACCCGAATGCGTCGATGAACAGCGACAACGCCCCGCGGCTGAACAGCCGGCCAGTCAGCGCCCGGGCAACGGTGTCCTTGAGCTGATGCGCAGTTATGTCGATGTCGCCGGTGACGCGGGGGTTGCACCACAGATGCCTGGCGAGGGCCTCGCCGACGGCTAGCTGATTGATCTCGCCGACCCTGATGCGCGTCGCGTGCTGCTCCCAGATCCGGCGGTACCGGCCCGGCCTGAGCAGCAACTCCCGCAGGTAGCTGGCAGCCGCAGCGCGGCCGGCCACGGAGGGAACGTCGGTCACGTATCTCCATTCCGGTCTATGCGAACTTACTGCGACATGTACCGGCTACCCTACGGCCGCGGGCTCGCACGGGAGGCGAGAGCGCGCGATGGTGTAACGCCGGGCGTGACCATGTTCCTCAGCGGTGCCGGGGCCCTGCGGCGGCTTGGCCATGTCACTGGCCCGAAGGCCGCCGTAAGGCTGGCTGACCGGCAGCCAGGGGATAAGGGGGCGGGCCCGCTGCGTTTGCGGCGGGCCCCACCCTTTACCCGAGCAGTCTGCGGGCGGCGCTCAGCAGAGCCGGCGCTCAGCGGGGCTCAGCAGAGCCGGCGCTCAGCGGGGCCGGGGCTCAGCGGGGCCGGGGCTCAGAAGAGCACCGACATGAAGGTGCCGGCTTCGATGAAGCCGGCCCGCCGGTACGCCGCACGCGCAGGGGAGTTGTAGTCGTTGACGTAGAGCGTCACGATCGGCGCGATGGATCCGCGCGCGAGCGCCACGACCGCCGCCATCCCGTGTGCGCCGAACCCGCGTCCGCGCAGGTCCGGGGGCACCCACACGCCCTGCACCTGGCATACCTGCGGGGTTACCGACCCCACCTCGGCCTTGAAGATGACCCGGCCGCCCTCGATTCTGGCGAAGGACCTGCCAGCCCTGATCAGCTCCATCACCCGCGCCCGGTACGCGGCGCCGCCGTCTGCTCCGACCGGCGATACGCCCACTTCCTCGGTGAACATGTCCACCGACGCCGGGAACAGGATGTCCAGCTCGTCCGGACGGACGGCACGCACCAGCGGATCGGGCGGTACCAGCGGGTCGCCGGAAATGGCCAGCACCGGCTGCGCCGCCCTGACCTCACGCGGGCGGCCCCAGTACGGCGAGAGCAGCCCCCACAGTTCCTGCACGGCCGGCGCGGGACCGACGATCGATGAGCAGCGGCGGCCCTGCAGGCGGGCACGCCCGGCGAAAGCCGTCACCGCGCCCGACGTCGCAGCGACCGGCACGAGGTTGGCGCCCGAATAGCAGAGCGACGTCAGCCGCCCGCGATCGGAATAGCCCCATAGCTGAGCACCGAGCCTGCCGGGATCGAGGCCGGCCGCCCGCAGCCGGGCGCTGACGAAGACGTTCGTCACCGCATCCCGGTCGCAGATCAGGAGCGCCTCGTCGCGATCGCTATCGTTCAGCAGGCGCAGCGACGACGACTTCCACGTCCTTGTGCGCAGCACCCTTCCAGGGTAACTGCACGGCGCTCAGGGCCGGTGGCTGACGGGCAGGTGGCTGACGCGGTCTTCCCGGTAACCCGGCCAGAGGGCTTGCCCGTCAGCCAGGCGACGGGGCAGGCAGCGCCGCGCAGGTGGCATTGACTAGCCCCGGCTGCTGCGGCAGCGCGCCGGTGCGCAGGTAGCGGTTCAGGTAGCCGTTGACGCAGTTATTGGGCGGGCTGGCCAGGGACTGGCCGTGATTGCCGCCGCCCGTTACGACGACCATCCGGGCACTCGGCAGCGCCTTGTGCGCCTGCTGCGCCCCCGCGTACGGGGTAGCCGCATCGAGCGTGCCCTGGATCATCAGGATTCCTGGCAGCCCCTGGCCCTTGATCCGCAGCGGCTTCGCCGGCCCGCGTACCGGCCAGAACGCGCAGGCCGCGTTGAACCATGTGTTATCCCAGGCCTCGAACGGCGCGGTCGAGTACACCTTCCTGGTGTCAGAGTTCCATTTCGCCCAGTTGCGCGGCCAGCTGACGTCGCTGCACTCCACGGCGTTATAGACGGCAAACTCGTTCTCGTTCTGCCTGCCCCCCTCGTCGTATGCGCTGACCAGCGCACTGGTACTGCCGCTTTGGGTGTACGCGGCGAGCGCGCCGGCCAGAACCGGCCAGAAGCTGTTCGCGTACCCGCCGACCAGGAACGTGTCGTCGTACTCGTCCGGGCCGATCATCGGGCCATCCGGGCCGCTGACCGGATGGGCCTCAAGCCGCGCCCGGGCCTCGTACCATGCCTTGCTCACCTGCGCCGGAGTCGAGCCGAGCCGGTAGACGCTGTCGTGGGAGGCGACCCAGGAATAGAACGCGTCCATCCGGCCCTGGAACGCGTAGTCCTGGGAGATGTTGTCGGCGTACCAGACCCCGTCGGGATCAACGGTGCTGTCCAGGACCATCCGGCGGACCCGGTGCGGGAACAAGGTCGCGTACACCTGGCCGATATAGGTTCCGTAGGAGTAAGCAAAGTAGCTGATCTGCCGCTGGCCGAGGGCAGCCCGGATCGAGTCGACGTCCCTGGCGGTGTCCTCCGTCGTCAGGTACGGCAGCAGCCAGCCGTACTTCTTCTCGCAGTCGGCGGCGTAGGTCCTGGCCCGGCCGATCAGGACCTGCTCGGCCGCATTGTTAGCGGGGATGTAGTCGGGCCGCACCCCGGCGAAGAACGACGGCTCGCAGTGCAGTGCAGGCGTGGACGACCCGACGCCACGCGGATCGAAGCCGACGATGTCGTACTCGGCGGCTACCGAGGGCTCCAGGCCGTGCGCCACTTCGGACGCCAGGGCCAGGCCGCTGCCGCCGGGCCCGCCCGGGTTGACGATCAGCACGCCCTGCCGGCCGGCCGGCGCCGTGGCCGGCACCTCGTCGAGCGCCAGGGTAATCTTCCTGCCGTCCGGGTGCCGGTAGTCAAGCGGCACCTGCAGGCGGGCGCACAGTATCCCCGTGCCGAGCGCCGGGCAGGGGTGCCAGTGCACGTGCTGCCGCGCGGTCGGCCGGGCCGCCGCCGGTGACCGCGTCGCGGCATGCGACTGCGCTGCTGGCTGCGAAGACCCGCCGCTGGTGCAGCCTGAGAGGGCGACAACGGCGACCGCAGCAGCCGCGGCTGCGGGCAGGGCAATCCTCATGAGGTCATCCTGCCCGACCCGGGCGACTGCTCCAGCGCCCGGCACCGGGCCGGCCCGGGCGGCTGCTCCAGCGCCCGGCACCGGGCCGGCAGCGCGCCGGGGCACCACCGCGGCCGGGCGCTGCGGCGGCCGGGCACCGCCGCGGTGGCTGGGCTCAGACCTGGACGAACTCGATCCCGGCCAGTTCGCAGAACACCTGCCAGTCCGCCGCATGATGCCCGAGGTTCATCACCTCATGGTGCGGTCCACCGGCCCGCAACCATCCGTTCAGGCACGCGCGGACGCCGGAGGCCGGGCGGAACTGGCCGTAGGGCATCTCCAGGGCCGGCAGTAGCTGGCTGTCCAGGTTCTCCCCCTCGGCGACGACGAGGCGGAACCGCTCGCCCTCCAGCGAGACCAGGGCCGCGAGGGTGGCCGGCCCGGGCTGGTACTGGAACAGGAACGTCGGCGGGTCCGCCAGCCTGCCGATGCCGAGCGGGCGCTTGATCAGCCTGACCGGCCGGTCGGTACGCGCGATCTTCCAGTTGCCCTCGCCCATATGGCTCTGCAGGATCGAGTCGGACGGGAAGTCCATCGCGTACATCTCGGTGAAGTGCGCGTCGCCGATCAGCAGGTGGCCCGCCGAGACCAGGCAGGCGGTCAGCACGTCGCCCTCGGCGGCGTAGCCGTAGCCCTTGGCCATCAGGCTGGAGGCGGCGGCCAGTGGCAGCCTGCTGAACCGGCCGTCGTCGCCGATGGCGTCGAAGTGCGCGGTATACGCGCCGAATCCCCTGGTGACCAGGATCTGCTCGATCGCCACCTGCATGCGCGCGTTATCCTGGCGTTCCTCGGCGGACAGCCGCGGGTCAATCTCGAAGTTCGCGTCCTCATAAGCAATGACCTCGGCGGCGTCGGCATCGGTGACGGCGAGCATGCCCCGGTACATGTCGCCGGGCGCGACCGCCAGGATCTCCGGGCCGAGGCTCCTGATCAGCGCGCTCTCATCGACCCTGATGTCGCCCATGTCGTTCATGGCATAGCCGAAGATCGCGACCTTCAGTGACTTCCAGGCCGTGACGGCGGCGGCGGCCCGTGCCCACCTGCCCACGTCGGCGCGGAACTCCGCTGACTTCCAGTCATCGGTCAGCACGCAGAACCGCCGCCCGGCGCGGACCATCGCGTTCGCCGTGTCCTGGGCGCCGTGCACGCCCTGGTTGTAGGTCATGTCGGCCATGTCCCACGCGGGGGTGACATTGGGCTCGGGCTGGATGTTCGCGAGGCAGATCGGCAGCCGGGACTCCGAGAGCAGCCGCGCCACCCGCATGGCCGGCCCGTAGGTGAGCATCACGACAAGGACGCCGTCGAGATCCGCGCCCTCGAAAGCCCGCATCTCCCGTTCCGCGTCCTCGCGGTACTTGACCGGCTTGCTGGGGATGAACTCGCCGACATCGGCCAGCTGCGCGGCAATCTCGGCGGCATAACCCGCCTGCCGCTCCGCTATCCCGGGGATCATGTCGTCGTAGAGGTCCTGCATGATTCCCAGGATCCCGATGCGCGGCTTGCGATAGGTCATGAGGAGAACCTTCCTGAACGGATGCGTCCGGGCGACTGCCGCACGAGACTGGTCAGCGCTGACCGTAATGATCTTTGTATCGCTGGTGGAGCGCGTCCACCTGGTCACTGGCAAGTGGTTCCGTCGTGCCGAGCGCGCGGGCAAGGTGCACCGTGCGGGCGGCGTCCTCGCACATCACGGCCGCCTTCACCGCATCGACGGCAGTCGGGCCGATCGTGAACACGCCATGACTGCGCATGAGCACGGCAGGCGAGCGGTGGCCCTCCAGCGTGGCCACGATGCCGCGGCCGATCTCGTCGCCGCCGATCAGCGCGAACGGCCCGAGCGGGATCTCGCCGCCGAACTCGTCAGCCATCGCGGTGATGACGCACGGGACGGGTTCGCCCCGGGCAGCCCAGGCCGTGGCATAAGCGGAGTGGGTGTGCACCACGCCGCCGACCGCGGGCATGTGCCGGTACACGTAAGCGTGCGCGGCGGTATCACTAGAGGGGCTGAGCCCGCCGTCAACCGGTGCGCCGGCCAGGTCGCACACCACCATGGACGCCGGGGTCAGGTCGTCGTAGGCCACCCCGCTCGGCTTGATCACCATCAGCCCGGCGCCGGGCACCCGGGCGGACACGTTCCCGGACGTCCAGGCGACCAGGCCGTTCCTGACCAGCTCGGCGTGCAGGCGGCAGACCTCCCGGCGGATCTCGCTGATGACGTCGCCGGGCACGGCGCCGCTCACGGCGCGCCGCCGGCAGGGCTCGCACCGTCAGCCTGCTGGCCGGCCAGCACTCGCAGGCGCACGGTGCGCAGCCGGTGCATGACCTCGTTGGCGCCGCGGCCGAAGTAGTCGTGCAGCGCCACGTACTCGCCGTACAGCTCGTCGTAGACGGCGGCGCTCGCCGGGTCGGGGGCGTAGACAGCGTCGCGCTTGCGGCCCATGACGGCCGCCGCCGCTGGCACGTCCGGGTAGGCGCCGGCCGCGACCGCGGCGTGGATAGCAGAGCCGAGCGCCGGTCCCTGGGCGGAGGAGATCAGGCTGAGCGGACGGTTGAGCACGTCGGCGTACACCTGCATCACGAACGTGTCCTTCAGCAGGCCGCCGGCGACCACCAGTTCGGTGACCGGCGCGCCGGATCCCTCGAAGGCGTCGATGATGACCCGGGTGCCGAACGCCGTCGACTCGACCAGCGCGCGGTAGATGTCCGGTGCCCTGGTGGCGAGGGTGAGCCCCAGCACCGCTCCCGACAGGTGGGCATCGACAAGGACCGAGCGGTTACCGTTCAGCCAGTCAAGGGCGATCAGGCCGTGCGCGCCGGCGGGCTGCCTGGCAGCCTCCTCGGAGAGGAGGTCAAACAGGGAGATGCCGCGCCGCTCGGCCTCCTGCAGGTAGCTGCCGGGCACTGCCTGCTCGGTGAACCAGGCGAAGATGTCCCCGACGCCGCTCTGCCCGGCCTCGTAACCCCACTGCCCGGCGATGATGCCGCCGTCCACCACCCCGCACATGCCGGGCACCTCGGCGAGGGTGGCCCCGTTCATCACGTGGCAGGTAGACGTGCCCATGATGGCGACCATCTGGCCGGGCGCGGTGGCGTTCGCCGCGGGCGGCGTGACGTGCGCGTCCACGTTGCCGGCCGCCACCGCGATGCCCGCGGGCAGGCCGGTCCACTGCGCCGCCTGGGGAGTCAGCGACCCGGCCCGGGCGCCGAGCGGCAGGACGGGATGCGCAAGCTTGTCCGCGGCGAAGCTGGCGAACCGCGGATCAAGCGCGGCGAGGAACTCGCGCGATGGGTAATGACCGTCCTGCAGGATGCCCTTGTACCCCGCCGTGCACGCGTTCCTCGTCTCGGCGCCCATCAGCTGCCAGACGATCCAGTCGGCCGCCTCGATCCACCGATCGGCCTGCTGGTAGATCCCGGGATCTTCCTCCAGCAACTGCAGCGCCTTGGCGAACTGCCACTCGGCGGAGATCTTGCCTCCGTACCTGGCTATCCATGGTTCGCCGCGCTCGTGTGCCAGGGCATTGATCCGGTCCGCCTGCTGCTGGGCAGCGTGATGCTTCCAGAGCTTGGGATAGGCGTGCGGGCAGCCTGCCAGTCCGGGCAGCTGGCACAGCGGGATGCCGCTGCGCAGCACCGGCATGACGGTGGACGCGGTGAAGTCGGTGCTGATGCCGATGACCAGGCCAGGATCGATCCCGGCCTGGCTGAGCGCGGCAGGCACCGCGTGGCGCAGCACATCGCAGTAGTCCTCCGGATCCTGCAGCGCCCAGTCGGGCGGCAGCTGCTCGCCGGTGGCGGCGAGCGTGTCGTCCATGACGGCGTGGCTGTACTCGTGCACTGCGGTGCCGAGTTCCTCGCCATCGCGCACCCGGACGACCAGCGCCCGTCCGGACAGCGTCCCGAAATCCACTCCGACAACGCACGCATCTTGCTTGTTAGCGCTAACATCCATCGTTGGCCTCACCTAGCACGCTGCTTCCTTCCGGCCTTGTCCGGTATTTTCCTTCCGGCCTGGTCCGCACTGCTGCCGGAACCGCCGACGGCGGCGCGGTGGCGTTCACCGCCTGAACCTGGTCGCGCTCGAGCGCACCACCAGCTCCGGGACGACCGGCAGCCGTGAGCCGGCTGAGTCGTGCCCGGAGATCCTGTCCACCAGCAGCCGCAGCGCCCGCCGGCCAAGCTCGCCGAAGTCCTGGCGCACCGTAGTCAGGGGCGGCAGGAAGAAGGCGGCCTCGGGGATGTCATCGAACCCGACGACGCTGACGTCCTCCGGCACCCGGCGCCCGCCCTCGGCCAGCGCGCGGAGCAGCCCGAGGGCCATGTGGTCATTGGCGCAGAAGACCGCGGTCACGCCAGGCATCCTGGCGAGCTGATGCCCGATCTCGTAGCCCGAGCGTGACGACCAGTCTCCGGCCAGCACCTCGGGTTCCGGCGCCCCCGCTGACCGGAGCGCCTGCAGCCAGCCGTCGGTGCGCTCGCGGGCGTCCAGCCAGGAGCCTGGCCCGCCGACGTGGTGCACGGTCTGGTGGCCGAGATCAAGCAGGTACTGGGTCGCGCGGCACGCGCCGGCCGCGTTGTCCACGGCGACCGAGGCAAGCTGCGTCCGGGTACCGCAGCCGACGGCGACGAGCGGGACCTCCGCGGGAACGCCGCTGAGCGCGGCCACCGCCGATGTTTGCGGCGCGATGACGATGATCCCCTCCACGGCCTGGCCGAGGAACCTGTCCACCGCGTACAGCACACCGCGATGATCGAGCGCCGGCAGGCTGGCGATACTGACGAAATAGGCGTGCCGCGCCGCCTGCTCGATGCCGTAGAGCATGGATGCCGGGCCGTAGAGGGTGGTATCAAAGCTGATCACGCCGAGGGTATGGGTACGCCGGGTCACTAGCGTGCGCGCCGCCGCATTCGGCCGGTAATCCAGCTCGCGGATCGCGGCGAGTACCTTTTGCCTGGTCTGCGGCCTGACGTTGGGGTGCTGATTCAGTACCCGCGAGACGGTCTGGTGCGAGACACCGGCGAGCCGGGCGACGTCTGCCATCACCGGCCGGGCAGTGCCCTTCCCCGGGGCATGACCGGACCGCGCAGGCGCCACGTCGCTCCTCCCATCGAACTCGGCTGCGCCACCACCCCGTGCGACGACGTGAAGTGATTGTTATCGCTCACAACCTGCCGGTCAAGTGGCGGTCATCGCGGCCTCATGGCCGGGTGCCCAGATGGCCAGCCGTCCGGGCAGCGCAGCGCCCCGGCCGGGTACCCGGGGCCGCGGCTTGGCGGACTCAGCGCGCGGGCTTGAACGGGCCGCGCACACGGCGCGCGCCGGCTGACGGCATCGCGTCGAGGAACTGCGGCGGCGGCCAGCCCCGGCGGCTGAACTCCGCGCGCACCGACTCCAGGACCCGGGCCGAGACATCCGCCGGGACGAGCGCGATCACCGACCCGCCGAATCCCCCGCCGATCATCCGCGCGCCGAGCGCCCCGGCCCTGGTCGCCGCGGTCACCGTGACGTCTGCCTCCGGCCAGGAGATCTCGAAGTCATCGCGCAGCGACACGTGAGAGGCGGCGAGCAGGGTACCGGCCTCGCCAAGCCGGCCGGCCCGCAGCAGCGCCACGGTCTCGATAACGCGCTGATTCTCCGTGACCACGTGCCTGGCCCTGCGCCGCAGCAACGGGTCAGCCAGCCGGGACAATTCCGCTACGTCCGTGATGTCCCGCAGGGACCGCAGGCCGAGCGCACCCGCGGCCTGCTCACATTCACTGCGCCTGCTCGCGTAGTCACCATCGGTGAGCTCCCGCCGGGCGCAGGTATCGATGACCAGCAATTCCAGGCCAGTGCAGGCCGGGTCGAACGGGACCGCCACAGCCTCGGACGTGCGGCAGTCCAGCAGCAGCGCGTGACCGGCCTGGCAGAGCAGCGATGCGGACTGGTCCATGATCCCGGACGGCACGCCGACGAAGTCATTCTCCGCGCGCTGCGCGATCGTGACCAGCTCGGACCTGGGCACTGCCAGGCCATGCAGGTCGTTCAGGGCGAGCGCCACCGCGCATTCAAGGGCCGCGGAGGATGACAGGCCTGCTCCGCGCGGCAGGTCCGAGTCGAAGACCATGCTGACTCCCCCGACCTGGTGACCAGCCGCGCGCATGGCCCAGACGACCCCGGCAGGATAGGCAGCCCAGCCGGTGACCGCGCCGGGCGCGAGTGCGCCAGCAGGGATCGTCGCACCGCCGCCCGGTACCTGACGCGAACGCACTTCGAGAGCCCCATCACTCCGGCGGCCGGCCACCGCGAGCGTTCCCCTGCTGAGCGCGAAGGGCAGCACGAACCCCTCGTTGTAGTCGGTGTGCTCGCCGATGAGGTTCACCCGGCCCGGGGCATGCCATGCGCCATCAGGGGCCGCGCCGAAAACATCGCGGAACCAGGCAGCGGCGTCGTCGGCCGCCGGGTGGCCGGTCAACGAACCACGGACCGGGCGGCCGCCTGAACGGCCATGGACCGGGCGGCCGCTGGAGTGGCCACTGGGATGGTCGCCTGAGTGGCTGGGGTAGCCGCCTGAGTGGTCGCCCCGGTGGCCGCCCGCAGGGGTGCCAGGCCGTCGCCGGCCAGCCTCACCTGGCCTCCTGGAGCCTCAATGCCGCCGCCTCCGGGACGACATCGTTGATCCACACGCCCATGCCCGACTCCGTTCCGGCCAGGTACTTCAGCTTGCCGGGCGCCCGCTGGACCGACATCACCCGCAGGTGCAGCCCGAACTCGCTCCTGGCGGCGGCGTCACCGGCCGGCGCCTGGTACCACGCCGCGATGTAGGGCGGCGGGCTCCCGAAGAGCCCGTTGAGGCGGAGCAGCACGTCCAGGTAGAGATCACCGAAGGCGCTGCGCGCGTCGTCACCGAGTGCAGGGAGGTCGGGCACCCGCCGGACGGGAAAGAGAAGCACCTCATATGGCCAGCGTGCCGCGGCGGGCACGAAAGCGATCCAGTGCTCGTTGCGCGTGACGATCCGGGCGCCGTCCGATAGCTCGCTGCGGACGAGATCGTCGAACAGGTTGCCGTGACCGCCGCGCGCGTATGCCTGCGCCTGGCCGAGCATCTGCGCGGTCCGCGGAGTCACGAAGGGGAAACCGTAGATCTGGCCGTGCGGATGATGCAGGGTGACGCCGATCTCCTCGCCCTTGTTCTCGAAGCAGTACACCTGCCGTATTCCGGTCATGACGCCAAGGGCCGCGGTGCGGTCCGCCCATGCCTCCAGCACCGTGCGGACACGGCCTGGCGTCAGGTAAGCGAAGGCCGAGTCATGATCGGCGGTGAAGCAGACCACTTCGCAGCGGCCGATCGCCGGGCGCCGCGCGGTGAGCAGTTCCCCGGCCGGAGGGGAGGTACCGGCGGCGGGGGCGCTCCAGGCCGCGAGGGCGGCATCGGCCGCCGGGGTGATATCGGCGGCGCCGGTCACGCCGCCGGCCGCAGCACCGGTCACGCCGCCGGCCGCGTCCTGCGCAGGTCCCGCCCCGCGCAGCGAGGGGAAGCGGTTCTCGAACACCACGACGTCATAGCTGTCCGCTGGTATCTCGGTTGGCCGTCCCGGCCGGGAGGGGCAGAGCGGGCACTGATCCGCCGGCGGGAGGAACGTCCGGCCCTGGCGCTGGGCCGCTATCACCACCCACTCGCCGACGAGGGGATCCCACCGCAGCTCTGAGTCCGGTCCGGCGGCCGCGGCGGACGAGTCGCCGAGGTCCCGCGTGTCGCGCACTTGCGCGCGCCCGGACCCGGGTGACTCGTCGAAGTAGATGATCTCGCGTCCGTCGGCGAGCCGCCCGCTGCTCTTCCAGACTTGCGCAGGCGGTGCGGTGGCCTCATGCACTGCGGTGGCGTGCCTCCAGCGCCGCGCGGTACTCGGCGACGACGAGGTTGGTCAGTTCCACCACGGAGGTCTCCGAGCTCTTCTTGTCGAAGGTGATCTGGCCCTGCTGCAGCAGGTTCACCCGGTCGCACACCTCCAGCACCTGGCCGTAGTTGTGCGCGATGATGATGACCGACACCTGGCCATGCTCCTTCAGGTCCCGCACCAGATCCAGGATCATCGCCGCCTCCTTGACCCCCATCGCGGCCAGCGGCTCGTCCAGCAGCAGGATCTTCGCGTCCGAGTAGACGGAGCGCGCGACGGCGATCGCCTGGCGCTGGCCGCCGGAGAGCCTCGCGACCTGGACGTCGACCGACGGGATGTTGACCCCCATCGCCTCGAGATGCTCCCTGGCCTCGCGTCGCATGACCCGGTTGCTCAGGAACGGCCAGCGGACCTTTTCCCTGTTGAGGTACATGTTGTGGTACACGCTGAGCTGGTTGATCAGCGCGAGATCCTGATAGACCGCGTCGATGCCGAGCTCGCGTGCGTGGTCGACGGACTTGAGCGTGACTTCCTCGCCGTTGAGCACGATCCGCCCGGTGTCCGGCGGCTGGAAACCGCAGAGGATCTTCAGCAGGGTGGACTTGCCCGCGCCGTTGTCGCCGAGCAGCGCGAGCACCTCGCCTTTCGCCAGGTGCAAGTTGACGTCGGTCAGCGCCGTCACCGCGCCGAAACGCTTGCTGACGTGCTCCACCCGCAGGACGTCGCCGTCCTGCGCCCCGGCGGCCGCCGCTGGCTCTGCAGTCATCAGCCTCTCCCCGCTGCTTGCCGCCGCGCGAGTTGCACGTTGGCGATCATGGCGATCAGGATCGCGCCGCCGATGTAGATGTCAAGGGGATTGGCGCTGACTCCCGTAATCAGGAACCCGTCCTGCAAGGTGGCGAGCACGATCGCGCCGAGGAACGCGCCGATGATCGTCCCCGAACCGCCCAGCATCGCGGTCCCGCCGATGACGGCCGCGGTCACGCCGTAGAACATCGCCGGGTAGCCGCCCGCGCTCGGGTCGATCGTGTTGTCATAGAACGCCGTCTGCAGGCCGACGATCGCCCCCATCAGGCCGCAGATCATGAAGCTGCCGTACTTGATCCTGGCCACGCTGATGCCGGACTCCCTCGCCCCGAGGAGGTTGCCGCCCACGGCGACCGTATGCAGCCCCCACCTGGTGCGGGTGAGCACCACATGGAAGATCGCCACCAGGATGACCGCCCAGATGATCGCGGACCATGCGTACCCGCCATTCTGGCTGCCGAAGAACTTGCCGATGCTCTGCGCGGCGGCGGGGACGTTCACCGGTTCGGCGTTGGATGTGGTGAGCGTGAGCCCCAGCAGGATGAAGCCGGTGCCGAGCGTGGTGATGAATGACGGCAGCCCCAGCGTGACCGTCAGGAAGCCGTTGACCCAGCCGACCACGAGGCCCAGCAGCAGGGAGATCAGGATCGCGGGGATCACCGGGACGCCATAGAAGTCGATCAGGTAATGCATGAGGAAAGGCGCGAACACGACGACGAAGCCGACCGACAGGTCGATCTCGCCGCAGATCAGCAGCAGCACCTCGCCGATCGCGATGATGATGAAGGGCGCCGCGATCCCGGACAGCAGGTTGCTGACGTTCGATTGCCCGTAGAACGCCGACGACTTGGTCGAGAAGTAGACCAGCAGCAGGACGGCGACAACGAAGATGGTCGCCTCGCGCTGCCGGATGAAGAGGCCGCCGGTCTTCCGGAGCACTGCCAGCGGGTCCCCTCGCTTGGCCGGGCCACCCGGCGGCGGGCCGACGACGTTCGCGCGCTGCTCAGCGGTCTCGCTCATGTTGCCTTCGCTTCCCGTCCACGTTCACTTCACACGCGCCGGCGGCGGGCACCCGTCCGCGACCGCGAACGGGTGTCCGCCGCCGGCACCTCTGCACATCCCAGCCTAAGCCGCGCATTCCAGCCCAGGTAGTGCTATATCACGTGCTTGTGGTGCCGATCGGGTTGATGATCGGGCCGGACCGCGTGATCAGCTTCTCCGCTGTCGTCGACCCCTCGTACCGGCTCGGGCTGGCGAGATACGGGTCGACCGTGGTCTTGGTCACGAAGGTCAGGCCGGTGTCGGTGTCCGGCGGCGCAACCAGGCCCCCGGACAGCTTGTACATGTACAGCACCGGCAGGAACCCCTGCAGGTACGGCTGCTGGTCGATGGTGAAGTCGATCGAGCCGGCCTTGATGGAACTCAGCGTGGTCGGCGTGAGGTCGAAACCGCCGGCCGGGATCTTGCCCGACATGCCGGCGCCCGCCAGCGCCTGGGCGAGGAACTCGGTCGAGCCAGCGTCCACGGCGAAAGCGCCCTTCACCGAGCTCTTGTGCCCGAGCAGGTAGGCCTTCTCCGCGGGAAGTTCCGCGTTGGTCGCCGCCCCGGTCGCGATCTCGCTGATCTTGTATCCCAGCGGCTCGAGAACCGCCGCCGCGCCGGCGTAGCGCGGCTGGATGTTGCCCGTGCCCGGGGTGGCGATGAAGATGACGATCTCGCCCGGGGTGGTCACGAGGGACTTAATGCGCTCCCCGAGCTGCTGGCCGGAGGTGAACAGCGCCTGGCCGACGTAGCAGAGCCGGTTGGTGCCGATGTCGGGGACGCCCTTGGCGTTGACGGTCCCGTCGGCGTTGTAGGTGATCACGGGAATGCCCGCCGCCATCGCCTTGCCCACCGGGCCGGTGAACCCGGTGGAGCTGATGACCGTGGTGGCGATCCCGTCCGCGCCCGCGGAGACCGCGGTGTTCAGGTAGCTCACCATCTGCGAGACGCTCGAGGTGGATGCCGAGCCGCCCCACTTGGGCTTGGGCAGGCCGAGCAGCGCGGCAGCGTCAGCGAAGCCGTACTGGGTCGGCACGAAGAACGGGTTGGCGAAGACGTGGTTCACGAACCAGAACTGCCACGCGGGGGTCTTCGGGAAGTCCCCGATCGTGCTCGCAGCGGAGCCGCTGCTACTGCTGGTGGGGCTGGCGCTGCTGCTGGACGAGCACGCCGCCAGCAGCGCGGACGCCGCAGCCGTCGCGCTGACGAGACCGGTGCCCTTGAGCAGCCGCCGCCGCGTCGGCCCGTCGCTCATGTTCAGCGTATCGATCGCTTCTTCGACCTTGGGGTGGACTTTGTCCATTACTAACCTCCGGATAGTGTCCTGCGGGCAGAACGCTGCCCTACGTCGTACCGGGCTGGCTGCCCAGGGATGATAACGACCTCACCGCCGTCGGCAGCGGGCCGCGTCGCAGCCCTGAGCGCTGGCGCAAGCCTGGATCCTGGCCACTGCGGTCGGGCGGACGCTGCCGTCACCCAGTGCCCCCTGACTTCCTGTCTCGTGACTATCCGTCGGGGTTCCACCTGCGGCCGGGCCTCGACGGAGCTGCCTGGCACTCGGCCGCATACGACCACGCGAACGGGGGCGCGCTGCCGGACGGCGGCCTGGCAGGCAGGACGCGCCGTCAATGTGAGCGCTCACGTTTACATGCTCGAAACAACCAAGCTGTGATGCCATAAGCTAGAACAGACAGAGATCCTCGTCAATGAACAACTCCCACCAGATACGAACATGTGATCTGGCGCCCTGACCAGCGCCGGTCAGGACGCGGGCGGGCGGCCTGCCCGCGACGCGGGAAGGCCGAAGATATGCTCGCCAAGCACCGGCAGTCGATGATCCTGCAGGACGTCCGGCGCGCGGGCAGCGCACGGGTAAGTGATCTCACCCAGCGTCTCGGCGTATCGGACATGACCGTCCGCCGCGACCTGGAGGTGCTCGCCAGGGCAGGGCTGATCGAGAAGGTGCACGGCGGCGCGGTAGTGCCGGGCGTACCGAGCAGCCACGAGCCTGGCTTCGATGCCAAGTCCGCGCTCGAGCGGCCGGAGAAAGAGGCCATCGCGAGGGCGGCCGCTGCCCTGGTCGCGCCGGGCAGCGCTATCGCGCTCTCCGCGGGCACTACCACCTTCGAGCTGGCCAGGCACCTGCGCAAGATCCCCCGGCTCACGGTCGTGACGAACTCCATCCGGGCCGCGAGTCTGATGGAAGGCGCCAGGCCCGCTGGAAGCGGCTCAGCCCGGTTCGCGGTTATTCTCACGGGCGGCATCAGGACCCCGTCGGACGCCCTGGTCGGCCCGGTTGCCGATCTCGTGATCCGGTCGCTCCATTTCGACATCCTCTTCCTCGGCTGCCACGGCATCGACCCGGCGGCCGGGCTCACCACGCCCAACCTGGCGGAATCGGAAACGAACCGCGCCTTCGTGCGCTCGGCGCGCAGGGTCACGGTCATCGCCGACCACACCAAGTGGGGGATCGTCGGCCTGAGCTCGTTCGCCGACCTGGAGGATGTGGACACCCTGATCACCGACGGCGAGCTGCCCGCCGAAGCGCAGTCCCTGCTCGCGGACCGGGTCGGCGAACTCGTTATCGCGGACGGCCGGTCCGGCACGGCGGCCCAGGGCTGAGCGGCTCGGGGCTGAGCGGCGCAGGGCTGAGCGGCTCAGCCTTCCGCGGGCTCCATCGCGGCCGCGAGCTTCATCGCCTCTTCGATCAGGGTCTCCACGATCTGCGACTCGGGGACCGTCTTGATCACCTCGCCCTTGACGAAGATCTGGCCCTTGCCGTTGCCGGAAGCAACGCCGAGGTCCGCCTCCCTCGCCTCGCCGGGGCCATTGACCACGCAGCCCATCACGGCGACCCGCAGCGGGATCTCCAGCCCGTCCAGCGCCGCGGTCACCTGGTCAGCGAGCTTGTAGACGTCCACCTGGGCGCGCCCGCAGGAAGGGCAGGACACGATCTCCAGGCCGCGGTCGCGCAGGCCGAGGGACTCCAGGATCGCGGCACCGACCTTGACCTCCTCGACCGGCGGCGCGGACAGCGAGACCCGGATCGTGTCGCCGATCCCCTCGGCGAGCAGCGCGCCGAACGCCACCGCTGACTTGACGGTGCCCTGGAACGCGGGCCCGGCCTCGGTCACCCCCAGGTGCAGCGGGTAGTCACATTGCTCCGCGAGCTGCCGGTAGGCGTTGATCATGATGACCGGATCGTGGTGCTTCACCGAGATCTTGATGTCGGTGAAGCCGTGCTCCTCGAACAGCGAGCACTCCCAGAGCGCCGACTCCACCAGCGCCTCAGGGGTGGCCTTGCCGTACTTGGCCAGCAGCCGCTTGTCCAGCGAGCCCGCGTTGACGCCGATCCTGATCGGCACCCCGGCGTCGCCAGCCGCGCGGGCAATGTCGGCCACCTTGTCATCGAACGCCTTGATGTTGCCGGGATTCACCCGGACCGCCCCGCAGCCGGCGTCGATAGCGGCGAACACGTACTTGGGCTGGAAGTGGATATCGGCGATCACCGGGATCTGCGACTTGCGCGCGATTTCGGGCAGCGCGTCGGCGTCGTCCTGGGACGGCACGGCGACGCGCACGATCTGGCAGCCCGTTGCGGTCAGCTCCGCGATCTGCTGCAGCG
>Ga0302178_10001528_pt1 | contig 19460 bp, 17 predicted proteins | sample I_Palsa_E1_3_FD_198790 | JGI IMG/M metagenome (GOLD analysis project Ga0302178, IMG submission 198790) | Peat permafrost microbial communities from Stordalen Mire near Abisko, Sweden - I_Palsa_E1_3 | ecosystem: Environmental > Terrestrial > Soil > Palsa > Peat permafrost | place: Sweden... | reverse complement strand
TATGAGCGAGCCAGGAAAGTGATCGGTGACGAGCTGGGCGTGGATCCCGGCCCGGGCCTGCGGCAGCTCCACACCGAGATCCTGGCGGCCGACGCCCGCCCCGCGTCCCCGGCGGTCCGGCCCGCCGGGCCCGTAGTCTCGCCCGAGCCCGGCCCGGCACCGCAGATCGCGACGGCACCACCGCTGGCGCCGGTCGTGCCGTCACAGTTGCCTGCTGACATTCCCGACTTCACCGGCCGCGCTGAGCAGGTCGAGTACCTGTGCGACCTGTTCTCTGACGTCCCCGACGGCGATGCCGGCACCGGGGCGGTGGTGGTAGCGCTGGTCGCCGGGGCGGGCGGCCTGGGCAAGACCACTCTCGCCGTGCACGTAGCACACCGGCTGCGGACCCGGTTTCCTGACGGGCAGCTGTACGTGAACCTGCGGGGTGCCAGCGACCAGCCGGCCACCCCGGCGGATGTGCTCGCGAGGTTCCTTCGCGAGCTTGCCGTCGACGGGGCTCAGGTCCCGGTCAGCGAGGATGAGCGGGCCGCGCTCTACCGGACCCGGCTCGCCGGGCAGCGGATACTCGTCGTGCTCGACGACGTGCGCGACGCCGCCCAGGCGCGTCCGCTCGTGCCCGGCAGCGTGTCCTGCGGGGTGCTCATCACCAGCCGCAACCTGCTGCCTGATCTGGCCGGCGGCCGGCTCGCCGATCTCGATGTGCTCGACGATGACGAGGCCCGCGCCCTGCTCGCCGAAATCGTCGGGGCGGACCGGCTGGGCGCCGAGCCGGAGGCCACGGAACAGGTGCTGGCTGCCTGCGCAGGCCTCCCGCTGGCGATCAGGATTGCCGGAGTCCGCCTGGCCGCACGGACCGGCTGGACGATCCAGGCGCTCGCCGGAAGGCTGGCCGACGAGCGTCGCAGGATCGACGAGTTCAGGGCCGGTGACCTGGCCGTGCGGGCGTGCTTCCAGGTCAGCTTCGGCAGCCTTTCCGCGGCCTGTCCAGGGCGGCCGGATCCGGCGCGGGCGTTCCGGTTGCTCGGCCTGTGGCGCGGGCCGTCCATCAGCCTGCCCGCCGTCTCGGCGCTCCTCGCCGAGCCCGAAGACAACGTGGCCGATTCGCTCGAGATGCTCGTGGACGCGCATCTTCTCCAGTCCGTGGCCGCGGAGAGGTACCGCTTTCACGATCTGCTCCGGGTTTACGCGGCTGAAAAGGCCGAGGCCGAGGAAACACAGCAGGATCGCGATGAAGCGGTGCTCCGGGTCCTGACCTGGTACCTGCACACGGCCGAGGCCGCCGGGCGGGTGATCTCCCCACAGCACGCCCGGGTCCCGCTCGCGGACGGCCATCTCGTCCGGCCTCCCCTGACGTTCGCATCGCTCGAGCACGCCCTTGACTGGTGCGAGACCGAGCGCGCCGACCTGGTCGCGGCGGCTAGCCAGGCGGCCACGAGCAGCTTGCACGAGATCGCCTGGAAGCTCCCCGCCGCGGCGATGAGCTTCTTCTACCGGCGCAGCCACTGGGCGGACTGGGTGACCACCCACTCCGACGGCCTGAGCAGCGCACGGATACTTGGTGACCGGCTGGCCGAGGCGTGGATGCTGAACAACCTCGGCATGGCCTTCGGCCTGCAGCGCAAGGAACAGGCGGTCGGCTGTTTCGAGCAGGCGCTCGCCATCTACCGCGAGATCGGCGATCAGCAGGGCCAGGCGCGGGCCGCGAACAATGTCGCACAGGCATGCCTGCGCTTGTGCCGCTTCCCGGAGGCGCTCCAGGCGGCCCGGCAGTCCCTGGCCGTCCAGCAGCAGGCCGGGGATCGCTACGGCGAGGGCATCGCGCTCGGAAACCTGGGTGACGCCTGCCGGGAGCTAGGCCGTTTTGACGAGGCCATCGACCGCCTCGAGCAGGCCCTGGTCATATTCCGCGAACTTGGCGATCAGCACTCAGAAGCCGATTCACTCAGCGACCTCGGTAACGTCTACCTCACTATGGGCCGACTCGGCGATGCCGTGAGCTGTCTTCGCGCGTCACTAGCCATTTGGCGGGCTAACGGTGAGCGGCACGGTCAAGCCGCGACCCTCAGCCGGCTCGGTCTGGCCCAGCAGCGTGCCGGACGGCCGGAGGAGGCACGCGAGTTGCTGTCCGAGGCTCATTTCCTCTTGGCGGAACTCGGGGATCTCGGGCAGGCGGCCGAGGTTAAGGCGGGGCTTGCGGAGCTGACCGAATCAGCGCCCTGACCGCCGCGGGTATCTGATGCTAACCTCTTGTAGTCAATTAGTGTCTTTCTGTAGCTGATCATCGTCGTTCAAGCACCGGGGAACTCAAGGAACGGAAAGCCATCATGGGGGACTCCGCACCAGACCAGCAGCCACTTGACGCCCAGGAAACCACCGGGGCCGACGCCAAGCCAGAGCCCGAACCGCAGCCGGAGCCCGCTCCGCCGCCTCCGGGCGATCCCGCGGAGGAGGAGACGCCGGACAGTAAGTTTCACGGCTGAGAAAGTGGGTTCAGCCGCCTGACCGGTGGGCCTGGAAGGGCTCGAGGAGCTGGCTGGCCATGAGCCGCAGGGGCGGTGCTGCCGGGTTGTCCTGCTCGACGGGGACCGGGCGGCCGTCCAGGCCGGTGGGGCCGGGGCGGCTGGCGCGGGAGGGGAACCTGGCCCGGCCGGCCAGGACGTCCCAGATCGTCAGGACGACACCGAGGTTCGCGTCCTGGATGTCGGTCGCGTGGTGCAGCCGGTGGTACGCGGGGCTCACCAGGACCCGGCCGAGCGGGCCGAAGGTCCAGCGGAGGTTAGCGTGCTGCAGGGTGCCGACGCAGACGTAGGCCGTGATGAGCACCGGGTCGACCGGGCGCGCGGGCATCAGGACGACGACGGGGACGGAGGCCAGCAGGAACCCGGTGGTGTGCATCAGGGGGTGCGCGCGGAAGGAGGTCAGCACGCTGAGCTCTTCCTGGCTGTGGTGCAGGGCGTGGAAGCGCCAGAGCGCGTCGAACCGGTGGTCGGCGTAGTGCGCCAGCCAGTTCGCGGCGTCCATGGCCGCGATCGTGACCGGGACGAGCAGCCAGCCGGGCCAGTTCTGGGCCGGCCTCAGCTCGATCCACTGCGCGTGCCCGCCGATCAGGGTCGCTGCCCCGACGCTGAGCAGTGTCATCAGCGGGATCACCACGATGGCGTGCAGAGCCAGGAAGCACGCGTCCTGGACGTGGCCGCGGGCCAGGACCGGGCGGGGCTCGGCCGGCCAGATCCGCTCGCAGATCCCGGTCACCACGACCAGCCCCGCCAGCAGCGGAGCGGCGAGCTCGGCCCAGCCCGCCGAGAGCACGGTCCCCAGGCTGCCCTGCCCGAGCAGCCCGGTGACGGCCACCCACAGCAGCACGGCGGTGATCCCGGCCAGGACGAACGAGGCAGGGTTCAGCCGCCGCGCCAGGCGCGCCGGTACCTCGATCTGCCGAACGGCCACCGGGATCTCCCTCCGCTCATCCCCTTGCCCAAGATCACGGGCGGGCGGCGCAACTGGTTCACCACCCAGGAGACGCTGCGCGGACCTCCCGGTTCAAGCGACGCCGAGAGCCGCGTTATGCGGTCATCCTGGCTGCTGATCCGCCGCCTCGGCGGCACTCGCCGCCTCGAACCCGGCGATGATGGCGTTCAGCCCGAACTCGAAGCGGTCGTCGGCATCCGCACCGGTCATGTACGGAGCTATGGCGGTCAGCACCGGGTACCGGCCGGGCGGCAGCGTGGCGTAAAAGGCATGAACCCCGGCGAAGTAGCGTTCGACTTCGGCCGGGTCGGCCTTGCGGTAAAGGCCCGCCTCGTAGGCGAACGCCGATACGTACAAGACGAGCTGGTCGAAGCCGAGGGCGATGACCCGGTCGGACAGTCCGCCGGCCCGCAGCACTCCGGTCAGCACCTCGGCGGCGGCCAGGGTCTGCGGTGTCGTGGGCACCCGCCCGAGCCCGGCCAGGGCGGCATCGGTATGCGAGGCCAGGATGTCGCGCAGGTCGCGCATCAGCCGGTGCACTTGCTCGCGCCACCTGGCCGGATCGGGCTCTTCCAGCTTGACCTGGCCGACCAGGGTGTCGAAGACCAGCTCAAGCAGTTCCTCGCGGCCGGAGACGTAGGCGTACAGCGAGGCCGCGCCGGTACCGAGCCGCGCGGCGACCCGCCGCATGGTCAGCCCGGCGACGCCCGCCTCGTCCAGGGCCTCGATCGCCGCGGCCACGATCACCGGCACGGACAGCGTCGGCTTGCGTCCGGCCGCGGAGCTGCGCCTGGCCACCCGCGGCGGGGCCGCCGGCAGCGCGGCCGGGCCGCCCGCGCTGACCGGGCCGTCCGCGCTGTCCGGGCCGCCGGTCGTGACCGCGCCGGGCCGGGCCGCGCTGACTGGCTGTTCCCGCTCACTTGACGTAGCCATGCGATCAGTGTAGAACAGTGTTCGTAATCATTCAACGAACAACGTTCGGAATAAAGATCGGAAAGAGGTACGGATCATGGATGAGGTAGGCAGCGGCTACCGGCGCAGATGGGCCGTGCTGGCCCTGGTCCTGGCCGCGGAGTGCATGGACCTGCTGGACGGCTCGATCGTGAACGTCGCGGCGCCCACGATCTCCAGCGACCTGCACGCCAGCACGGCCGCCTTGCAGTGGATCATCAGCGGTTACGCCCTCGCCTTCGCCATCGGCCTGCTCACCGGGGCCAGGCTCGGTGACCGGTACGGGCGCAAGCGCCTGTTCGTGGCCGGATCCGCGAGCTTCGCCGCCGCTTCGCTGGCCGCCGCCCTGTCGGTCAGCCCGGCCATGCTGATCGGCTGCCGCCTCGCCCAGGGCTTCGCCGCCGCGCTGCTCATCCCGCAGGGCCTCGGCATCATCAGGGACGTCTTCGCCCCCGCCGAGCAAGGCCGCGCCTTCGCCGTCTTCGGCCCGGTCATCGGGCTCTCCGCGGTGCTCGGGCCGATCATCGGCGGCGCCCTGGTCAGCCTCAATCTATTCGGAACGGGATGGCGGCTCATCTTCGGCGTCAACCTCCCGCTGGCCGTGGCCGCCGCGATCGGCGCCGCCCGGATCATGCCGGAATCCCGCGCGCCGCGGGCACCGCGCCCGGACGGCCTGGGCACCCTGCTCGGAGCCGCCGCGATGGGCCTGCTCATCTATCCGCTGATCCAGGGCCGTGAGGCGGGCTGGCCCGCCTGGACCTACCTGATGATGGCGGCGAGCGTGCTGACGGCCGGGCTGCTGGCCGCCTGGAGCCGCAGCCGGGGCCTGCGGGGTCACGGCACCCTCATCGAGGCCAGCGTCTTCCGGCACCGCGGCTACAGCGCCGGGCTCGCCTGCATCATCGTCTTCTTCGCCGGAATGGCCGGAACCCTGCTCGCGCTCACCCTGTACCTCCAGTTCGGCGAGCATTTCTCGGCCGTCCACGCCGGCCTGACGCTCGCGCCGTTCGCCGCGGGCTCGGTGCTCGGCGCGGTCGCCGCCGCCACGGTCGTGGTGCCCCGCCTGGGCCGCGGCGCGCTCCAGGTCGCCGCGGTGCTCATCGCCGCCGGAACCTGGTGGCTGCGCGCCGTCATCGGCGCGCACGGGCTGACGACCAGCTCCACCGAGCTCATCGGTGCCCAGCTCCTGCTCGGCGCAGGCATCGGGATGCTCGTCTCGCCGCTGTTCGACTTCATCCTGGCCTCGGTCCGGGACCACGAAGTCGGCTCGGCCTCCGGCGTCCTGAACGCGGCCCAGCAGCTGGCCAGCGCGATCGGGGTGGCCGCGATCGGCACCGTCTTCTTCGCCGCGCTGGCCCGGTCCGGCTACACCGCGGCCATCCGCCAGTGCCTGATGATCGAGCTCGGTGTCGCGGCCGTGCTCTTCGTGCTCGCCCGCGCACTGCCACGCCGCCCGCGCGACGCACAGACGGCCGAGATCGAGCCGGCCGCGGCCGGTCTTCCCCTCACCGCGCAGCACCACGGGTCCGAGCCGCTGCCAGCAGCCAAATGACCGATTCGACCCGCTGGCCCGCCCGGTACGCAAGCTGCGTACCGGGCCGGTCAGGTGTGGCGTAGATGGCGGCTACGTCGTCGTCGGCGACGGCATGCACTGGCTTCCGTTCGCGTTCATCCTCGCGGTCATCATGGCCGCATCCAGCGCCTGGATCTTGCTCGTCGAGGTCCTCTGCTAAATCGGGGAAAGTGCTAAATCGGGGAAACCCGGAAGATGGGCCAGCCGATCTCGGTCCGCCATGAGTCCGCGTCGGCGGTGTCGCGGGACCCGACGAGATAGGCTTCGCGCACCGGCCCGGCAACCGCCAGCGCGTGATCGGTGACGTATGCGCCGAGCTGGCCGTAGGAGATGTCGAGGTCGCTGTAGGGACCACGGTGCACGGTGACGGCGAGCTCGGCCGCAGGCAGGGTGAGCGGGCGCACCCGGCCGGCCGCGGGGGGATGGTCAACCCGGAGGTAGACAACCGCGCTGCCCCGGCCCGTGGTGAACAGCTCGTTGTCGTACATGCCGCCGGTCGGCCCCGTCATCTCCTGGCCGGCGAGCGCGGTCCCGAGTTCGGCGACGGCCTCGTTGAACCAGCGCGCCAGGTCGCTCCGGTCGACGGCGCCCGTGATCGCGGCCACGGTCCTGGCCGGCTCGGCCCGCAGCTCGACGGTCAGCCGCTGCGGCCGTGGCTGCAGCAGCCTGCGCAGCGAGGTGACGGCCGTCCTCGTCCGTTCCAGTTCGGACTCCAGCCTGCCCAGATGGGTGGCGACCAGGGCGGCGCGCGAGTCCGGGTCCGGCGTGGCCAGCATCTCGCCGACCTCGCGCAGCGGCATGCCAAGCTCGCGCAGCCGGTGGATGATCTGAGCGGCCGGTATCTGCTCGGTGGTGTAGTAGCGGTAGCCGCTGCCGGGGTCGACGGTGGCGGGTGTGAGCAGCCCTCCCTCGTGGTACCGGCGCAGCGTCCGGACGCTGAGCTGGGTTAGCTGTGCGAATTCGCCGATGGTCAGGCCTGCGCGCATGACAGCACTGTGCACCTTCCCCTGAGGGGAGACTCAACCGGGCCGGCCGGGGCTTGACCCTCTCCCTGCGGGAGACCGCAGGCTGGCCCTATGACTGATTCAGATCTCATCGCGGCCCTGCCCGCTCCGGTCGCAGAGTACGTCCGGGCCTGCAACGCATTCGACACCAACGCCCAGTCCGCCGTGTTCGCCGAGGACGCCCTGGTCAACGACATCCGCAGAGAGTTCCGCGGCCGGCCCGCGATCCGCCGCTGGATCGAACGGGAAATCACCGGCGACAAAGTCACCATGGACGTCCGCGAGGTCCGCCACCAGCACGGCATCACCATCGTGGATGCCCTGGTGGACGGCGAGTACGACAAGACCGGGTTGCCCGCCGAGCTCGTCCTGACCCACTACTTCAACGTCGCCGACGACCACGTCACCCTGCTGATCATCATCCAAAACAGCCCGGCCCCCGCCTGGAGCCGATCATGACCTCACCTGGGACCGCCAGTCACGAAAAAGAGTTCGCAGGGCGGCGGGCGCTCGTCACCGGCGGCACGAGGGGGATGGGCCGTGCCGTCGCCGGCCTTCTCACCCGGGCCGGCGCCAGCGTGGTGACCACCGCCCGCAGCATGCCTGCCGACGGTGCCCCGGGTGAGGAGTTCGTCCCGGCCGACGTGAGCACCCCGGAGGGAGTCGCGACCATCGCGGGCTACACACTTGACCGGCTGGGCGGGGCGGACGTCGTGGTGCACACCGCCGGAGCGTCGCTGTCCCGCGGCGGCGGCGTGCTCGCGCTTGATGACGACGCCTGGCAGCGTAATCTCGACATCAACCTGCTCTCCGCGGTGCGTCTGGACCGCGCGCTGCTGCCGGCCTTGCTCGCCCAGCGCAGCGGGGTAATCATCCACGTGTCGTCGGCGCAGTGGAGACGGCCGGACGGCACCGCGCCCGCCTACGCCGCGGCTAAGGCGGCGCTGACCAACTACAGCAAGGGCCTGGCCCGCGAGATGGCCCCGCACGGTATCCGGGTGCTCAGCGTGACCCCTGGTTTCATCGAGACCAGCGCTGCGCAGGCCCGCATCGAGCGAATGGCCGCCGAGAACGGCACGGACGTGGCCGCGGCCCGCCAGCAGCTGGTGGACGGGATCGGCGGCATACCGCTGGGACGGCCGGGACGCCCGGAGGAAGTCGCTGAACTGGTCGCCTTTCTCGCCTCGGACCGCGCCTCCTACCTCACCGGCAGTGAGTACGTGGCCGACGGCGGCAACATCCCGTCCATCTGAGGCACGATCCAGGACCTGCCTGGTCCCGCCGACGACCTGAGATCTCACGCCGCTCGCCTACCAGGGAACCGAGGGCTGAAGTAATAGCCTGGAGGAGCGTCGGCGGGCACACGATCAGCCCCGCACCGGTGCCTGGGAGGGGCGAATGCACATTAGCGATGTACTTCGTGTCAAGGGTACGGATGTCGTCACCATCACCCCGGACACCAAGGTGCGGCGCCTTCTCGCGGTACTCGCCGAGCACCGGATCGGTGCCGTCGTCGTCTCTCACGATGGCATCTCGGTCGACGGTATCGCCGGTGAGCGGGACATCGTCCGGGCGCTGGCCAAGCGAGGCGCCGCGGTAATGTCTGAGCCGGTCACGGCAATCTGCACCGCCGAGGTGCGTACGGTCACGCCACAGGCTCCGGTCGAGGAGGTCGTGCGCATGATGACCGAGCACCGGGTCCAGTACGCGCCGGTCGCGGCGGACGGCGGCTTGCGCGGGATCGTGAGCATCGGCGACGTGGTGCAGAACCGTATCTACGAGCTCGAGTCCGAGCGAGCCGCATTGACCGAGTACATCAGGGGCACCCGCTGACGCGGCACGTTCCCGCGCGGAAATAAACTTGGGCCATTCATTATCTTGAACCGTTCGTGTCTATAACGGTAGGTTGGGCTTCATGACCGCCGCCCAGAGTCCGACCACCGCCGAGGAGCTGCGCGGTGCCGGCCTGCGGGTGACGGCCGCTCGCGTCGCGCTGCTCGAGACCGTCCGGGATGGCGACCATCTCGGTGTCGAGGCGATCGCCTCCGCGGTGCGCGATCGCATCGGCCATATCTCCCTTCAAGCCGTGTACGACGCCCTCTACGCGCTCACCGGGGCGGGACTCGTCCGCCGCCTCGAACCGGCAGGCAGCCCGGCCCGGTTCGAGGGACGCGTCGGGGACAATCACCACCACGTCGTGTGCCGGTCGTGCGGTGTCGTCGCTGACGTCGACTGCGCGGTCGGCGAGGCGCCCTGCCTGACCGCATCGGACGACCACGGCTTCTCGGTCGGCGAGGCCGAGGTCATCTACTGGGGCCTGTGTCCCGGCTGTTCTACCGCACGAAGTTCCTGAGCACCGCGATCCGTCTATCCCGGAAGGATTCCCTTGTCTGAGAACCATGATCCAGTAGTCGTCGAAGAGCCCACCCCGGAGGCCGGGGGATGCCCGGTCGTGCACGGCCTCACGCACCCCACCGAGGGTGACGCCAACCATGACTGGTGGCCGAACCGGCTCAACCTGAAGATCCTGGCCAAGAACCCGGCCGTGGCCAACCCGCTGGGCGAGGAGTTCGACTACGCCGAGGCGTTCAAGACCCTCGACCTGGCGGCCGTGAAGCAGGACATCGCCGAGGTGCTGACGACCTCCCAGGACTGGTGGCCGGCCGACTTCGGTCACTACGGCCCGCTGATGATCCGGATGGCGTGGCACAGCGCGGGCACCTACCGCATCAGCGACGGCCGCGGCGGCGCCGGCGCCGGCCAGCAGCGCTTCGCGCCGCTCAACAGCTGGCCGGACAACGTCAGCCTGGACAAGGCCCGCCGGCTGATGTGGCCGGTCAAGAAGAAGTACGGCCAGAAGCTCTCGTGGGCCGACCTGATCGTCCTCACCGGCAACGTCGCGCTGGAGTCGATGGGCTTTAAGACCTTCGGTTTCGGCGGCGGCCGCGCGGATGTCTGGGAACCGGACGACGACGTCTACTGGGGTCCGGAGACCACCTGGCTCGGCGACGAGCGCTACACCGGCGACCGGGAGCTGGAAGAGCCGCTTGGCGCGGTCCAGATGGGCCTCATCTACGTCAACCCGCAGGGCCCGAACGGTAACCCGGACCCGCTCGCCGCGGCTCGCGACATCCGCGAGACGTTCCGCCGGATGGCGATGAACGACGAGGAGACGGTCGCCCTCATCGCGGGCGGTCACACCTTCGGCAAGACCCACGGCGCGGGCCCGGACGAAAACGTCGGCCCCGATCCCGAGGCGGCCCCGCTCGAGCTGCAGGGCCTGGGCTGGCCGAACTCGTACGGCACCGGCAAGGGCCGCGACGCGATCACCAGCGGTCTGGAGGTCACCTGGACCAGCACGCCGATCACGTGGGACAACAGTTTCTTCGAGACCCTGTTCGGTTATGAGTGGGAGCTGACCGCGAGCCCGGCAGGCGCGCACCAATGGCAGCCCAAGGACGGCGCCGGGGCGGGTACCGTCCCCGACCCGTTCGACCCGTCGCTGCGGCGCCCGCCGACGATGCTGACGACCGACCTCTCGCTCCGGTTCGACCCGATCTACGAGCAGATCTCCCGGCGTTTCCTCGCGAACCCCGACGAGCTGGCGGACGCCTTCGCCCGCGCGTGGTTCAAGCTGACCCACCGCGACATGGGCCCGATCGTGCGCTACCTCGGCCCGGAGGTGCCGGCCGAGACGCTGATCTGGCAGGACCCGGTCCCGGCGGTGGATCACGAGCTCATCGACGCCGCGGACGTCGCCGCCCTCAAGAGCCAGGTCCTCGCCTCGGGCCTGTCGGTATCCCAGCTGGTCTCGGCCGCGTGGGCGGCCGCCTCGTCGTTCCGCGGCAGTGACAAGCGCGGCGGCGCCAACGGCGCGCGGATCCGCCTCGAGCCGCAGAACGGCTGGGAGGTCAACAACCCCGACGAGCTGGCGACGGTGCTGCGCACCCTGGAGGGGATCCAGGAGTCGTTCAGCGCCGGCGCTAAAAAGATCTCGCTGGCCGACCTGATCGTGCTGGCCGGCGGGGCCGCCGTCGAGCAGGCGGCCAGGAACGCCGGCTTCGACGTCGAGGTGCCCTTCACGCCGGGCCGCACCGACGCGTCGCAGGAGCAGACCGACGTGGAATCGTTCGTCAACCTCGAGCCGCAGGCGGACGGGTTCCGCAACTACCTCGGGAAGGGCAACCACCGGCTGCCGGCCGAGTACCTCCTGCTGGACAAGGCGAACCTGCTCACGCTGAGCGCACCGGAGCTGACCGTGCTCGTCGGCGGCCTCCGCGTCCTGGGCGCGAACTACCAGCAGTCGCCGCTCGGCGTCTTCACCGCGACCCCCGGGTCGCTGACCAACGACTTCTTCGTCAACCTGCTCGACATGGGTACGACGTGGCAGCCGACGTCGGAGGACGCGAACACGTTCGAGGGCCGCGACGCCGCCACCGGCGAGGTCAAGTGGACCGGCAGCCGGGCCGACCTCGTCTTCGGGTCGAACTCCGAGCTGCGCGCGCTCGCGGAGGTCTACGCCAGCGATGACGCCAAGGAGAAGTTCGCGAAGGACTTCGTCGCGGCGTGGGACAAGGTGATGAACCTCGACCGGTTCGACCTGCGCTGATCACGACGTCCAGGCCGGCCCGCGCCGGGCCGGCCTGGACGTCAATCGGAGGCTTCAGCTCCGGCCCATGGCGGTGCGGGCGGTGTTTCCCCGCCGCCCGCGCCCTGCAGGCGGGCGCTCCACTTCTCCTCGATGTGGCCGAACCGCCAGATGGCGATGGCTCCCGCCCAGGTGACGATGAACATGCCGACGATCACGAAGCCGGCGGTGTTGATGTTGAAGTTGTACATGAAGCCCCAGAAGCCGCTGGTCTGACTGAATCCGTGGACCTCCAGCGGGATCAGGCTGAGCGTCTCGATCGCGCCGATGAAGAAGCAGATGGCCACCGACAGCCCGGTGATGGCCAGGTTGTAGAACACCTTGCGGACCGGGTTGAAGAACGCCCAGCCGTAGGCCATGTTCATGAACATGCCGTCGGTGGTGTCCATCAAGGTCATGCCGGCGGTGAACAGGATCGGCAGGGCCAGGATCGCCTGCCACGGAATGTGCTCGGAGGCCAGCAGCGCGGTGGTGGTCAGCAGGGCAACCTCGGTGGCGGTGTCGAAGCCCATCCCGAACACCACCCCGACGGGGTACATCTGCCATTCCTTGTTGATGACCTTCATCCACCGGCCGAAGAAGCGGTAGAAGAACCCGCGGTTCTCCAGCTGGCGCTCGAGCTCCGCCTCGTCGTACTCGCCGCGCCGCATCGACTTGAAGACCCTGATGATCCCGGTCAGGACCACCAGGTTCAAGAACGCGATCAGGAACAGGAAGGCGGCGGAGACGATCGTGCCGAAGTTGGCGCCGAACACCTCCAGCGAGGAGTTGCTGTGCGTCACCGCGGGCAGGACGGCCTTCTCCGCGATGATGATGCCGACCCCGATCGCGACGACGATGCTGGAGTGGCCGAGGGAGAAGAAGTACCCGAACGCGAACGGCCGCGGCTTGTCGGTGCCCTGACGGTCGTTCATCACCTTGCGGGTGGTGTTGTCGATCGCGGAAATGTGGTCGGCGTCGAAGGCGTGCCGCAGGCCCAGGGTGTAGGCGGTGACGCTCAGGCCGACGCCGAACAGCTTGTAGTGGGCGGGCAGCACGTAGGCGATGAAGACGAAGAACCCGAGCGCGTGCAGCAGCAGGATCGAGCCGTACATCGCGAGCGTGCGGCGGCGCTCGACCGGGCTCATGGCGTGAAAGCCCTGCCGGATCATCCCGCGCATGCTCGTGCCGGTCTGCGGTGTCACGCTCTGCGTGGCCATGGCCTCCACCCCTCGGTCACCAGCGCAGCAGGTCCCGCGCCCGATCGCACGCCATCCAGTTGCACATTAGTCGCAAGTACTTCTATCTTGCAATCAGACGGCATCCGCCACGTCGGCCAGGGGCCGCTCAGGCGCCAGCCCGCCGTGCACCGGCTAGACTCCGGCCGGGCCAGCGAGGAGGGCGGGCATGGAACTGGAGCTGCACTGGCGCAGCGAGGACGGGCTCCGGCTGCCGATGGCGCTGTGGCGTCCCGGCCCGGGCTACCAGATGATCTCTAGCGGCATCGTCGGCGGCGGTCTCGGACCACGCGAGTGGGTGCTCAACGCCCAGGTCGCCGGCGGCTACGACCGTACCGACCCGGTGGTGCACCTCGCGGATCTGGCCGCCGGCCTCGGTCTTTGCGGTCCCGGGATCGGGCTGCTGACCGCCGCCCGCCTCACCGCGGTCGTCCAGCGCCAAGACGAGGGAGCGCACGCCGCGGCCACGGTCGGCCTGCGCGTGCCGACCTGGGCCGCCGCGCCGCACGGGCTGGCCGAGGCTGGGCTGGCCGACCCTGGGCTGGCCGACCCTGGGCTGGCCGATGCTGGGCTGGCCGATCCTGGGCTGGCGCCGATCAGGCGGCCCGGGACGATCAACATCGTCGTCTCGGTCCCGGTTCCGCTCAGCGACGCGGCGTTCGTCAACGCCGTCGTCACCGCGACCGAGGCCAAGACCCAGGCCGTCCTCGACGCGGGCTTCGCCTGCACCGGGACCGCGTCGGACGCCGTCTGCGTCGCCGCCCCCGCCGGCGCGCCGGGCGAGGATTTCGCCGGGCCGCGGTCGCTGTGGGGAGCCAGGATCGCCCGTGCTGTGCACGCCGCCGTCTACGCTGGCGCCCTCGAGTACGCCGGCCGGGCTGACACCGGCGGTGCTGACACCGGCGGGCCGCTCAGCGGGGGGTAATGCGGACCGGGTTGACGACCGTGTTCCCGGCGGCATCGGTGCTCACCGTGACCCGCGCGGCGTAGACCTGGGCGATCCGGTCCTCGGTGAGCACGGCGGTCGCCACACCGGACGCCTCGACGCGCCCGGCGTTCAGCAGCACGAGCTCGTGCGCGTACTGGCCCGCGGTGGTCAGGTCGTGCAGCGTGGTGACCACGGTCAGGCCGGTGGTGCGGCGCAGGGTGTCGATGAGGTCGAGGACGTTCTGCTGGTGGCCGATGTCCAGCGCCGAGGTGGGCTCGTCGAGCAGCAGGATTTTCGGTTCCTGGGCCAGGGCGCGGGCGAGCACGACGCGCTGGCGCTCGCCGCCGGACAAGGTGACCAGGCGCCGTTCCGCGAAACGCGTGACGTCGAGCAGGCCGGCCGCCCGGCCGGCCGCTTCGCGATCGGCGCGGCCGGGCCCGGCCAGGTAGCTCAGGTGCGGGGTGCGGCCGAGCAGCACGTAATCGGTTACCTTGATGTCCGGTGGCAGCGTGGGGGTCTGCGGCACGTAGGCGATCAGCCGCGCTCGCTCGCGGGGTCGCAGAGGCCGCGGCGATCCGGCGCCGGCCGCCGGGCCGTCGAGCGTGACGGTACCGCGGTAGGGAATGAGCCCGGCGATGGCACGCAGCAGGGTGGTCTTGCCCGAGCCGTTCGGTCCGAGCAGGGCCAGCCAGCCTCCAGAGCCGACCGCGCAGGACACCTCCCGCAAGATGGGCGTGCGGTCCAGGTCCACCTGCAGGTCGTGCACCGCGATCGCGTTCAAGTGCGCACCGCCCGGGTGGTGCGCAGGATCCAGATGAACACCGGCGAGCCGATCACCGCGGTGACCACGCCTATCGGCAGCTCCGCCGGGGACAGCACGGTCCGGGCCAGCGTGTCGGCCAGCACCAGGAAGCCCGCGCCGGCCAGCAGCGACAGCGGGAGGACCCGCCGGTAGGAGGTGCCGGCCAGGCGGCGAACCACATGCGGCACGATGATCCCCACGAAGCCGATCAAACCGCTCACGGCCACGGCGCTGGCCGCGGCGAGCGCGCACGCGGCCACCACGATCAGCCGGACCCGCCCCGGGTGCATGCCGAGCGTGCGGGCCTCTTCGTCGCCCACGCTGAGCACGTCCAGGTGGCGGCCGTGCAGCAGCACGACCGCGATGCTGACCGCCGAGTACGGCAGGATCTCCGCGCACTGCCGCCAGGTCGCCCCGGACAGGGAACCTAGCAGCCAGGAGTAGACCGCCTGCAGGTCCTGGGCCGAGCGCTGCAGGACGAAGGTCTGCAGCGCGGTGAGGAACATCCCGACCGCGACGCCGGCCAGCAGCAGCGTCGCGGTGCCCCGGCCGCCCGCGGCGCCGGTCAGGTAGGCGATCGCGACCCCGCCCACCGATCCGGCGAAGGCCGCGACCGGCACCGCCGAAGGGCCCGCGCCGCCCAGGTAAACGATCGCAAGCGTCGCGCCGAGCCCCGCGCCCGCGGATGCGCCGAGCATCCCGGAGTCCACCAGCGGGTTGCGGAACACCCCCTGGTAACCCGCCCCGGCGATCGAAAGCAGCCCGCCGACCAGCGCGCACAAGACGATGCGCGGCAGCCGGATCTCGAACAGCACGGCCCGGTCCAGCGGGCTCATGCTGCCCGGGAGGCGGATGAACGGCAGACGGTCGAGCAGCGCGCTGACGGTCGCGAGCGGGTTGAGGTCCGCGGCCCCGACCAGGGCGCTGACGAGCATCGCGGCGACCAGGAAGGCCACCGCGACGCCGTAGGGACGTGCCGCGCGAAGCCACCTGGACTTCACCGCGCTACCTCGTTCACCCGGGCGGACTCACGAGCTGGGCGCCTTCTCGACCGCCTGCGCGATCTGCGCGACTAGCTGCGGCAGGCGTGGCCCCCACCGGGAGGCGATGTCGTCGTTCAGCGCGATGATCTCGTTGTCCTTCACCGCCGGGGTCGCGGACCAGCCCGGCCGGGCGGCGACGATCGCCGGAGACTGGCCGCCGTCGGCTGGCTCGTTGTCCGCCAGGAAGATGATCGCAGGCTTGGCGGTGACGATGTACTCCTCGGACAGCTCCGGATAGCCGCCATCGGAGGCCTTGCTGGCGGCGTCGGCGATGTCCTTCAGGCCGAACAGGCCGACGACCTGCCCGATGAACGTTGAGGAGGTGACCGAGTAGTACGGGTTGTCGCTAAGCTCCCAGTAGTAGGTCAGGGCTTGGTGGGAGACGCCGGCCTGCTTGACGTCCGCGGCGATCTCGCTTTTCATCGTGGCCACGGTCCGGACGGCCTGCGCGGCGTGGCCGGCGGCCTGGCCGATCTGCACGATCTGGTCATAGGCGTCGATCAGGGTGGCGGCGGCCGGCTCGATCAGCACGGGCACACCCAGCTTGCCCAGCCCGGAGACGAGCCCGTTCGAGTTCTGGGCGGCGATGACCAGGGCGGGGTTGTACTTGGCGATCGCCTCCACGTTCGGGGTCAGCCCGCTCAGCTTGGTGACCGGCGCGTTCGCCGGGTAGTCCGAGTCGTTGTCGACGGCCACGACCTGCGGCCCGGCGCCGACCGCGTAGAGGTCCTCGGTCGCCGTCGGCGACAGCGAGACGATCCGGCCGGGCTTGGCCTTTATCTTGACCGGGCCGTTCGCCGCCGTCAGCGTGACCGGGAATGACGGTCCCGCGCCGCTGGCAGCTGCGCTGCTGGTCGCTGGGGGGCCGGAAGCCGAGCCGCTGGAGGCTGAGCTGCAGCCGGCCAGCAACGCCGCCGCGGTGACTCCGGTGAGTATCCAGCCGATTCTGTTCATGGTGTGCCACTTCCTCCCGGGAACGGGAAGGAAGGCGAGACCGTCGGGGGGCCAGCTCGAGCGCTTGCCCGCCGAGACGGATCACCCTTCCCACGAGGGTTGATATCGTCGGACGCGGCAGGAGTCGGCCTGGCTTGGGTCCGGTGGACGAACCGTCACAGTTGCGGGACAGCGCCGGAATGGCCCGCCGTCGCGGGCGTCACCGGCTTCGCTACCTGACGCGCTGCCGGCACCCGCTGCGCTGGCGCGCGGGGGTCCGGCGGCTGTCACGTTATCATGCGCACCGGTAGCCCGGGCGCGGCCAGTGCGCGCTTAGGAACAGATCACGGCCTGGATGCTGGCGGTCAGCTCGGCGCGGGCGGTCGCCAGCGAGGGACCGTACCAGGTCAGGCTCCGGCCGGAGACGAGCGCCACCGCGATGCCGGGGAAGGCCTCAGGCCCGTCGCTGGCGGTGAAGAGGTAGGGCTCGTCGGGCAGCACCGCCAGCTCGGCTCCGGCGGCCGCCAGGCGGGTCAGCTCGTGCTTAGGGTAACGGTCCGGGGAGTCGCCGAATACGTGCGCGAGGCCGAGCCGCGTAAGCATGTCTCCGGTGAAGGTCCGGGCCCCCACGACCATCCAGGGGTCGCGCCAGATCGGGACGACGGTTCGCAGGGCCGGCAGCGCGGGCGGCCTGGACCACTCGCTGGCCGCCGCGCGTATCCATTCGGGTTCGGGGACGGCCAGGACGTCGGTGAACAGGCGGCGCAGCGAGCGCAGCGCCGCGTCGACCGTCTCGATCTCGGTGACCCACACCGGGATCCCGGCCGCCCGCAGCCGCTCGACGTCGTGCCGGCGGTTCTCCTCGCGGTTGGCGACGACCAGGTCCGGGCGCAGCGCGGTGATCGCGGCCCGGTTGGGGTTCTTCGTGCCGCGGACCCGCGGCACGTCGAGGCCGGCCTGGTGGGTGCACCAGTCGGTGGCGCCGGCCAGCCGGCCGGGGACGGTGACGGCGAGGGCCTCGGTCAGGGACGGGACCAGCGAGACGATGCGCTGCGGGGGCCTGGCCAGGCGCAGCGGATGCCCGAGGTCATCGCGCAACGTCGGCATAACGCCCTTTCGGTGTGGATGTCAGGCGAAGCTCAGCCCGAGCGGCCGCAGCACGGCCTCGGCTCGCGCGAGCATGATCGCCTGGGCGCGCATCACGGATGTGAAGGCGGCCATGCCGTCCGCGGCGTCGCCCCAGCCGTGAGCCCGCCACTGCCGGGCGGCCTCCTCGATAGGATCAAACGTCAGCGGAGCCGTCACAGCCTGTCGCCTCTCATTCCGGTGCTTTGGCCCATTTCGGCCGGGCCATGGTCCCTTGTGGCAGGCCGAGCTGGCGTGATCCGGGAGTCTGCTCACACGTTGCGCCGGTACTGGCCCCCCGCTTCGAAGAAAGCCTCGCTGATCTGGCCGAGCGAGCAGTGCCGGACGGCGTCCATCAGGGCGGCGAAGATGTTGCCTCCGCTGATGGCCGCGTCCTGCAGCCGGGCGATCGCCTCCGGCGCGGTGTCCGCGTGCCGGGCGTGGAAGCCGGCGAGCCGGTCGAGCTGGGACTGCTTTTCCGCCTCGGTGGCGCGGGCGAGTTCCACCGGTCCGGCCGGGGTGTCGTCGCGGTGCGGGTCGAGGAAGGTGTTGACGCCGACGATGGGCAGGCTGCCGTCGTGCTTGCGCTGCTCGTAGAGCATCGACTCGTCCTGGATCCGCCCGCGCTGGTAGCCCGTCTCCATGGCGCCTAGCACGCCGCCGCGCTCGGCCAGGCGGTCGAACTCGGCCAGCACGGCCTCCTCGACCAGGTCGGTGAGCTGCTCGATGATATACGAGCCCTGCAGCGGGTTCTCGTTGCCCGCCAGGCCCCATTCCTTGTCGATGATCATCTGGATGGCGAGCGCCCGGCGGACCGAATGCTCGCTGGGCGTGGTGACCGCCTCATCGAAGGCGTTGGTGTGCAGGCTGTTGCAGTTGTCGTAGATGGCGCACAGGGCCTGCAGCGTGGTGCGGATGTCGTTGAAGTCCATTTCCTGCGCGTGCAGCGACCGGCCGGAGGTCTGCACGTGGTACTTCAGCTTCTGGGCCCGCTCTCCCGCGCCGTACCGTTCCTTCATCGCCACGGCCCAGATCCGCCGCGCGACCCGGCCGATGACGGAGTACTCCGCGTCCAGGCCGTTGGAGAAGAAGAACGACAGGTTCGGGGCGAAGTCGTCAATGTCCATGCCGCGGGCGAGGTACGCCTCGACGTAGGTGAAGCCGTTGGCGAGGGTGAACGCCAGCTGGCTGATCGGGTTGGCCCCGGCCTCAGCGATGTGGTACCCGGAGATCGACACCGAGTAGAAGCTCTGCACCTGGTGGTCGATGAAGTACTGCTGGATGTCGCCCATGCACCGCAGCGCGAAATCGGTGGAGAAGATGCACGTGTTCTGGCCCTGGTCTTCCTTGAGGATGTCGGCCTGCACCGTGCCGCGGACATTGCTCATGACCCAGGCGCGGATCTCGCGGGTTTCCGCCTCGGCTGGCTCGCGGCCGTGTTCGTCGCGGAAGGCGTCGAGGCGCTGGTCGATAGCGGTGTTCAGGAACATCGCGAGGATGGCCGGGGCCGGTCCGTTGATCGTCATCGACACCGAGGTCGCCGGGGCGCACAGGTCGAACCCGGAGTACAGGACCTTCATGTCCTCGACCGTGGCGATCGACACCCCGGACGTCCCGACCTTGCCGTAGATGTCCGGGCGCGGGTCGGGATCGCGGCCGTAGAGCGTCACCGAGTCGAACGCCGTCGACAGCCGGGTCGCGTCATTGCCGCGGGACAGCAGCTGGAAGCGCCGGTTGGTGCGGAACGCGTCACCCTCGCCGGCGA